>ULVD01033432.1_pt1 | contig 32690 bp, 33 predicted proteins | sample 1959101 | NCBI WGS metagenome assembly ULVD01 (sample SAMEA4835777, study PRJEB28245) | human gut metagenome | biome: gut microbiome; material: fecal sample | place: Denmark | collected 2008
GTGACTAGAGTGTCTAAGGAGTGTATTCCTTTTGAAGACCTTGAGGCTGTTTCCCTTACTAAGCGTTGTATTAGTAAAGATACTTGTTCTAAATTCAAGTATTTTTCTACTGTTTACAAAGGGAAGCCTTGCCAAGTAGCGTGTTATTATGACGATTCGGGGAGCCTTGTTGGGCAGAAGCTCAGGTTCCCCGATAAGTCCTTTGCTGTCCTTGGTGCTATCTCTAATAGGCTCTATGGATCCCAATTGTGGGCTAGTGGTAAGAAGATCGTCATCACTGAAGGTGAGATTGATTGTCTTACTGTGAGTCAACTTCAGGGTAACAAGTGGCCTGTCGTGAGTATCCCCAATGGGGCACAAGCGGCAAAGAAGGCTATTGAAGATAACCTTGAGTATCTTGACAAGTTTGAAGAAGTGGTTCTCATGTTTGACATGGATGAACCTGGTCGTAAGGCTTGTGAAGAGTGTGCCAAGGTGTTGCCTGCAGGTAAGGCATATATTGCTAATCTTCCTTGTAAGGATCCTAATGAGTGCCTTAGTGAAGGCAAGGGGTCTGAAGTTCTTCAAGCTGTATGGAATGCAAAGCCGTATAGGCCCGACGGAATTGTTTCAGGTACAGACCTCTATGAGAAGTGCGTAACTGATATTGATGACCTGAAGGACTCTGTTGAGTACCCTTGGGTTGCTCTTCAGAACAAAACTAAAGGAGCTAGACATGGTGAACTATATGTCTTCACAAGTGGAAGTGGTATGGGAAAGTCCACAATACTCAGAGAACTCGAATACTACTTTGGTGTTCACAGGGGAGAACTATGCGGAATTGTTGCTCTTGAAGAATCTACTCGCAAAACTGGGATGGAACTCATGTCGATTCATCTTAACAAGCGACTCATACTCGACCCTGAGGGTACAGATGAAGATGAACGAAGCCGAGCTTTTGCGGAGACTATTGGAAACGGGAACTTCTTCCTGTACGACCATTTTGGGTCTCTTGATTCAGGCAATCTGCTTAGTAAGCTCAGGTATATGATTGTGTCTCTCGGCTGTAAGCGTATCTTCCTTGACCATATCTCCATTGTGGTCTCTGGTATGGACACTGATGAGGATGGCGGTGAACGTAAGGCTATTGACAAGCTCATGACAAACCTTCGTTCTCTCGTGGAAGAGACTGGAGCTACCATGTTTGTAGTGTCTCATCTTAAGCGTCCTGAAAAGAAGGGACATGAAGAGGGAGCACAGGTGTCTCTTAGTCAACTTAGAGGGTCTGGGGCTATTGCACAGCTCTCTGATATGGTGATTGGTCTTGAGAGGAATCAACAGGGTGACAATCCTAATGTGTTGACTCTCAGAGTCCTTAAGAATCGCTTCTGCGGCTTGACTGGGGTTAGTGGCCATCTTTACTATGATCAGGAGACAGGCAGGCTCTCTGACTATGAGGCAGACCCTGAATGTCCCTTTGAGGATGAACCTGAGTTTTAGTAAAGCTATTTAAGAAATAAGCAAGGCTATTTAAGGAATAGAAAATGCTGACAATTAAAAACAAATTTATTGTGTTCGATATTGAAACTGACGGGTTGCTTGATACGACCAAGAGGTTTTGGTGTGGTTGGTTGTACGACTCCTACACTGACTTGTACACTGGTTACACTGATCTTGATGAGTTCTTCGATGCCCTGAATAAGTATGGTACTAGTGGATACAACATCGTCGGTCATAATATCTGCAAATTCGACATCCCTGCTCTTAAGAAGCTCAAGGGTGAGAGATTTGAGTTTGATGTTCGAGATGTCTGTATTGACACTCTTGTACTTGCTCGTTTGATCTACTCGACTATCAAGGACACTGACGTTGGTCTTATGCGTTCTGGTAGGCTCCCTAAGGCCCTCTATGGTTCCCACAGCTTGAAGGCTTATGGTTACCGTATGGGTGAACTGAAGGGCACCTATGGCGAACATGAGGGTGCTTGGGACAAGTTTACTCATGAGATGTATGAGTACAACAAACAGGACGTTGTGGTTACCCTTAAGTTGTTCCAGAAGCTGATGGCCAAGGGTTACCCCCTTAAGGCAATCCAGCTTGAGCATGACATTGCTTGGGTGATGGCTAAGCAGGAACGCAATGGGTTTGTCTTTGATAAAGATCAAGCAACCAAACTCTATTCCGAATTGGCAGGTAAGCGACAGGTTCTTTATGAGAACCTTGTTTCCAAAGGTGGGTCTTGGACTGTCTATAAGGGAGACAAGATCTACAAGCGAGATAACGCTAAGTGTGGCATCAAGGCGGGTGTCCCTTATCCTCAGTATGAAGAGGTTACCTTTAACCCCAATAGTCGCCAACACATTGCCAAGGTTCTCATGGATCGAGGCTGGGAGCCTACTGAAATGACTCCTACAGGTGCCCCTAAGGTTGATGAAGAGACTCTGAAGACTGCTAAGGGTATTGATCTTACTGAGGACATCTTAGAGTATTTGCTTATTAACAAGCGCATTGCACAGCTTGCTGAGGGTGACAATGCGTGGCTAAAGTTGATGAAGGATGATCCTGATGGTTACACTCGCATTCACGGTTCTGTTAATCCTAATGGGGCTGTCACTGGTCGTGCAACTCATGCTTATCCTAATGTTGCACAGGTACCTGCAGGGAGATCTCCCTATGGGGAGGAATGTAGGTCTCTTTTTAGAGTACCTACTGGATGGTATGAAGCGGGCATTGACGCTTCAGGTCTTGAGCTTAGGTGCTTTGCTCATTTTCTCTATCCTTATGACCATGGGGAATACGTGAATGAGATCTTGAATGGTGACATTCATACCCATAACCAGAAGATGGCAGGGTTGCCTACAAGAGATCAAGCGAAAACTATGATCTATTGCATGATGTATGGTGGTGGCGACGGTAAGCTCGGAGAAGTCATCAACGGTACTGCAAAGGACGGTAAGGCTCTTAAGGAGAGATTCTTTAATGCAGTACCTGCCTATAAGGAACTCTGCTCAGATATTGAAAGAACTCTCATTACAGCCTCTGAGTGGGTCGGAGGTGTCAATAAGGTAACTTGGAGGAAACGTGTTCACCCTGATAACAGCAATCTTAGTATTACTCACAGTATTCTTGGGCTTGATCGCAGGGTTGTTTATGTGCGAAGCCCTCACTCGGCTTTGAATACCCTTCTTCAGTCTGCAGGCGCTCTTATTTGTAAGAAGTGGGTGTGTCTTGTTGAGGAGAACATGCGTAAAGCAGGCTACAAGCATGGTTGGGATGGAGACTTTGCCATGATGGCGTGGGTGCACGATGAGACCCAAATCGCCTGTCGCACAATGGAAATCGCAGAGGACTGCGTAAGGATTGCACAGGAATCCATGAGACAGACTCAGGAGTTCTTTAAGTTTAACTGTCAGTTGGACACTGAGGGTAAAATTGGTACCAACTGGTATTCTTGTCACTAAGGAGTGGTTATGATTCGTAGACCCATGACCGTAGAAGAGATTGAAAAGATCCTTAAGAGGGAACCTAAGGAGGTAATGGCTTTGTGTAAGAACCCTAAAAAGGGCACTGTTGACATCAAGTGGCTCTATAAGACGGATCCTGTTTTTGGGACTGCAGGTGGTGCCGAAGTTCGATTGAATGGTAAACTGCTGTTTATGCACATCCCAAATCCCTGTAAACTCTATGAAGACTGGACTGACAAAGAAATCTTTTATGAGATTCTTGAACGTCTTGGCTATGAAGTTGATTGGGAAGAAGAGAGTGTTTACTATGAGGGATCTCAGAAAGAAAATGAATAAGTATCTTAGTTTTCTTAAGTATATTGACCAGAACAATCCGAAACTTCAGGCGGACTTCTGTCGTGAGAATGCCAAGCTGATTGCTGAGGCGGCATCTAGGGGGCATATTACGGCCATTAATTACTATAATGAAGCCACTAATTATTGGAGGCTCACTTGTAAGGCATACGCTATTCTTAAGGCTTGTGAATAATGAGATATGCTTTTGTAGACGGTGATATTCTAGCCTTTAAGGCGTCCTCTGCTGTCCAGAAGGATATCGACTGGGGGGATGGTCTTTGGACTTGTCATGCTGAAGTAGATGACGCATGGGATTACTTTACCGACATGCTTATTGCTATTGATGAGAAGCTGAATAAGCATTTTGTTGGTGAAGAGATTACCTATGTATTCTGTTTCTCCGATGAGGATAACTTTAGGAAAGTCTATAACCCTGACTATAAGTCCAATAGGCGATCTAATCGTAAACCTTGTTGTTACAAAGGCCTTGTAGACAAGATTAAAGAAACCTACATTTCTCATACAGTCAAGTACCTTGAAGCTGATGATGTTGTTGGTATCTACTGCACTAGTCCTGTCTATAAAGATATTTGTGTCGCAGTGTCTATGGACAAGGATTTCAAGACAATCCCCGGTTACTTCTATGATTTCGGTAATGATGTCTTGCATAACATCACTGAGAAGGACTCCAAGAAATGGCTGTGCTATCAGACCCTAGTAGGGGACGTTACAGACGGCTATAAGGGGTGCCCAACTTATGGCCCTGTGAAAGCCAATAAGCTCCTTAATGGGCACCCTGATTCTGAATGGTGGCCTGAGGTCTTGAAAGCATTCAAGTCTCAGGGTCTTACTGAAGAGGATGCCATTAGAGAAGCAACTATGGCTAGAATCTTGCGCTATGAAGATTACCCTTTAGGTGAATCTGAGGGCCTGCCCAAGAAGTACAACCCCTTTTAATCAATACTAATACCCCTAGGGCTATTTTTAATTAAATCAATAGTCCTAGGTAGGAGGAAGACATGAACAAAGAAGAAAACAACGTTGTTGAGGAAGAAGAGTTTCCTTATGTTCCTAAGGATCTCATTGAGAGACTTGAGGATATCTTTGACATTCGAAAGATGATTTGGTATGAAAAGAGTAATGAGACTCTTCTAGGTATTCAACAGGTTGTTACCTACCTTAGAAATAAACACGACAAACAGAATGGAGATAACTAATGGGTGGACTCTTTAGTAAGCCTAAGGTTCCTGAGGTTAAGGTTCAGGCTCCTGCCATTGAGCAACCTGTGCTAGAACCTGAGGCTCCTGAAATGGGTGCTGAAGAAACTGCGGAACACAAGAAGAACAAGGGCAAGAAGGCCCTGAGGATTGAACATGTGGGTTCTGGCAGAGGGACTAACATCCCTAAGTAACGTGTCTAGGATTGGTGTCTTGCAACCTAATGATGGTGACATCCTAGAACAGATCATCGACAAGGGTGCGAAGATCATCAAAGATGACCCTGACTCCCTCCCTTTCATTAAGAAATATGCTGACGTAAAGGTAGTGCATAAGTTTCTTAAGGGTGTCATTAGTGGTGAATTTGAAGACTTCATCGTCCTTGTTTTCTATAACAAAGAAAATGCTCTCTCGGGTGCATCCCTAGTGTCTAGGGGGAGACCTTGGTATGCACCTGAGGGAGTAACTTTTCTAAATGAAGAGTGCACTGTAGCTTTCCAAAAGGGTCTTGGTTTGTCTAGAGCAATGGCTTATGCTCTTGAAAATAGAGTGTGTACTAACGTAAGACTGCTGGCCTTCTCTAATGCTAATACGCTCAACAACAAGATGCTGGAGAACACCTATGAGAAACACTTGGGTTACTCTTCATACAAAACTTTTTACAAGGAAATTTAATGGGACTTTTTAGTGGTGTTAAGAAGGCCTTTAAGAAGGTTGTCTATAAGGTGACTGGTATAGGTAATAGTGGTCAGAGTGCCCCTGAGGCTCCTACGCCTGCTCCTGAGCTTGAACTTACGAACCCTGAGGGTGAAGCTGAGAAGAAGGAAGAAATCGAAAAGGTTCAGCTTCGTAAGGGTAAGAAGGGTCTTAGAATTAAGAAGGCAGGGAATGCTGACGTGTCTGCAGGTGCAGGCCGTAACCTTGTCTAACATGGAGGGTTATGATGGTTGGTAATCAATCATTGAATGATGGGTGGGACGGTTGGAATGGCAACTAGTGAACATACCGCAGGAAATATCCCTCTTGAAGGAGCTAAGACAACTTATGACAAGCTCACGACAGACAGAGACCCGTACACACAGAGAGCAGAGAAGTGCGCAACCTACACGATCCCTATGCTCTTTCCTAAGGAGTCTGATGATGGTGGTACTAACTATTCCACTCCTTACAATTCTGTGGGTGCTAGGGGTCTTAACAATCTTGCCTCTAAGCTTCTTCTTTCTCTGTTGCCTCCTAATCAACCTTTCTTTAGACTGGGGTTGGACGCGGAGTCGACTGTAGCTCTTAATGAGTCTGCTGACGACCAGCTGAAGGACAATATCGAATACGGTTTGTCCATGATGGAACAACAGATGATTAAGTACATGGAGTCTCAGTCTCTTAGACCGACTCTTTTTGAAGCTATTAAGCAACTTATCATTGCAGGCAATGCACTTCTGTTCCTGCCCCCTGCTGAAGGTGGTATGAGGTGCTATACTCTTCGTGAGTACGCTGTTCAGAGAGACACTATTGGCAATGTCCTTCAGATTGTTGCTAAGGACACTGTTTCCCGTGGTAGTCTTCCTGATTCCATGCAGTCTGTTCTCCCTGATTCTGGTGAACCGACTATCAACGAAAAGGTAGACATCTATACTCACATTTACCGTGTGGCTAGTGGAGATACCTATCAGTGGGAATCCTATCAGGAGATTGAAGGTGAACCTGTTGCAGGTAGTGAGCAGACTTATCCTGCAAACAAGAGTCCTTGGATTCCCCTTAGATTCAATAAGAAGGACGGTGAACACTACGGTAGATCCTTTGTTGAGGATTACCTTGGAGACCTTATCTCCCTTGAGAATCTCTCTAAGAGCATTGTGGATATCTCCATGATTGCCTCTAAGGTTCTCTATCTCGTGTCTCCTGCTTGTCAGACGAACATCAGGGCTTTGGCTAAGGCGGAGAACGGTTCCTTTGTTAGGGGCCGTATGGAGGACGTTGTTCCCATGCAACTCAATAAGAGCATGGACATGCAGACGGTACTCACTACAGCTCAACAGATTGAGTCTCGTTTGTCTTATGCGTTCCTCTTGAACTCTGCAGTACAGAGTGGCGCTGTTGGTAGAGACAGAGTTACCGCAGAAGAGATTAGGTACGTTGCAGGTGAACTTGAGGATACCCTAGGGGGTGTCTATTCTCTCCTGTCTCAGGAGCTACAGCTTCCTCTTGTTGCATGTGTCTACAATCAGATGCAATCTCAGGGTTTGCTCCCTGTGGTTGACGAGAGTATTGCAGAGATTGAGCCCTCCATCATCACGGGTATTGATGCTCTTGGTAGAGGACAGGATCTTAACAATCTAGCTCAGGCTTTGCAGTTGATGCAACAGTTCCCTGAGTTTCTACAGGCTCTCAACGTGGGTAATCTTGCTACTAGGATTTTTGCGGCGGCTCATATTGATGCTACGGGTCTAGTGAAGACTCCTGAGGAACTTCAGGCAGAACAACAGGCCGCTATGGAACAGTATGCCCAGCAACAGGGTATTGACGCAGGTGCACAGATGGCTGTCAATGAAGCACAGCTAGAACACTAGCACAGCAGGCACCTGAATAACTAAAGGATAATTAATGACTGACTTTAATGAACCTCAGTCTCTCACTGAGGAGGCTGAAGCACAGGGTATCGAAATCATGGAGTCTTCTACGACTCAGGTTGAGGTTGACCCTGATATTGGAGACCCCCTTCTTCAGAACGAAAAGTCGGGGGAAGAACATAATGAAGAACAAGCTAATGGAACTGAAGGCCACGCTGATGATGTGGCTGTTCATGATCGAAATGAAGATCAAGAGAATCTTCAAGAAGAAGTAGACAAGCACGAAAAGGCTATTGATGCCGTGAAGACCTCCCTTAAGGCAAAGGGTGTTGACTTCAATAAGGCTGTCCGAGAATATCAGGAGCATGGCAAGCTCTCCGATGAAACCGTTGCTGAACTTGAGAAGGCAGGCTATCCTTCTGAGGTTATCGAGGGTTTCATTGAGAGTCGAAAGGCTCTTGAATCTCGCTTCACTGAGGCTGTTTATGATTCCGTAGGAGGTACTAAGGAGTACAATCGTATTGTCGATTGGGCATCCAAGAATCTCCCTCAGAAGACGATTGACTCCTTTAACAGAGCAATCGACAACAATAATCTGGAAGCTGTCTCCCTCATGCTTGAAGGCATGAAGTCTAAGATGACTTCCAAGATGGGTACCGCTAATAAGTCTATTCACGGCGGTACGGCCACTCCTGTGAATCGTCCTAAGGGGTTTGCAAACAAATCTGAAGTGATCGAGGCTATGAGCGATAAGCGCTATGGCAGGGATCCTGAATACACCCGACAGGTCGAACAGAGAATGTGGGCCACTAGTGTTTAATTTTATCTATAACAACAAATCTTATATACTTTAAAAGGAAAATAATTAAAAATGGCTGCTACTGGTATTTCCAATCCTGGTCAGGCTCTCTCTGCGGGCGATCGTGATGCACTCTTTATGAAGGTCTTCACGGGTGAAGTTCTGACTGCTTTTGCTCGCACCTCCGTTATGATGTCTCGTCATCAGGTTCGTACTATCTCTCAGGGTAAATCGGCCTCGTTCGCTGTGATGGGTCGTACCCGTGCTAAGTATCTTGCTCCGGGTAGCTCCCTTGATGACCAGCGTAAGAAGATGGAACACAATGAACGTGTCATCGCTATTGACGGTCTCCTTACGGCTGACTGCCTTATCACGGATATCGACGATGCGATGAACCATTACGACGTTCGAGTTGAGTATTCCCGTCAGCTTGGTGAAGCTCTCGCTATGGGTGCTGACTGCGCTATTATCAATGAGCTTGCCAATGAGGCCGCTAAGGACGCTGAGTTCAAGAATGGCAATATTCCCGACAATGGTACGGGTGTCGACAAGGTTCCCGGTACGGGTAAGGCCTTTGAATTCGTTACGGGTCTTGATGTTACGCAGGAAGCCACGTATGGCAATAAGATTCTTGAGGGTCTCCTTGCTGCTCGTGCTCAGATGACGAAGAACTACGTCCCGCAGGGTGACCGCTATTGCCTTCTCACGCCTGAAGGTTACTCTGCTGTCATGAAGGCACTTATGCCTGATGCGGCTAACTATCATGCCCTCTTTGATCCGAACACGGGCAAGCTCCAGACGATTTGCGGCTTTGAAGTCATTGAAGTTCCGCATCTTCTGAACGAGGGTGTTGATGGTAAGCATGCTCTTAATGCCAAGGTCAAGACTGCGTGTCTTCAGGGCATTGTCTTCCATCGTTCCGCTGTTGGTACGGTGAAGCTCAAGGATCTCGCTATGGAACGCGCTCGTCGAGCTGAATATCAGGCTGACCAGATCATTGCCAAGTACGCGATAAACTAACCTGTCGCGTAATCTTTTCTAAATAACGGGAAACTCTTTTTAGACAACCCGATTGAAGCTATTAAACTCATAAACAGTATAGGTGTATACAGAGATGGGTAACTATAATGAAACTCTAAATAAATATGTTGCGGGGTTTGTAGATGCAGATGGAACCCTTGCTTTTGTCTTTAATAAGACTGTGGACGGCTATTTTCGTATTGGTCTACAGTTTGGGATTACTCAGATTGACACTAGGGGGAGGGGATTCAAGCTCCTTCAAGATTTGAGAGATGCCTACGATGTAGGGGGCATCTACGATGTAGGGGGCATCTACGATGTAAAATGTAAGAACCAAAAGTATTGGAAGGTTTCAGGCAAGAATGACTTAGAAAAGTTCTTGCCACATATTATCAAGCACATGGTAATTAAAGGAAAGCACTACCAAAGAATGCTTGATAAACGTAGAGAACTTTCAGGAGTTAATCTCACCCAAGAGCAGGTGGATGAGCTTAGAAAGTTTGCTAAAGAATCTAGGGCTGATACAGGCCCAACTAGATACAAAAAGAATGCTAGCCCTGCATGGTTAGCAGGATACATTGATGGTGATGGATATCTAAGGTGTTCCGATAGAGAACACTGGCTTAAGATCCATGTACAAAAATCTGATGTATGTTCTGTAGAGCTAATCCAAAATACCTATGGCGGTAAGATCTACAAGACAACAAAAGAAAATATTAAAGAGTTTAAATTAAACTTTGGTGCATCGTTCTACGGAACTGCTACTAAAGTATTAAAGGCAATCATCCCGCATCTTAGGCTTAAAAGGCATGATGCTGAGATGATCCTTTATTGGCACAAGCAACGACTAAATGAAAAGAACCCTAAGGGGTAAGCGATAGTCTAGCGGGCAAGTATGTCCGTTTGGGGTCACGGTGGTCTCCGTCCCGAAGCTGTCGGTATCTTCGTTAAGACTGCTCAGGTTGAATAAATGACTATTGAAGAAGTAAAGAAGGCTTACGAGACTACTTACTTCTGTCAGGTGCACAAGTGGGGGTATCAGCTTACCCCCGAGGAGGCTCATGAACTGGGTCTCCTTAGTGCAACCACAAAGCCTGTTAAGCCTCGAAGAACCGTCGAAAAGAATAACAACAAGGAAGAATAATGATTGTAACTCCTAGCACTGAACTTGATGCAGTAAATGAAATTTTGTCATCCGTAGGCTCTAGCCCTGTTAATTCTCTTGAGGATGATGCTAATGTGGATGTGCTGAATGCTGTAAGAATCCTTAAGGCTGTCAGTCAAGAGATCCAGTCTAGGGGTTACAGCTTTAACACTCTCACCAGTGTTACCTTGAAGCCTGACTCTTTTACTAACAAAGTTGCTTATGGTAGAGACTTCCTAAGGGCTGTCTCTACTAGCTATAAGTTCGTGAGCAGAGAAGGCTATTTTTATGATCTTGATTCAGGGAATCTAGAGTTCCCTGAAGGCATCACTCTGGATGAACTTGTTAAGGAGCTTCCTTTTGAGGAGCTTCCTCAGGTCTTCAGAAAGTATATTACTGTTAGAGCCAGTAGAGTCTTTCAGATGAGGTATCTTACCTCTGCGGACATCGACGCACATCTTCAGCTAGAGGAGAGTGCGGCTTATGCAGACATTGTAGACTATGAACTGACGGATGGTAACTATAACATCCTCAATGATGACCAGTTCATCAGTCAGCAGACTCAGAGGAGCTAAACATGCCTCTAGTATCTCAAAGCATTCACTCATTTAAAGGTGGTGTCTCTCAACAACCTGACATCATCAGATTTCCCGATCAGGTAACTGAGCTTGTCAATGGGTTTCCTAATGAAGTTGAGGGTCTACAGAAGAGACCTCCGACTCTCGCAATCAAACGTTTGTCTGACCGTGTTGATGCTACAAAGAAGAAGTATCATGTAATCAATAGAGACGAACATGAAAAGTACATTCTCCAGATTGGCTCTGGGGAGTACCAGATTTTTGATCTTAATGGTGAGCCTAGGACATGCACGTTTGAAGATAATGAGTCAAAACAGTACATTACCACTAGTGACCCTAAGGGCAAACTAAAGGCAGTTACTGTTGCTGACTACACCTTTGTACTTAATACTGAGAAGGAGGTCGGTGCTGTAGAAGGCACGTCACCTGCGGGTAAAAAGGATACTACTCTGGTGTACATCAAGAATGCCCAGTATGCTAAGACTTACGCCATTTATGTGGATGGCAAGTATATGTGCGGCGTTATTACACCTGACGGTGGCGAAGCTAAGCAAGCTGTACAGGCTACTACTGCCTTTATTGCTAGGGCCTTGTATGCACTTCTTAATACTGGTAAGAAACCTGATGGTGGCAATCCTGACGTTGGTGGCACCTATGATGCTCTATTGAATCAGATTGGTGGTAGAACGTCTATGGGTTACTCTAGGTCTAGTGCAAGCATGAGTTCCTATAACGTAGGTCTAGTAGGCGACTCTGTTATTACGATCCAATCTAAGTCTGGGTGGGATCCTCCTAATGTCCTTGTTAAGGACGGCTTTGGTAACCAGAACGCTATTGCTTACATGGGTAAGGTTACGGCTGTTAATAAGCTCCCTCCGATTGCCCCTGAGGATTACATCATGCAGGTGTCTGGAGAAAAGAATTCCGAAGATGACGACTTCTATGTAAAGTGGGACGACAAACATAAGGTGTGGAAGGAAACTGTAGCACCTAGGATTCCCACTAAGATCAACCCTAAGAATATGCCTCATGCTATTGTTAGGCAGGAGGATGGGAGTTTTCTTCTTAAGAAGCTCCCGTGGGTTGATAGAGGCTCTGGTAATGAAGACACTAACCCTGATCCTTCGTTTATTGGTAGGAAGATTAACGATATCTTTTTCTATCGTAATCGCCTAGGGGTCATCGCTGATGAATCCATTATCCTTAGTGCAACAAACGACTTCTTTAATTTCTGGTTTAAGTCCTCTGCGGCTATTGCAGACACTGACCCTATTGATGTCTCGGTTTCCTCTAATAAGGTTGCCATTCTGACTCACGCTGTACCCTTTGCAAGAGAGCTTATGTTGTTCTCCCGTGAAGGTCAGTTTGTATTGTCTAGTGATGGTGTCATGACCCCTAAGAGTGTCAAGTGTGACCAGATCACTAACTTTGACTATGACACGAATGTTCAGCCTATCTCTATTGGCCCTTCGATCTTCTTTGTGAATGATCGAGTAAACTACTGTTCTGTGATGCGCTACTACTCCTTGCAGGACGTGGCTGACCTTAAGGATGCTGAAGACGTAGCCGCACATGTGCCTACGTACATTCCTAAGGGCATCACTAGACTCTCTGGGAACACCACAGAGAACGTAGTTACGGCTATCTCCTCTACTACCCCTAATATCGTATACTGTTATAAATTTATTCTTGTTAATGCCACAAGTGAACAACAGGCTTGGTTCAAGTGGGAATTTGCAAACAAGAATTCTGAGGTTCTTCTAGCGGAGTTTGTTGACTCAGAGATTTATCTTCTTATTAACTCTCCGAATGGTCTGTATCTAGAGAAAGCGTTGTTGATAGGTAATGCTGTTGACTTCTCTGATGAGCCTACTAGGCTCTTTATGGATCGTAAGAAGAAGTACACGATTCCTCAGTCTAATAAGTACAGTGACTATGAGGATTACACTGAGGTGTCCCTTAAGGATATCTACGGTGCTATCCCGTCTACTAAGGATCATAAGTATTTCATTGTCACTAAAGACGGTTCCGTTACTGAGGTTGCTGATTGGGATTCCAATGGTGTCTTTAGGATCCAAGGGGACATGAGGGGTGTTGAGGTGTTTGTGGGTCTTACCTATAAATTCTGTGTAACTCTCTCTAAGCAGTCCATTAAGAGGAATACGGATACTGGAGGTGTTATCTCTGAGATTGAAGGTAGGCTACAGCTTAGGTACTTCTGGTTTAACTATAGTAAGTCTGGCGTATTTGAGTGCAAGGTCGATAATGACCTTAAGGAAAAGCATTTTAAGTATAGGTTTACTGGAAGGAACCTTGGTGAATCTCCGACTACCTTGGGGGCAAACAAGGTTTACACGGGTAAGTTTAAGTTCCCAATTCAAGACAATAATGATGAAGTAGTCATTACTGTCTGCTCCGACAATGTCCAACCTATTAACCTGATTTCAGGTGGTTGGGAAGGTCTTTACATTAGAAGGAATAGTAGCGTATGAAGTTGAAACCCTTAACTCCTGAGCAGAATAACATGCTTTGTGACATCGCAATTCACGCTATGGAGAGTTGTGTCTGTAATGAAGTTGAAATCCCCATTGAACACTTTGTTTATGAAGGGGTGTATTACAGAACCTGTTTTATCCCTAAGGATGTAGCTATTATTGGAGCTTACATCAAGATCCCTACTACTGTAATTGTCAGTGGGGATTGTTATGTTACCCTAGGGAATACTGTAGGGAGGCTTAAGGGTTACAACGTCATTCAGGCTGAGGGTGGCCGTAGGCAAGCCTTTAGGGCACTTGAAGACACGCACATTACGATGTGTTTTAGGACTGATAAGGTTGATCTAAGGGAATGTGAGAAAGAGTTTACTCCTGAGTGGATGCTATTAACAACTAATAGAAAGGAATTGATTAAAGAATGAGTGGTGTAGTTATCGGAGTAGGCGCCGCTGTTGGTGCAGTAATTGGTGGTGGTAGTACATTGTACAGTGCTTCAAAGACTAATCGAAATCAGATTAAGGCTTTTAAGAAGCAGATGTATTACATGCAACTTAATTACAACTACAATCAAGCCGCTCTGAATAGACAAGAGAGATCCCTTTATGACTCTGCAGTTGGCAACCTTTTCAACATGTCGGTGAACGCTTTCCAAAATCAGTCACAAGTTGAGGCGGCTCAGGCTGAATCGGGTGTGGAAGGCAGGACTCAAGATAAACTTGGGCAGGTTATTAGAGGCACGAATCTTAGACAGCAGACTGCTCTAAAGGAAGCCTATGAGGTTGATGTGTGGAACGTTAGGTCTCAAAAGGAGGCTCTCTACATTGAGACTAAGAACGCTGTAGAGCAGGCTAGAGATAACCTATCTAATAGCTTTATTAATGGCTCTAAACTGTATGCACAACTCTTCCAAGGTGTCACTACGGGTGCCGCTTTGGGTGCCGCTACTGCAGGTATTGGTAGTGCCGTTGGTGGTGCACTTGGTGGTGCCGCTTCTTCAGCCGCGGCGTCTACTGCTACGGGTGCTTCTGCAGGCATCGGTGGTGCAGGGGCTGTTAGCACCTCTCTAGGTTCTGGCTTCCTGTCTTCTTATGGTCTCGCGGCTAATAGTGCAGTAGCTGGCGGTGCTACTACTGCCGCTTCTACGGGTCTGTCCTCAGGGGCACTGTTAGGTCTTGGTGGCGCAGGTCTACTTGCATCTACTGGTATGAGTGGTGCATCTTCTAGTGCGTCTATTGCATCCAATACTGGTGGTAACATCCTTGGTAACGTAATGGCTAATTACCAACAGTATAAGCCCTATGTTGACTTCATTCAACAGTGGTCTAATTATTATAATTCTAATGTACTACCTAGAGAACGAGGAGGTTACTTTTACTAATGGCTTATAAGAATAGTGCAGGGGCTTCCTCTGCTAAGCAAGAGTTCTACAATTGGAGCTATCTTAGTCAGGGCATGGCTAAACTAGGGGAAGCTAAGGGTGTTCAGGTTAACATTAAGGATCGCCTTAAGCCCCCTCAGGAAGAAGTTGATTGGCTGTCTACTGTTGCTGAAGGTTTTAAAAAGCTGGGTACTGTAGCGGACGTCTATAAGGAAAAGGCTTTTAAGCAAGCTGATGAGTATCTTCGTACTCACTCCCTTGAGGAGTACCAAGAGGATGTTAAGAACAATAACATTCCCTTCCAGTATGACCCTGTCTCTATGTCTAGACTTAAGTACCAACATGGTAAGTTGGCTTTTAGTCTTGCAGAGCAGGACTTCCAAGATAGAGTAAACAGAAACGAGTTTAACGGAAAGTCCCCTGAAGAAGTCGACGCAGAGTATTTCAAGCATGTTCGTAAGGCCATGGAGGATGTTAGAGACTCCTTTGGGTACGACATTAATGAAGACTCTTGGTTCTCTAAGGGTTTCTATGCAGATAGTCCTGAAAGTAGACAGAAGATTCTATTGCAGAACATCCAGTCTAATAACAAGTGGTCTGTGGAACAGGCTAAACTTGTTGATTTGGCTGATGTTAGGGGTGCTGTTAACGACCTATCTAAGAATGCGGCCTACGTTGTGGGGACTATCCTTGATGTCTTTGATGGGGAGAAGAACCCTAAGCTAGCCCACTATTCTCCTGCAGATAAAGCAACTATGGTCTCTGGACTCCTTGAGGACATTGCAGGTAGAGAGGATGGTGTCTATATCCTACAGCAGTTGGAGAACTGGAAGCCTTACTTTCTTGATGGTAAGAGCTCTGTAAGGGATATGGTAGGTGCTGTTGCTTGGGACAAAGCTCTCAAAACTGCGAGCAATGCCGCATGGAAGGCTGATGCTGAACGTTGGACTTCTCAGGCTCTTAAGGTTGACAGTTGGGTAGCTAATGGTGATACAGGTTCTATCGAGCAGGAGCTTGCTCTTGCAAAGGACAGGGCAGGCGGTGTTGTAAGCGCTGAAGTAGAGTACCTTACTAGATCACTACAAAGTGCTAGGGATCAACAGAGAGCCTTGATTGCTAAGAACACGGCTAATTCAATTGATGCCCTTAAGGAAGAAGGTAGAACACTCAATGCTAATTACTATATTGAGTCCATGCTTAGGGGTCTTCCGACTAATCCTGAGAATGTCGTAGGGACTACTAAAGAGCATATTGACAGAGAGTTTATGTTTGCTGTTCAGGATGGGAGAATCACTGAAAATGACATCCTAGAGATGGCCTGCAATCCAACTGGTGGTTATAACCCTGCATCTAGCTATCTCAGTAAGGTAGGAAACAATGTGGTTAGAGCTATTAAGGCAGATATCCTATCCCTTGAAAACTCCAATGCCGCTAGCATCGAAAAGCCCACTTACCTTGACAAGATGTATAGCTTTTATGTGGCTAACCCTAAGCAGTTTGCTACGGCCTTTGGTGGTATGGGTTCCTATGATATGGACGTTCTCCTTGCAATGATGAATGCAAACCAACTTGGGATGACCTATAATCAATGTGTTAGTGCTCTTAAGCAACAGAAGAAGCTGGGTGAAACTAGGGAAGGTCGACAGGAGCAACAGAGGATCTATGACAATCTAGCCAAGGATGCTAAGGGAGATTTGTACTCTCAGGGATACATGGTTAATAGGACTTATGCTTACATGAATGTTGGCATGTCTAGAAAGGATGCTATGGATAGAGCAAGAGAGGATCTTGACAAAGAAACTATTTCTATTGATGACTCTAGGATCCCTGCAAAGCTCTTCATGATTAAAGGTGTCAGACCTGAGGCTACTAGGGATTGGTTTGAGGAAGAAGTAACCAATAAAATCAAAACCCTTAAGAAGGACGCAAAAGAAGGTGTCATTAAAGGGTACAACCCTATGACGGATTCTTTTGAAGTTGTTGACGCAGACACTAGGTCTCTACTGGCTAGATGGGATAGAAAGAGTATTCATGAGGGATTTATGAAGTATATTGATGAACAATCTAGAACTAAGGTTGAGCCTCTTGGTGTTGTTGATAAGCTAGTCAGAAAGACTGTCCATAACGTCAAGGGTTATACAGAATACCTTAATAAGGAGGACTAATGCCTATCTTTCCCGATGCTTCTCCAGAAGATCTTGGGTGGAAAACCGTTAACCCCGGTCTTTATTTTACAGATAAGTTTGTCGTCGCTAGAGGCCTCACAGGTGCTGAAGAAAAGGAATATGAAGAAGCACATAAGAAGCCAAAGCCTGAAGTTGGTTTTGTAGGAGGTCTTACTAATGAGTGGGGTTCCGTAGAGCTTAGAAAGGCTTACGGATATGAGGAGGGCCTTGCCAAAAACACCTATGTTCCAACTGATGAAGAGCGTTGGGATGCTCTTAAGAAACTTGGCTATAATCTAGATAGATATAGAGCAGTCCTCAAGGGTGCATCCTCCAGTGAGGACTTTAAGAGTAACCTTGAAGTAATTAAAAGCGTACAGGAGTATAGAGATGCTCAGGGACAAGCAGGTCTTTGGGACAATCTTGTATCTGGCACTGGTGCTATGTTTGGTGATCCTCTTACCGCATTGCCTGTTTTTGGCTCTAGTAGCGCTATTGGTAGGATTGGATACGGCGCCGTAATGGGTGTTGCCTCTGGACAGATCAATAACTATTCATCTGGTGACGACAATGATGCTCTTATGGATATGGCCACTGGTATGGCTTTTGGCGCATCCATTGAGGGAATCGCTAGAGCAACTAAGTTTAAGGATGATGCTACTAAGCTAGGGGATGCGTCTAGGCGTGCACGAATGTACTCTGAAAAGATTGCCTCAGGTGCCAAGGACGTCTTTAAGAAGACTGGCATTCCTGAGGCTATTGAGAAGACACAGATTCATAAGGCATTCAATAGTGCTCTTAAGAACCTTGAGGGGAAACTCCCTACAATTACTGTTCAAGGCGCCATTGATAAAGTAAAAACTGATGGTAGTGCTGGCAAAGCTGTAAGAAAGATTTGGGACTCTCTAGGTAAGACTGAGAGAGGCGATAGGACTACTTTCAAACAGTTCAATAATGCTGAGACTACTCGCACCGCTGAGGAAGCTAGAGACTTCTATAGAAAGAATGGTGAGCGAGATGTAGACATCGTAGCAGACGACATCCTCAAACTCCTTGATTCGACCAGAATGGATCGTGACGATCTTGATGAAATGATTCGTAGACGAAGAGACGGTTATACAACCGATCTTGACGGTAATGAATTGTTTGAAGAGATCGTTGAGCGAATGGGTGCATTCTACGGTAAGTGGGGTGACATGGCTCAATCTAGGGGTATGATTGGTGAGACGGATGCTATGAGGAAACTTAAGGCAACTGGTGACATCGAATATGGTAAGCCCCTTGCTAGATCCGCTGTGTCTAATGATAAGTTTGAAAGCCACTGGCTTAGCAAGAACAAGGTGTCTGACTTCCTCAACACCTTTACAGGCTCCTATGGGGAGAAAGTAAATAAAGCACGGGCACGTGTCTACAAGCTACTCCTTAGAACTCTTGAGGATCCTGAGTACACTAAGCTCCTTAGGGCTAGATATGAAGAAGAACTGGTGGCTAAGGCTAAGGATACTCCTGCCAAGGACACTAAGGTTAAGGTGTCCACCGATCAGGAGGATTTTACTGCTTGGGTTAAAAAGAAGGCTTGGGACGATTCCTTGGGCTATGTGGATCAATCAGAGGCCATCAAAAAGGGTCTTATGAATGACCCTAAGGGTGAAGGCATGCCTCACAACTACCAACACGAACGAACCCCTTGGAAATTCACTATTAAGGATAATGATGGGTTCTCTGTTAGTAGGCTTCAGACAAACATTGTAGAAACCATGAACGGATACAACATGCGTATATCTGGTGACATGGGCCTCAATGACGCCTTTGGGGTTAAGAGCTTCAAGGAGTTCTCCGACATCATGGATAAGCAACTAGGGGAGTACATTAAGGAGACCTCTGTTGACGAGCGAGATCTTCAGGCTAAGGCTTTTAGGGCTTACCTATCGGACTACTATGGTAGATCAGGTATGGATAACGAAGATGCTTCTTCTTGGGGTAATGCAGTTGCGGACGCTCTTAGGTACTTTACACTATTCACTCATAATGCCTTTATGGGTGCCCTTAATCACTTTGAGATCGCTGAGGGTATTAAAGAGTTTGGTGCTTCGTTCTTCTTTAAGTCCATTCCGGGTATGCCTGACAAGATCAAGGATTGGTCTAAGGGTGGTATGACTAAGCAGGAAAGGGATGAGTTCCGAGACATGGCCTTCGGTAAGGAGGTTAGAGTAAGAGGAGCTTGGACTGAGATCTACGATAGAAACCTAGATAAGTTTGGTGGCGATAAGTATAAGGCTAGATTGGTTGCGGGTACTCAATGGCTCGCTACTAATTCCCCTTTTACTAAGTATCTCAATAAGTCCCAAGATACCATTGTGTCTACAACTCAGGATATCTTTATTGGACAATTTGCTAGACATGCTCATGGTATGAAAGGGAAGGTTGCCTTCCTAGATGGTAAGACCCTTAATAGGCTCAATATCAATACTAAGGACTTTGCTGATTTCACTAAGGCTTTTAAGGAGGCTACTGAGGTCGACAAATTTGGTAGGATCAGAGTAAATCCTGATGTGTATGACTCGATTATTGCAAACGATGTAAAGAGCATGACCATCATGCGTAGACTAGGAGACTATGTTGCCTCTGAGGTTATCCAGAGACAGAGTCTCACTGATGCCTATATGTGGAGAGGCTCTACGAATTCTCCAATTCTTGGTTTGCTTACTCAGTTTAAGAGCTTTGCTATTAGATCTTATAACAAGAGATTGGCTAAGAGTGCCCTTAGGTTTGAAGAGGGGGATGCCGCAGGTCAAGCTATGACTTGGCTTACCTCGGGTGCCCTTGGTACCTTGTCTACTCTTGGTCAGACCTTTGCTACTGCTTCGGGTATGAATGATGAGCAGAGGGAGAAGTATTATGAACGAGTGTTCGGTGTCTCCGATTTAAGTGATTCAGATTGGACTACTATCCTGAATGTTGGCATTAACGGTATGAGTAGGTCTAGTATTCTAGCTATGCCTGCTATGCTTGCTTCTCTTGCAGGGTTTAATACTGGCATTAAGTCCACTGCAGATCAAGGCTATATCCTAGATGAAGAGGCTGAGCACTTGAATTTCAATAGCTTGCTTGCAAACATTCCTGCGGCTCAAACTATTACAGGTCTCTATAATCTTCAGGCGGACACTAGAAACCTGTTTAATGCAGGAGTCCTAAATGAAGATGACTATACAGAAGGTGATAGAGAGAGATATGCAAAGTCTTTCGGCAGAAGTTTGAAAGCTGTAACTCCGAATGCACCCTTTATTCAGCAATCTTTGATTAACTACATTACAGATCAAGAAGATAATTAACTAAATGGCTTCTACTATTGCTAACTATCAGGGCAATGGGTCTACTACAGACTTCAATGTGCCCTTTGATTATCTAGCAAAGAAGTTTGTGAAGGTCGCCGTAGACTCCCGAGAGAAACTTGGGGGTGACTACGGTGACACCACTAAAGACTACTTCTTTGTAGATAAGACTACCATTAGATTCAATACAGCTCCCACTAGTGGTGCTGAAATTATTATTCGCAGATATACGTCTGCTACTGACCGTATTGTGTCCTTTAAGGACGCTTCGGTACTCAAGGCTAAAGACCTTGATGTGTCTACCATTCAGACTATTCATATTGCTGAAGAAGGCAGAGACATCATCAATGACGCACTCATTGTAGACAAGGAAGGTAATTGGGACGCTAGGGGGCACCGCATTGTGAATGTTGGTGATCCTGTAGCTGACTCTGATGCTGTAACCTATGGTGTCTATAAGACTGACGCTATGGGTGCCTATCAGGCTAAGCTAAAGGCTGAAGCCGCTAGGGATGCCGCTAAGGTCTCTGAGACGAACGCTAAGGCTTCTGAAGTTAATGCTAAGGAGTCTGAAGTCACCGCAAAGGCTTCTGCGGGTACTGCAGTATCTGCGGCTAAGCATGCTGATGCTGTCAAGACAGAAAACCAAGCAATCCTTGAAGAGGCTCGACAGCTACAAACCAATATTGAAGCCTCTGAGAGGAATGCTTATGACAATGCTGTAATTGCTACTCAAAAGTCTGATGAAGCTAAGGTGTCTGAGAGGAACGCTAAGGTCTCTGAGGTGAACGCTAAGGCTTCTGAGGTGAGTGCTTCTGATAGTGCCTCCTTGGCTAAGGATTGGGCTACAAAGACTACTGGTACTGTCGATGGCTCTGAGTATTCTGCAAAGCACTATGCTAATAAGGCTAAGGACAATGCTGATGCAAGTAACGCTACCCTTGCAGAAGTCAAGACTGAAGGTGCCAAACAGTTAAAATCAATCACTGATACCTCAACCGCTGAAATTAGTAAAATCACTAGTGAAGGGGAAAGGCAGGTTACTAGAGTTACTACTACAGGTAACCAACAGGTATCTGCAGTTACCACTGAGGGCACTAAACAGGTTAACCTAGCGAAGGCTCAGGTTGCCTTGGCTGTCCAAGAGGTAACTAAGGCTAAGGAGCAGGTTAGTCTCGCTACTCAACAGGCTACTCTAGCTACGACTAAGGCTACTGAGGCTGAGGATAGCGCTACTGGTGCTTCCCAGTCTGCTACTGCGGCTAGTGCCAGTGCTAAGAATGCTAGCGCCTCTGCAGGTACTGCTACGACTCAGGCTACTGCGGCTAGCAATAGTGCTAAGGCGGCTAAGCTCTCTGAAGATAATGCGGCTCTCTCTAAGACTGCGGCAGGTGCATCTGAGGCTAACGCTAAGGCTTCTGAAGTCGAAGCTAAGAAGCAAGCAGATCTTGCTAAGGATTATGCTGAAGATGCGGCTTCTGGACAGCTAAATGCTGACTGGGAAGCTACTGATCCTAAGTCTAAGGCATTCATCAAGAACAAGCCTACGCTAGGTGCCCTTGCATCTAAGGACAGCATTGCGTATAGCGAGATCACTGGTACTCCTCCTGAGCAAGATCTTAGTGGTCTTGCTACTAAGAATGAGCTTCAGACGGGTCTTGCTGGTAAGGCTAACACTAAACATACGCATACTAGTGCTGATGTTACTGATCTTAATGTGACGATCAGTAATGCTCTTAAGCCGTATGCTACTACGAATACGGTGAACGCTGAGCTTGCTAAGAAGGCCAACGAAACCCACACTCATCCGATTAGCCAGATTACTAATCTTCAGGCTTCCCTTGACGCTAAGACTAATGATGCTACACTTCAGGTAGACCTTACGGCTATCCGTGAGAGCATCACTAATGTGTCTTCTAAGGTTGACGGTATTGGCGATACTCTGTCTCCTACGTATGCCAAGAAACAAGGTATCCTTGATGCCTGTGATAAGGCTCTAAATGGTGCTAATCCTGTCCATGCGGGAAATCCCACGCTTGATGAGATTAAGTCAGCACTAGCTACCATTCAGGCTCAATTGGGTCAGTTGGAGAGTAGAAGGTATGTTAAGGAGACTGGTAAGAGTTCTGACGGTAACTCTTGGTATCGTAAGTGGTCTGATGGATGGATTGAACAGGGTGGTATTGCACAATCGGCCAGAGGTGCAACGAGTAGAACCATTAAATTATGTACCACTTTTTCTTCAAGTAATTACTTTGTCGTGGTTCAAAGCTACACTGGCGGGTCACCTGATATTAAACAGAACAATTTCCATGTTACAGAAAAGAGCCTCTCTAGTTTCTCAACTAGAGCCAACTGCGACGAAAATGTTGCTGGCTTGTGGTATGCCTGTGGTTACTAAAGGATAAACAATGGAAGATCAAGAATTTATTAATCAACTAGCTGAGAAGCTAAGTAAACTCGGTACTGTAAGGCCTTTAGGTTTCCACTATCTTCACCCCTACGGAACAGTGCCTGCTGACTCTATTATTTGTAATGGAGCTACGTATTCTAGAGCTTTGTACAAAGACTTCTTTGATTACATTACGACTCAAGGGTGGGTGAAGACTGAAGCTGAATGGCAAGAGATTGCTACGAGAGACAATGGATTCTGTCCGTTCTACTCTTCGGGTGATGGTAGTACGAACTTTAGGACTCCTAAGTTTGCTCCTTATCAGCAGATTGCTATGAAGGTTGCTAAGGATACTGCTTATCATCAAACAGGGTTGCCGAATATTACTGGTAGAGTTTACGACAAATCTGGGAATAATTCCCCCGCGTGGACTATTAACCCAGAAAGTACAGTAACCTCGGGTGCTTTTAGGATTGGGACAGATGGAGGATACACTTGGGCAGGTACTTCACAAAGCAATATATATGCAAAGGACTTTACCTTTGATGCTTCGCGTTCCAACACAATCTATGGTGCATCTGACACTGTCCAATCCGAGAATCACGAATGGGTCATGTGTGTAGTAGCCTACGGTATTGCTACTAATGTAGGTTCTGTGGATATGGCCGATGTTTTGACGACCGTTGCCCAAGTTCAGGCCTATCTTGGAACGGCTGTAAAAAGCGTTAACGGTAAAAAGCCCAATAACGCTGGTAACGTAACTATAAAAGTAAAAAGCGCCTTGCCGAATTATTCGTCTTATGTTCAAGTTTCAAAAGACGCTTTCACTCCGACTGAAGACGGCTGGCTGAGGTTAGAAAACATGAGTAATGGTGACTATACGGGCGGTAAAGTCATACACAAAGCCAGCGGCGCACTACTTTTTGAGTTCTATCAAAACAGATATCCTGGGAAGGCTACAGGAATTCTTCCTGTACTGGCTGGAGAAACATATACCGTTTCAAACACCGGCAATGTCTACTTCCATCCGATGAGGTGATAAATATGATTTGTCGTTATAAAATTCACGACCAAGAAACGAACGAAGTTCTTATCGCCGTAGGCGACAACATCCAATTTTTCGAATCTATGGGCTATACGGAGGTTGGTGAGGTTGAACGAGCCTACGACGGACGGTATTTCGTAGCGGGGCATGCACCTATGATGCCTCAAGAAGAGGTTGTAACTCAGGTACGGGCGGAGCGAGACAGAAGGCTCACAGAAACTGACTGGTACATGATGCCTGACTATCCTGCTGATCCTGAGACTCTTGAGGTCGTTAAGAACTACAGAAAGGCTCTTAGGGATATCACTCTTCAGAGTGGTTTCCCTAGAGACGTTGAGTGGCCTGTGATGCCCAAAGTGTTCAGTGGGAACACTGAAGGTACTCCGAGCATCGGACTGGCTAAAGTGGGGATCCCATAAGGTTCTCGTTTAGATTACCTATAGTGCCACGAGAGGTGCACTCTAAATTACCTCTCAGAATGCTAGACTTTTCAGTAGCTATAGCCTCAGAGCATTCTAGTTTAACTTAATCTACTAAACCATTAACACTAGCTTTATGCTAGAAAGGAATATATTATGGAGAAATACAAAGATGATTGACGCTAAATGGGAAGATAATGTTTTTATGATGGCTAAGCATAAACTTCTTGAAGCTATTGAGAAGCATAACAAGGAATCTTACCATACTGAGGGAGACATCCGAGCCTATAAGGATGCCCTAAAGGCTTTGTACTACCTCATTAGCATTGAGAAGAGCAAGTAATTCGGGTGTTTCAGTAGTCCTAAAGGACTTACGCACAGTAATTACCACAGGACTACTGAACCTATCTAACAGACTAAGTAAATGAATATTCAAGTTTATTGGGATGGCAATGTAGGTGCCTGTGAGTATGAGAACCGTAAGGCATTCTTTACAACGAAACCTAACATTCCTAAGGTTACCTTTGATGTCATCGTGTATAGCGAAGACAACAACGTAACTAAGAAGATTTATGCCAATATCACTAGTGAGCTTACTTCTGAGGAAGTTACTGCCATAAAGCAGTTTGCTAAGGCACAGTTCACGGATAAGAGCAACACTAATTAAATAACTAAATACACTATGGAACTGGAAGTAATTAAGAAAGATGGTACCCACGAAGGCTGGGATTGGGATAAGATTGAAGTAGCTATTCATAAGGCCGCCCAGAGGGCTAATGCTACGTACTCTGAGTATGACATTGGTAAGATTAGGGGCTATATCGAGAGCATTGTCTACATCAACTATGCTGAGGTGCCTACTGAAAAGCTACACGCTATTGTCATTGAAGCTCTTTGTAAGTACGCACCGAAGATCGGAGAATCTTATAAGGAGTTTAGAGACTATAAGAACACCTACGCTAAGGCTTTCGAAGCTGTTAAGAATGAGGCAGACACTGTCCTCCTTTTGGGAGACAAGGAAAACGCCAACTTCGATAGTTCCCTTGTGTCTACCAAAGGCTCCCTCATTAAGGGCTATCTGACTAAGCAACTGTATAAGCAGTTCTACCTTACTAAGGAAGAGAAAGAGGCTACTAAGGTCGGTAAGTATTACATTCATGACCTTCGAGACATGATCTTTGGATCCATCAACTGCTGTCTCTTTGACATGGCTACTGTTCTGAAGGGTGGCTTTAGCATGTCCAATGTCACCTATACGGAGCCTACGAGTGTCCTTAGCGCCCTTCAGGTGATCGGTGACATCACCCTTGTAGCTACTGCACAGCAGTTCGGTGGGTTCACTATCCCTCAGATTGACAAGACGCTTCTCCCGTATGCTAAGAAAACGTATGACCATGCGTTTAAGAAATACTTTGACCAGTGCAATATGGAGTTCGATGAAGCGTGCGCAATGGCTATGCAAGATCTCAAGCGTGAGCTTGGGCAGGGCTTCCAGTCTCTTGAACTGAAGCTCAATACTGTTCCGTGTTCCCGTGGTGACTTTGCATTCACTACGCTTACGTTTGGTGAGTGGAGCAATGATCTCTGTGAGGATGACAAAGCGTTTCTTGAGATGATTTGTGAGACTATCCTTGATACCCGCATGAAGGGACATGGAGGTAAACAGGTTGTGTTCCCTAAGCTCGTGTATCTCTATGATTGGGAACAACATGGCAGTGATGAGCACGCTTATGTGTTCGAGAAGGCTGTTGAATGTTCCAGTAAGTGCATGTACCCTGATTTTCTAGCTATTAACGCTCCTCATGGCACTGTGTCTGAAACCTACAGAGCGTCTAATAAGCAGTGTGTGATCCACCCGATGGGATGCAGGGCGTACCTCACTCCTTGGAAGGATCCTGAGACTAACGAGTATGTGTCTGTTGGTCGATGCAACATTGGCGCGGTGTCTCTCAACCTCCCGTTGATCTTTAAGGCATCTAAGGGTAACTTCTGGGAAGAGCTTATGGTGAACCTTGAACAGATTCGAGGATTCCTTAAGCGTCGCTATGATATGATTAAGCATGCTAAGGCCAGTACGAATCCTATGGCATTCTGTCAGGGAGGTTTCTATAATGGCTTCCTTAAGCCTGAAGATGAGGTAGGTGAGCTTACCAAGTATATGACAGCATCTTTTGGAATCTCTGCCTTGAATGAGTTTGCTATTCTCTTTACTGGCGGTAAGGATCTTCAGACTCCTGAGGGACAGAAGGCGGCTAAGGATGTCGTTAAGTTCATCTATGATACAGTGCAGAAGTTTAAGAAGGAAGACGGATACCTCTATGCACTCTATGGTACCCCTGCAGAGTCCCTTTGTGGCACTCAGATGACTCAGTACCATGAGTATTGTGCAAAGAATAACCTTAAGGATGAATTTGAAGGTAAAGCCTACTTCACCAATTCCTTCCATATCCACGTGTCTGCCGACATTACTCCCTTTGAAAAGCAGGATCTTGAGTTTGAGCTTTTCCATCTTATCGAAGGTGGGCACATTTGCTATGTACGAGTTGATAATCCTAGCAACGTCTCTGCAGTTAAAGCCCTTATTGAAAGAGGTATGTCAATGGGTTTCTACCAAGGTGTTAACTTTGATGCGGCTTACTGTGAGGATTGTCACCAACATAGCTTTAATGTGGGCAATACGTGCCCCCATTGTGGTTCTCACAACCTCTCTATTATTTCTCGTGTTTGTGGGTACTTGGGTTACAGTAATGTCAATGGAAACTCTAGAATGAATGATGCTAAAATGGCAGAAATTAGAGACAGGAAGAGTATGTAATGCGTAAGATTAAAGACTTTGAAAACTACCTTATAGATGAGAACGGTAATGTGTATTCGCTGATTACACATAAAGCTATTACCCCTTATTGCAAGAGAGGCTATCTTAGAGTAAGACTCAACAAGGATGGTAAGCGTTATGACATCGGTGTTCATAGGCTTGTGGCCCTTACGTACCTTGAAGACTCCTTTGAAGAAGGTCTTGAGGTTAACCATAAGGACGCTAATAGGAAGAACAACAAAGTGGATAACCTTGAATGGGTCACCCATGAGGAGAATGTGAGGCTTGCTCGCAATGCCCCTATCACTGTCGAATATCCTGATGGTACCATTGTAACCTATCCCTCACGAATTGCTTTTGCAAAGGTGCTTTGGGGAGAAGACACCTCAATGCACAACAATCTACCTAAGTATTACGAATCTGGGCGAATCCCTAAATACGGCATTCGCATTTTGGAGATGTAAAAGAGGATAAAGAATAAAATGAAGAATACTATGAAAGCTAAACCCAAAGAGCTTATCGGAAATCTCCAGAAGGAACTTTCGAACTGGTTTATGAAGACGCATTATAGAAATGACCAAGGGAAGGACTCCCTGTTATCCAAGGATTACGCAATCCTGTATAGCAAGTGTATTGCCGAAGAGTTCAAGGAATTTCTTTGGGAGCGTTCTGGTACCCCTAACGAAATGAAGGAGCTGTGCGACCTTATCTGGGTATGTGTTCAGTATGCTAATGCTCGTGGTTACGACCTTGAAGCAGGTATGAATGAACTGCTTAAGGAGTATTCCAGTAAGTTCTATGACAGTGATGGTAACTACAATCCTCAGTTCAGAGAAGACGGTAAGCTCCTAAAGGGAACTGGGTTCAAGAAAGCTAACTTTGAGCAGTTCTTTGAGGAATGAGCGCCCTTGATGAGGAATCTGGTAACCTAGCAGAGAACATAGCACAGGTAGCTCCTTCATTGGCAGTATCTAGTGCTGTGATTCTCGGGTTACCTCTTAGCGATTGGGTGTACGTCATCACAATTATCTATACTTTTGTAGGTATCTGCACAATGATTAAAAAGCATTGGGTAGAACCTTGGTTAGAAAAGAGAAGAAAGGAAAAGAACAATGGACTATAAAGGACTTGAGAGCCTCCTAGGCAACATCCATGAGGAGATGCTCCATAACATGCTTAATGACCTCAGGAACCCCGATAAGAGGTCTCCACAGCTCTATAATGCAATCATTAAGGAGCTTGAACGTAATGGCATTGACTGTGTCCCTAAGGCTGGAGAGGGTGAAGAGAATGCACTTAGTAAGCTCCTGAAGGCTACTAAGGAGAACTTCGAGAATTCCTATAGGGGAGACATGAGTGTTAACTGAGAAAGAAGCTAAAGCTCTACTCCCCTACTATGAGAACTTCCCACTCTTTACCTCTTTGGTTTGGAAGTCGATCGGTTTGCCTTCTCCTACCACACTGCAGGTAGACATCGCAAAGCTACTCCAGAACCCTCCTAGTGACCGTATGATCCTTATGGGTTTCCGTGGTGTAGCTAAATCCTTTATTACGTGTGCATACGTTGTCTGGAGTCTCTGGAGAGATCCACAGACTAAGATCATGGTGGTGTCTGCCAACAAAGAACGAGCAGACGCTAACGCTACGTTTATTAAGAAAATCATCAATGAATTGCCCTTTCTGAGCCACCTAAAGGCTAGAGAAGGTCAAAGAGATACTCAGAACCTTTTTGATGTGGGCCCTGCCCTGCCCGACCATTCACCTTCAGTTAAGTCTGTGGGTATTAAGGGCCAACTAACGGGTTCCCGTGCAGACATCATTGTCGCAGACGATAAACTTTAACCATGTCGTCTTTAAACCCCTTAAATTCGGTGGAACTCAGTCCTAACTAGGAAAGACAATACCGAGCCGAGCTATTTAGCAGGTGTAACGACTATTATGTAGGGTCAAGTGACTCGAAAAATGGGGATACCTTTTGGTATAAGATATAGTCTGGTCTTCATAGAGATATGAAGCATCGTCAATTATAAGGAACATAACTATGTACGAAATTAACAAAACTTACGAAACTCCTAAGGGTCTTGTCAAGATCCTGTCTAGAACTAAGAAGCAGAAACTTCCTAATGGTAAAGTTAAGCATCCTAGGGCTGTCATCCAGTTTGTTAAAACTGGTACAGTCATTGATGTTCAGACTTGCAACATTAAAGCAGGAAAGTTTGAAGACTTTATGGAACCTACGGTCTATGGTGTAGGGTTCCTTGGGTCTCCTATTAGAATCCCTGCTAGAGGCTCTAATAGTATCATCCGCAAGATCTATGACCTGTGGTCTAACATGCTTAAGAGAGCTTATGGTAACTACAAAACTAGCTATGTAGGCTGTAAGGTAGATCCTAGGTGGCATAATTTTACTACCTTCTTGAATACTATTCACGAGGTAGAAGGCTATGAAGAATGGGAAAAGGACTCTAGCATGCACCTTGATAAGGACATCAAGAAGGGCAACTGCGGACTCTACTCTAGGGATCATTGTAAGTTTGTTACTGCTACTGAAAACGCAAAAGACTCAAATAAAAGACGATGGGGTAAGACTAACGACCTTACCTTAACATAAAGGTGGAAGTTCCATCTAACTCCTTCACTCAGGTTCTTAGAGACCAGTTGTTTGAACTCGTCAAAGAGTTCGACGCTGTCCTAAAGCCTGGTGAAGGTAAAAAGATCATCTATCTGGGCACCCCTCAGAATGAAATGAGCCTCTATAACGAGCTACAGGAGCGCGGATACACGGCTGTAATCTATCCTGCTAGGTACCCCTATGATGACTCTCATAGAGCCTCCTATGGCGATAGATTGGCCTCTATCATTGCTGACAAGTACGACAAGGATCCTAAGCGTTGGGCAGGTAAGCCTACAGACCCCCTTAGGTTCTCTGAAGAAGATCTACAGAAGCGTGAACTATCTTATCGTAAGGCAGGCTTCGCTCTGCAGTTCATGCTTGATACGACACTCTCAGACGCCGATAAATACCCTCTACGGCTTCGTGACCTCATCGTAGGTATGTTCCCCTTAGACGAGGCCCCAATGAAGCTCACGTGGCTCCCTGAGCCTTCTAAGAGGGTTCCAGTTGATGAGTGTCCTCCGATGGGTCTTAAGGGAGATTCTTACTTCTACTATCATGCTTCATCCAATGAAGTAGTCCCTTATACACATAAGATCCTATGTGTTGACCCGTCTGGACGTGGTGAACTGTCTTGCCTCGTCCTTAAATAAAACCCTTAAATTCGGTGAACGTCTCTAAGAGATAATACCGAGCCAAGCCTAATTTAGGAAGGTGTAACGACTATTATGTACCGCTAAGTGTTAGTGGGAAACAGGGGTGAAAAAGATATAGTCTGGACTTATGGGCGACCATAAGAAAGTAATTAACAACTACTAAACATAAATATGAAAATCAACAACTTTAGAGCTAAAACCCGTTTGTACAAAGTGTACCACATCCATGAAAAAGGCAATAACGACCTGTCAAGTGGATATGTAGGCGTTACTAGAAGATCTTTGAGTTATAGACTCTCACAACACTTCTGCTCAAAGCGTCCTGTAGGAGAAATCCTTAGGAATCTTGGTAGAGAGAATGTTGAGATAACTCTTATTAAGATGCTCCCTAAAGCTGAGGCTCTTAACATGGAATATGTGTTGAGACCTGAGCTAAATATGGGTTGGAACCGCAGGGCAGGTGGTGATGTCGCTACCGTTAGATGCCCCGTGTGTGGCAAGCCTATGCCTAAACGTAGAACGGGTACTGTATGTAGAGAGTGCTTTGATACTAGGTTTAAGAAAGGGGATATGCCCAATAACTACGGTACTGGCAAGCGTTATCTTATTACAGACCCCGATGGTAACACTTACACCCCAGAATCTCTTGTGGAGTTCTGTAGGGAACATGAGCTTACGCCTCAGAACCTTCGTAAGGTAGCTAAGGGAACCCGTAAGCATCATAAAGGGTGGAAAGCTGTTGAAATTTCATAGATAATCGAAAGACGAAACAGGTTATGCTGTCTTGTATTACCTTAACGGCTACATCTACGTCATGGAAGTAGGCGGTCTTTTAGGAGGCTACTCTGATGTAGTCCTCAATAAGCTAGCTAAGGTAGCTAAGAAGTACAAAGTCAATGAAGTGGTCATTGAAGGCAATTTTGGCGACGGGATGTACCTTAAGCTCTTTGAACCTGTCCTAAAGAAAACCTATAGTAACTGCGGGGTTACTGAAGTAAAATCTACAGGACAAAAAGAACTGCGTATCATTGACACTCTTGAACCTGTAATCTCTAATCATAAAATGTGTGTCACCCCTGAGTGTATCAGGAATGACTACTCTACCGTACCTGAATCTGACTACAAATATGCTTGTTTCTATCAGCTCACTCGTATCACTGTTGATAGGGGTTCCCTTATTCATGATGACCGTCTGGATGCTCTGGCAATCGGAGTTAAATACCTTGTGGACTTCATGGGCGTAGATGCTGATGAAGGTATTAACGAACTAACCGAAGAATGGCTAGAGGAGTCTATGGAGTCCCTGTATGGATTCTATACGTCCAATATCGGAGGTGTAATGGTAACTGAAGATAGACACAGCCCTAAAGGTACCTCTAAGGGTGTAGACAGATATAAAGATAAAGGCTATACATTCAAGAAGTGATAACTGAAATATGCTTTATTAGTATTGAACAGTTGTTCAGTAAATAATAAAGACAATGTAATAGAGAAAACAGGGTATTTCAGAATAAAATCCATACTCCTAGGGGGGGCTAGGAAAGACATATATAGATATACATATAGGTCTTTTCTAGCCCCCCCTTTTTGTTAGAAATGAAAGTATCAGAAGTAAAAGGTATCAGTGATGATGGAGTCTTAAGAAAATCCTTAGGGTACCTATAGACCCTTATGGGAGTCCATAGACCCTTATGGGAATCCATAGACCCTTATGGGAATCCTTAGGTGCCTATAGACCCTTATGGGAATGACCTTAATGAACAATACCAACAACACTAAAAATAAAGTATTCATCACCATCAAAATCATCATTATCATCATCCTCTTTATAATGTCTTTGTTTAACGGGGATGTGACTACTGTTGATGCTCTCCTACGTACTCTTGTTGCTAGTTTGTGATTACTTCCAGTTCCCCCTTGGGTTCCCTTAATGGGTTCCTGAGGGGTTTTATTTAAAGTTATCCACAGCTAGCCTAGCTAGCACAGGGTTGTCCACAGGTAACTGAGGGGGGATCATAAAAATTGATCAAATTTGTGAACCCTCACTTAAGGAGTTCACGTGCGTGGGTGCCCCCGTGGGGGTGCCTGCAGGTGCCTTCTGGTGCCCGCTGTCTCCTTTGGGGTCTTTGATTATACCACAGATTCAAAGGGCTGTCAAGGGGATTTGTCCTAATGGGGTTTGTCTCTATTGACATCCTTAGGGTACTTGTGGTAAACTATTTATTTATCAGTGTTTTTTCAAGTTATCCACAGGTTATCCACAGGTTATCCACAG
>ULVD01034221.1_pt1 | contig 32066 bp, 28 predicted proteins | sample 1959101 | NCBI WGS metagenome assembly ULVD01 (sample SAMEA4835777, study PRJEB28245) | human gut metagenome | biome: gut microbiome; material: fecal sample | place: Denmark | collected 2008
CAGGGCGGGAAGCTCTGCAAAGAGCAGGGTGCAGGGCGGGAGCCCTGCAAGAAGCATTGGGCAAAGGGGAATCAGAGCAATTTTTCAACAGCGGCCATTTTTGCGCAGAGACAGAGGACTTCCGAAGCCTTTTCCAAATCGGAGATGGAAGGGAAAGAAGGGGCGATACGCAGATTCTGATCCAGGGGGTCTTTTCCATAGGGGAAGGTATCGCCGACCTTTGTTAAGGTTACGCCCACATTTTTCGCCAGCTCATAGGTGCGTTTAGCGGTTCCTTCGGGCAGATCCAGAGAGATGAAATATCCGCCCTTGGGCTTTGTCCAACGGCCCACGCCCACCGGAGCCAGTTCTTTTTCAAAGGTATTCAAAACCATTTCAAATTTAGGGCGCAGAAGGGCGGCGTGTTTTTTCATATGGGCACGAACGCCATTGGCGTCTTTGAAGAAGAGTGCATGGCGCAGCTGATTGATTTTATCGTTACAGATGATCTGATTCTTCATAATGGACTTTGCATAGTCCATATTTTCTTTTCCGGAGGCCATCATAGAAACGCTTCCGCCGGCATAGGTCACCTTGGAGAAGGAGGCAAAGATATAGGCCAGGTTGGTTTTCCCCCGCTTTTCAAGTTCGGTATAGAGGTTAAGAAGGGGTTCAGACTCCTCATAGAGATCGTGGATGGCATAGGCATTATCCCAGAAGATCCGGAAATCTTTTGCCGCGGGAGAAAGGTCGGCAAAGCGGCGCACCGTTTCATCCGAGAAGGTAATACCGGTAGGATTGGAGTATTTCGGTACGCACCAGATACCCTTCACCTGTTCATCCTTCACCAGCTCTTCCACTTGGTCCATATCGGGTCCTGAAGGAGTCATCCTCACCGGGATCAGCTCCATATTCATACACTGACTGATGGCAAAGTGCCGGTCATAGCCGGGAGCGGGGCAGAGAAACCTGATTTTCCCTTGGGCGCTCCAGGGAGTTGCCCCTTTGTAAGCGCCGAACATCATATGGCGGGCGACCGTGTTGAACATCAATTCCAGAGAGGAGGCGTTGCCGAGAAAGATGCTCTCCTCAGGAAGCTCCAGAAGGTCGGCAAAGATTTTGCGCAAGGAGGGCAGTCCTTCAAAGCCGCCGTAGTTCCGGCAATCGATTCCTTCGCAGACCGTCTGTTCCCCGCTGTTCAGAACGGTCAGCAGTCCTTCACTCAGCGCCAACTGCGCTTCTTCCGGCTTTCCTCTGGACATATCCAGGGACAGATGCATCTTTTCATATTCCTTATACCGGGCGTCCAACGCCTGTTTTTCTTTTTCCAATTCCGCCTTTCCGGCGTTTGCATAAATCATCCGAGTTTCCCCCGTTTCTTCACTTTCTTTTATCATTATATCTCTTTTCCGCTTTGTTGTACAGAGCTTCCGGCCATTTTCTCCTATTGTCCTTTTTTATACTTATCATAAGACGGCGTTATGTATAGCGAAACACTATAAATAAGTATTATATGAAAAGCTTTTGCAAAAAAAAGAAAGCTGTGTTACAATAGGCCGTAGGGTTCCTCTGAACTGTATGTTCGGCAGCCGACGGTTCTGCGGAAGAACGAGGCGCAAAAACGAAAGAGCTCTTTTTGTGTTTCGGGTTTTTGCAACGAAGTTCCAAGGCACTACCGGGTTGCCGGCCGTTTGGGAATATTCAGCGGCACCCGGCAGCAAAAATGAAAGGGGTATCTCTGCATGAGCTCAGCCGACAGCGCATTCATCCGAACCTGCAAGGAAATAATGGAAAAGGGAACCTTTGTGGCCGATGAAAAGACCCGTCCCCATTGGAGCGACGGGAGCCTTGCCTACACCAAAAAACTTTTCGGCGTGGTCAACCGATACGATCTGCGCAAAGATTTTCCGCTGATTACCCTGCGCCCCATTTCGCTGACGGCGGCAGTTGACGAGGTGCTTTGGATCTGGCAGAAAAAATCCTCAAACATTCACGATCTGCACAGCCATATATGGGACGCCTGGGCCGATGAAACCGGCTCCATCGGCAAGGCCTATGGCTATCAGATGGGCATCAAGCATCAGTACAAGGAGGGCATGTTCGATCAGGTGGATCGGGTCCTTTATGACCTGAAGAACAACCCCTGCTCCCGTCGGATCCTGACCAACCTTTACAATTTTGAGGATCTGCACGAGATGCGGCTCTATCCCTGCGCCTACAGCATGACCTTCAATGTAACCGGAAAGACCCTGAACGCCATCCTGAATCAGCGCTCTCAGGATATGCTGGCGGCCAACGCCTGGAATGTGGCACAGTATGCGGCCCTGCTTCTGATGATCGCACAGGTTTCGGGCTTGGAGGCCGGAGAATTGGTTCATGTGATTGCCGATGCCCACATTTATGACCGGCACATTCCCATTGTGGAGGAATTGGTCTCCCGTCCTTCTTTTGACGCACCGAAGGTGACTTTGGATCCCACCGTCACCGATTTCTACAAATTTACCCCGGAAAGCTTCACGGTGGAAAACTACCGGCACGGCGAAAAGATTCCCAAATTTGAAGTGGCCGTGTGAGCGTTCTGTCAAAAAGGTCCTGTGGACGGTCTCCCTCTGCTTTTTTGAGAAACCGCCTAACAAAAGCAAAAAATCAAGGTCGTCCATTCGGTAAACCTTGATTTTTTTGTCAGAGCCACACCTGGCGTTCACCGCTGTTCCTGCCATGAGACCGCCCCAAAGGCTTATTTTTCAGAGGGCTTTTCCCGCAAAAGGAGCTCTAAGGAAATTTCTTCTTCAAAGGGCAGAAGGAGATACTGCAGCCTGATGTTCAGTTCCCCGTCGGTTTTCCGAAAGGAGTAGTGCTTGGTGTGCAAAAGCACCTCGACCGAAAGCCCTCCGGCAGAATATACCCCCGGCAGGCTTTTCCCCTCTTCAAAGCGCAGAAAAGTCCCGTCCCGGCGCTGAAGGGAAAGCCGTCCCTCCAGCCCCTTGAGCACATTCTCCCCCGATTCGGGATCGGTGTACTTAATAAGGAAGCCTTTCGGCATGGACGCCCAGAGACAGGACACATTCTTCACAATTTCCTCTCCCCCCGTCCGGGAAAGAATCCGCAAACAAGCCGCCTTCATAAACACCTCAGAAAAAAGAAATCAAGATCTGCCAAAGAAGGGAAGGAGAAGTTCCCGTAAACCAGAAAACAAACAGAAGAAGGAAGAGCTGCAGGAGAAAAATCAAAGGAATCCCGAGCATAAAGGAGAGATGCCTTGTCTTATGGCGGATAAGGAGCATCGTCAGATACATCGCCAAGGCTCCGCCCAAAGCTGCCAGAAGGAAAAGTACAAATTCAGGCACCCGATACCTTTTGAGATGCTTGGCGGCGAACTTGTCATAGATACAGAAAAGCACCGAAAGGACCGAAAAAAGGGCAGAAAGTATGCCCACGATCTGTATAGCTGTTCTCAGAAGCCCCGCCTCCCCTTTTCTTTTTCCGGCTTTATCCGGCAAAAGGTATGGTATCACAGAGAAAAGGCGCTGTCAAGTCCGACTTCCAAAGAGAGATTTCAGAACACTGTTTAATTTTTCTGAATTTATTGCATATTTTTTGTGCAATTAGGAGAAAATTCAAGGGCGATCGGGAAAGAAAAAGAAAATCTGCTTGACATAAAGAAAAAAGAATGCTATACTGTTCATCGTATCGGTAAAAAAGGGATACTTGCGCCTCCACGCAGGAGTTTTCTCTTGAAAATCGGTATATTTACAGAGAGAACGGCGCAGAATACGCCGGAATACTTTGAGAAAAGGAGGAATAACATGCCAACATTTAACCAGCTGGTAAAGCAGGGCAGACAGCAGAGAACCTACAAGTCCAAGGCGCCGGTGCTTCAGTCGGGCTTCAACACCCTGAAAAATGCACCGACCAAGCAGAGCTCTCCCCAGAAGAGAGGCGTTTGCACCAAGGTCACTGTAACCACCCCGAAAAAGCCGAACTCCGCTATGCGGAAGATCGCCAAGGTTCGTCTGACCAACGGTTTGGAAGCCACGACCTACATTCCCGGTATCGGACACAATTTGCAGGAGCACTCGGTGGTTCTGATCCGCGGAGGAAGAGTGCGTGACCTGCCCGGTGTGCGTTACCACATCATCAGAGGTACGCTGGATACTCACGGAGTGGACAAGCGGAACCAGGGCCGTTCCAAATACGGCGCAAAGAGACCGAAGGCAAAGAAAAAGTAAGCGCTTTGCCGAAAGCGGTCAAACACCAAGGTAACTACAGAAAAAATTGAATCTGATTTGCTTTTCCTGTTTTTGTCAAAGTAAATGTAAATATACCGTGATAGAAACCCCGGAAGGCGCAAAGCGGAAGAGAAACTTTCGAGTACCTATGATATCATTTCTAATGAAGGAGGGAAGATTATGCCCAGAAGAGGACAAGTAGCCAAGAGAGATGTGTTACCCGATCCGCTGTACAATTCCAAGCTGGTCACCAAGCTGATCAACAACATTATGTACGACGGCAAGAAGGGCGTAGCGCAGAAAATCGTCTACGACGCATTTGCAATGGTTGAACAAAAGAGCGGAAAGAACGCTTTGGAAGCATTCCAGCAAGCTCTTGAGAATGTAATGCCCGTGCTGGAGATCAAGGCGCGCCGTTTAGGCGGTGCCACCTATCAGGTTCCTATGGAGGTAAGACCTGAGAGAAGACAGACATTGGGTTTGCGTTGGATCAGAAACTTCTCCAGAACCCGCAGTGAAAACACCATGGCGGAGCGTCTGGCAGGAGAGATCTTAGACGCAATGAACAGCACCGGCGGTGCGTTCAAGAAAAAGGAAGAAACACACAGAATGGCAGAGGCAAACAAGGCGTTTGCACACTACAGATATTGATCTGCCGGCGAAGGAGACAAAATGCCAAGAGATTGTTCCCTTGAAATGACCCGTAATATCGGTATCATGGCGCACATTGATGCAGGAAAGACCACGACGACCGAACGGATTCTTTTCTACACAGGCAAGACGCACAAGCTGGGTGAAGTGCATGACGGCTCTGCCACGATGGACTGGATGGTGCAGGAGCAGGAGAGGGGTATCACCATCACTTCTGCGGCCACCACCTGTTTCTGGAAGGATCACCGCATCAACATCATCGACACTCCCGGACATGTGGACTTCACGGCGGAAGTGGAAAGATCGTTGAAGGTTCTGGACGGTGCCGTCACCGTTATGTGCGCCAAGGGAGGCGTGGAGCCTCAGTCCGAGACCGTATGGCGGCAGGCAGACAAATATCATGTACCCCGCATGGTGTATGTGAACAAAATGGACATCATGGGCGCCAATTTCTACAGAGTTCTTGACATGATCAAGGATCGGTTGAAGGCAAACCCTGTGCCGATTCAGCTGCCCATCGGCGCTGAAGACAAATTCCGCGGAATCATTGACCTGATCAACATGGAAGCGGATGTATACTATGATGATCTGGGCAAGGACATGCGGGTGGAGCCCGTTCCGGCAGATATGCTGAAAAAGGCGCAGCAATACCGTACCGAATTGGTCGAGGCCGTTGCGGAGCTGGATGAAGAGCTCTTCATGAAGTACTGCGAAGGCGAAGAGCTGACCAAGGAGGAAATCAAGAAGGCTCTGCGTATCGGAACTCTGAACAACAAGATCGTTCCGGTGGTCTGCGGCACTTCCTACAGAAACAAGGGCGTACAAAAACTGTTGGACGCCATCATCGACTATATGCCCTCCCCCGTGGATATTCCGCCCATTAAGGGTGTCAATCCCCACAGCGAGGAAGAGGAGGAGCGTCCCTCCGGGGATGACCTGCCGTTGGCCGCACTGGCCTTCAAGATTGCCACCGACCCCTTTGTCGGAAAGCTCTGTTTCTTCAGGGTTTACTCCGGTAAAATGGTTACCGGCACCACGGTTTACAATTCCTCCAAGGGGAAGAAGGAGCGTATCGGCCGGATTCTGCAGATGCACGCCAACGACCGGAAGGACATTGATGTTTGCTATTCCGGCGACATTGCCGCAATTGCAGGCGTGAAGTTCACCACCACCGGCGACACCCTGTGCGATGAAGAGCATCCGATCATTCTGGAAAGCATGGAGTTCCCCGAACCGGTTATCCGGGTCGCCATCGAGCCCAAGACCAAAGCCGGTCAGGAGAAGATGGGTATAGCGCTCTCCAAGCTGGCAGAGGAGGACCCCACATTCAAAACCTACACCGATGAGGAAACCGGGCAGACCATCATCGCCGGCATGGGCGAGCTGCACTTGGAAATCATCGTTGACCGTTTGTTGCGGGAGTTCAAAGTGGAAGCCAATGTGGGCAAGCCTCAGGTTTCTTACAAGGAAACCATCCGCGGCATTGCGGATGTGGATGTGAAGTATGCACGGCAGTCCGGCGGTAAGGGTCAGTATGGTCATGTCAAGATTATTCTGGAACCCAACGAACCCGGCAAGGGCTACGAGTTCATCAACAAAGTGGTGGGCGGCGCCATCCCCAAGGAATATATTCCTGCAGTGGATGCCGGTATTCAGGGAGCCATGCAGACCGGTGTGCTGGCCGGCTATAATGTTGTGGATGTAAAGGTCACCCTTTATGACGGCTCTTACCACGAGGTGGACTCCTCGGAGCTGGCGTTCAAGATTGCCGGTTCTATGGCATTCAAGGAAGCCATGCGAAAGGCCAAACCGGTTCTGACCGAGCCGATTATGAAGGTGGTTGTCATCACACCCGACGACTATATGGGCGATGTGATCGGCGATCTGAACTCCAGAAGAGGTCAGATCCAGTCGATGGAGGCTTCCGCCGGCGCACAGCATGTCACCGCATTCGTTCCCCTTTCTGAGATGTTCGGCTATGCCACCGACCTGCGCTCCAAAACGCAGGGACGCGGTCAGTATGTTATGGAACCCAGCCACTTCCAGGAGGTTCCCAAGAGCATTTCCGAGACGATCATCAGCAATCGGGCAAAACAGCAGTAATAAACCAAAAGGGTCTTTCACGATTCAAAGTATGTTTGGTGCAGGGGATTTTGCAAAAAGAGCAGGGTGCCAAAAGCCGGGAATATTCTGTGTATAAAGGCTTTTTGCAACAAAGCTCCGCCGCAAAATTACCGTTGCCCGACCTGCGGGGAATCCTTGGAAGTACCCGTAAATCAACAAAAATCCAAAACAAAAAAATTAAAATACGGAGGATATTACAATGGCAAAGGCTAAATTCGAAAGAACAAAACCCCATGTGAACATTGGTACCATCGGACATGTGGACCACGGCAAGACAACCTTGACTGCGGCAATTACAAAAACTCTGTCTTTGAAGAACGGCAATATCGAGTTCATGGCATACGACCAGATCGATAATGCTCCCGAAGAGAAGGCAAGAGGTATCACAATCAACACCAGACACGTTGAATATGAAACCGACAAGAGACACTATGCTCATGTGGACTGCCCCGGACACGCTGACTATGTAAAGAACATGATCACCGGTGCTGCCCAGATGGACGGCGCAATCCTGGTTGTTGCAGGTACTGACGGACCTCTTCAGCAGACCAGAGAGCACGTTCTGTTGGCTCGTCAGGTTGGCGTGCCCGCAATCGTGGTGTTCATGAACAAGACCGACCTGGTGGATGACCCCGAACTGTTGGATCTGGTTGAGATGGAAATCCGCGACCTGCTGTCCCAGTACGACTTCCCCGGCGACGATATTCCCGTTATCCGCGGCTCTGCCCGTAACGCTTTGGAATCCGCCAGCAAGGATCCTTCCGCTCCCGAGTATGCCTGCATCTGGGAACTGATGGATGCTGTTGACAGCTATATCCCCACTCCCGATCGGAAGTCCGATCTGCCCTTCCTGATGCCCGTTGAGGATGTCTTCTCCATCTCCGGCCGTGGCACTGTGGCTACCGGTAGAGTGGAAAGAGGTACCGTGAAGGTTTCCGATACCGTTGAGATCGTTGGTCTGTCCGACGAGAAGAAGACCACCGTGGTTACCGGTGTGGAAATGTTCCACAAGCTGCTGGACCAGGCAGAAGCCGGCGACAACATCGGCGCTCTGCTCCGCGGTGTTTCCAGAGATGAGATTGAAAGAGGTCAGGTTCTCTGCAAACCCGGCTCCATTCATCCTCACACCAAGTTCGTTGGCCATGTCTATGTTCTGACCGAAAAGGAAGGCGGCCGTTCCAAGCCCTTCTTCCCCGGCTACAGACCCCAGTTCTACTTCAGAACCACCGATGTTACCGGTACCATCTCCCTGCCTGAAGGCGTTGAGATGTGCCGTCCCGGCGATAATGTGGATATGACTGTGGAACTGATCACTCCCATCGCTATCGAGAAGGGTCTTCGTTTCGCTATCCGTGAAGGCGGCAGAACCGTTGGTTCCGGCGTTGTTGCTGACATTATCGAGTAATTTTTAAAAAAGAGGGATGCCGCGTTGCGGCATCCCTCGGATCCCTTTTAATCGGCATTTTGCCTTGAAAAACGGTTGCCCGGATTGCCGGGCTTCGGAAAAAAATAGGGTATCCCTAAATTTCCAAAGTAAGTTTGGCGCCAACGGTTGTGTCGAAGAACGAAACGCAAAATCAAAGAACACCTTGTGTATGAAGGCTTTTTGCAACAACGTTCTGCGGCAAAACGACCGGTGCCGGATACGGGTGGAATTTTCAGCGGTACCCTGCATACAGGTCAAATACTTTGGGGGTTGGTGAAATTCCACACCGGTGGTGACGAAAGCAAAGACCGCGCAGTGCCCAAAGCTCTTCAAGATTTCTTAAGGAAGCCTTCGGAGCATTCGTCCAAAAAATCCATTCCGATTTTTTCGACAAGATCCGCAGATCGGGGAAGAGCAGGGGGCAAAACGGCAGATTGTTTTCCCAGTCCACGAACGCCAAACGGCGCCGAGCAGGGGAGGTTCCTGCACCGACGGTACAGTCCGGATGAGAAAAGCAGCGTTTCAGCGCACCCTTTTTGGGAGCGTTTTTCTTTTTGGGAGGATTTTCGCATACAGTTGAAAAAACTTCCGTCCGACCTTTTTTCACCGAAATCTTTCGGCTTGGATCGTTTTTTCGGTCTCTTGAACGAATCTTTTTCTCTGAACCTTCGGCCAAGAGCTTTCAGGTTCCGTCTTTGAGCCTTGAAACCCTTCTTTTGACCCGGCTTTTACCGAAAAGAGAAACGAATATGCGCAGCCTTGCTTCTCTGAATACAACTATTCCGTGAGGAGAAAGGTGCTTTCATACCGAAAGCAGTAAGAATTATGAAAAACACAAAAAACACAAGCAAAAACAGACCTTCCTTCATTCGTCCTCTGGCCGTCACCGCCATTTTGTCGGCGGCGAGCTTTGTACTTCAGCTTTTAGAGTTTTCTTTGCCCTTCGTTCCGGATTTTCTGAAGTTCGATTTTTCCGATCTTCCTGCCCTTCTTGGGTCCTTTGCTTTAGGGCCGCTTTGGGGTATGGCCATATCCCTGTTGAAGAATTGTCTGCATCTGCCCTTTTCATCCTCGATGTTTGTGGGAGAGCTGTCCAATTTTCTTCTCTCTGCGATCTTTGTCGGTACCGCAGGAATTATTTACCGGCGACATAAAACCAAAACCACAGCCCTTGTGGGGGGAGCTGTGGGCAGCGGAGCCTCGGCTCTGCTTTCCTTAGCCACAAACTATTTCATTGTATATCCCTTCTATATCAAATTGTTTTTCGGCGGAGATCGGGAAGCTCTGATGAGCGCTTATAACCGGTTTCTCCCCTTCGGCGACAATCTGTTTTTGGCCCTCGTCGTGTTCAATCTGCCCTTCACCTTGGTAAAGTGTTTGCTGGTCACCATTCTGGCCCTTTTGATTTACAAGCCTCTCTCTCCGTTGCTGAAGGGCAAGGAGTCCTGAAGCCCGACCGCTCTTTGGCGTCGGTAAGGGAATTGGTAGTGATCGGATAAAAAATACATTTTTTTGCAGTGACTTCTTCCACAGCCCGGGATTCTTTAAAACCGGGCTGTTTTTATATCCGAAATTCTGCCGGAATATCCGGACAAAACCGTTCTTGCTGCAGAATCCTCTGAAAACCTCTTCGCACATTGAGAAGCGGCGTTTTTCCGCAGAGCTTCGTTGCAAAAGACCTTCCTATACAACACGCTCCGGCATTCTGCCCCTCATTCTTCTCACAGACTGTTCTCCGCCGGAAACACTTTGAATATTTCGAGAGATGCCCTGTAAAAATTTCCCCGTACATCTTTTATTTTTCAAAAAAATGTGTTATACTACCCAAAAGACCATTCCAACATCTTTCGGGAGGTAAAAAATGAATTCCAGATCAGGCAGATCCCAACAAATCAAACACAACTATACCAAAATCTACGCCTTGACCGCCGCCCTGTGCCTGGTTGTCGGCCTGATCGTCGGCCTGACTGTGGCGCATTTTGTCCGCCTTGATGAAACTCCGGCCCACACCGAAGGCCCCGGCAGTTCCACATCTCTCCCTTCGGAAACCGGACCTCTCCCGACAGAAACCAAAACCGAAGCCGGCACTTCCCCAAGTACCACCGAGCCACCAATCGGAGCCATTTCCTGGGTTTCCAAAAGCTCTGCCGACATCAAAACGGCCAACCCGCTTCTGCCGGTCAGTGCCGAACTTCCCTTCACCGGGATGCCTTCGGGCGTCGTGAACATCTATGCCAAACGGGAAACACGAAATGACCGGAAATTGCAGTTGGCAAACAGCCAAATTTCGGTCAACGAAGAGGCCTTAAGAGCTTTTGAAGAACTGAACTTTGCTCTCATTGAAAGCTATCCGGAATTTGAATTGCTGATTCTTGCCGGAATGCCCACAGACGGCACCACCGGAAGTCTCAGTTGCTCCGATGGCGACAAAGAGCTTTCCGCCTCTGACCACGCCGCCGGTTATGCGCTGGATGCCCGCTATACCGCCAAAGTCGATGATAAAACCGTCAGTTATCAGTTTTCCGATCCGATTGTAGCCCTGAAAACCGCCTTTCTCTCTGAGAAAGGCGCCGAATTGGGCATCATTCAAAGCCGGCTCCATGTGGAAGAGCGCACCTCCTCCGATCTGCGCCACCTGCGCTATGTGGGGGTTCCGCACGCCTCCTATATCTATCAGAACAATCTGACCTTGGAAAGCTATCTCAATGAAGTGAAAGGCTACAACATCAACCGGCGCCTTCAGATTGCCCTTGCCGACGGCACGCTTTACGAGGTCTACTATGTGGCCTCTTCCGGGGATACCACTTCGATTCCCCTTCCTACCGAAAATGTGCAGAACAATACCTACACCATATACGGTAACGGAACCGACGGATTTATTGTCACGCTGAAAAAGTAAACCTCTCGCAACAATAAAATATTTCTCTATTGAAAAAGTCCTCTATAGTGCGCACTGTTCAAAACAGCGCCCGGAATTTCTTTGGAATTCCGGGCGCTGTAAACTTTTTCAGAGGTGTCCTTCCGCGTTTTTTCAGTTTTCCTCGTCGTTGTCCAGAGCAATCACCACACGGCGATTGTTATCGGTACCCACCGAATAGGTCGTAACACCTTGAATGCCCTGCACTTCCGAGTGAATGATCCGCCGTTCATAGGCAGACATGGGCTCCAGAGAGATGTTCTTGCCGTACTTCAGCACTCTTCCCGCCATTCTTCTGGCAAGAGCCTTCAAGGTCTCGGCACGCTTTTCTCTGTAATTTTCAATATCCAGGAGAATTTTCTGGTATTCCCTCTTCTCCTCTTCTCCCGACTTTTTATTGGCCGCAAGATTGGTCAGATACTGGAGCGCATCCATGGTTTCGCCGTGGTAGCCAATGAGAGAGCCGGCGTCCTTCCCGGAAATCCGGATGATTTTTTCCTCTCCGTCGGTTTCCTCAATGGTCGCTTCGGCCTCCAGCTCCATATCCTCCAGCAGAGTTCTTACAAACCGCAACGCCACATTGTTTTCCTCTGCCGTCTCCGTCCTTTTTGCAGGAGCTGTTTTTGCCACAGAAGTCGTTTTTTCTGCCGGCGCTTCCGCTTCCTCGTAGCAGACCTTCAATTTGGCGGCCACTCTGCCGATTCCCAGAATTCCCTTTTTCGGCTCTACCAACACTTCATATTTCAGCTCTTCCGGCATCACACCCAACTGTTCCGCACCGTTTCTCAAGGCTTCTTCAATAGTTGAGCCGGTTACAATCAATTCTTGTTTCAAAACAGATTCCTCCGAAATCACTTTTTATCCGATTTGTCTTCGTTGTTTTTCTCTTTCTTTTCGTCTTTCATAGACGCTTTGCCGACTTTTCCCTTTTTCTCCTCCGGTTTTAAGAAGACACTGTCATCCTCTCTCATCGGCGGCAATTCGGGATAATCCTCTTCGTCCTCGTCGTAATGCAGAGTCTTGGCTCTGGGCTTGGAAGGATCGCTGACCGTGGCGGAAACCTTCTTTTTGCCACCGTCCTTACCCTTATTGTACTCTTTTTCCGCTTTTTTATAGTCCTCTTCGGTAAATACCGGCAGGGGCATGATTTTATTGAGAATAAATTGCTGTACCGTACCCAACAGATTGTTGAAAATCCAGTATATGCCCAGCACTGCCGGGAACATGAAGGTAAAGAAGGTGCTGAGTGCCGGCATCATCAGATCCATAATTTTATTGGCAGCGCCCGTATTTGACGCACCGCCGGCGGCTGCCTGCTGGTCGCTGAGCCCTCCGGTCATCTTCCGGTTCAGCTTCATGCTGAAGTACAGCGTCACAAAGGTAATAATCGGAATCAGCAAATACAACACCTGCGGCCAGGAGAAGGTGATGGAAGGCGTCACCGACAGGTCGACATGGTTGCCGAACGCGTAGAAGTTCGGCAGGTCGGAGGCGGCTCTTTCGGACATTCCCGAAACATTGGTGAAATTCGCCCAATTATCCCGCAATACCGCCACCATATCCAGGTCTGTAATCCCGTTCACACTTGCCGTCTGGGCATAATTGGTGATGGAGCTGGTCAGGTTCCACCCGGAAACGCTGTTATAGCACAGCACATTCTTTATGGAATTGATTAAAGTTGTGGAGTATCCTGCCACATACTGCAGGGGGTTCCGGATCACCTCATACAGAATGATGATAATGGGGAACTGAATCAGCAAGGGCAAGCATCCGCCGAAGGCGCTCACGCCCTCTGCTTGCTGGGCTTCCATAATCTCCTGCTGCATCTTCTGCTGTGTGACCCGGTCGTTTCTGCCCTTGTATTTGTTGCGGATCGCCTGTTCCTTCGGTTTGAACTGTGCCTGCTTGATCATGGTCTTCTGCTGCTTGTAGCCGAACCAGACAAGCAAAATCTTCACTAAGATTGCAAAAACAAACAGAGTAAAGATATAACTGGGCACAATATTATTGATAAAGCTCAGAACCTTGCCGATGGGCATATAAATGTAGTACATGAAGCCCCGGCTCTCGGCAACCTTATCTGCGGCAACCAGCGTATAGGTCTTATCTTGGGCATCTGAGGCGCTGTCTTCTACGAATTTGTAGCCCCGGTCGCTCATCTCCACATAAACACGGTTGATTTCCACATCATTGCCGTTGGCATCCGTCGCAGTTACCTTTGAAATCTCTCCGCCTTCATAGGCCTCCACTTCTTCCGGATACTGAAGCACAAAGGTCGAGGTAAAGTTGTTTTCCGCATCCTTCTCTTTTTTCAGATTCAGGAAGCAGAAGTCCTTCTTGAACTGCTCAAAAGCCGCTTTCAGTTCCTTGTTCTCTTCCTTCTCCAAGTCCTCAAAAGACAATTCTTTGCCCTGCTGTGCAAGGAACAAAACGAACTTTCCCTTTTCGGAAAGGCTGTTGTACCGCAGGACCTCCTCTTCCTTCTCCTTATCGGTCGTCGGAGCGTGCAGATCGTCCTTATCGGTCAGTTTTTCCAGAGTGTAGGTCTTCACTTTAGCGTCAGAAGCACTGTCCTCCACAAATTTATAGCCCAGGGTGTACATATCCGTGTAGGTCACATTCGGATTGTCCGCCCCGCTGTTCACCAGCTTTGTTCCGGTAATCAATTCTCTCAGAACATATATTTTGTGGGTCTTTTTGTCGGTATCCGTGCCGTAGCTTTCTTCTTCGATGGACAGGAAGTAAATGTTTTCCTTTTTGAACTTCTCGAATTTCTCTTTTTCTTCGCCTTCTAAGTCCGCAGCCTTCTTGTCCTTCAGCTTTTCCAACTCCTCGTCCGACAGGCTTGCCTTGTACAGCACGAATTTTCCTTCATCGGACAGGCTGTTGTATTTCAGTTCATCTTCTTTTGCCTGATAGGCAGTCGTATCGGTTTTGCTTCCGGATCCGAAGCATCCCACGAAGGAAAGCATCGTGGCAAAACACAGACAAAAGAGCAAAAGCGAACGAAATCTGTTCTTTTTCACGGTTTTCTGTTCCTTTCTTTTGCGGGTCAATCCATGTCCGGTGCGTACCCGCTTTTGTGCACCGGAAAAGAGCGGTCAGGAAAAATCCTGCCGCATACATACTTGTCGCACGGAATATTTTACAAAAACAATTATTGATCTTTTCGTTTTTTTCTTTTGCGCCGGGGAACCGGATCGTAGCCGCCCTTTGAAAAGGGATTGCAACGCAAGACCCGCCAAAGGGAAAGAAAGAAGCCACAGAATATCCCCCATTCCCGGAATGCCTCCAAGGCATATTCCGAACAGGTGGGCAAATACTTGCACTTTCCTGCACCCAAATTCTTGGAAATGTATTTCCGATAGAATTTTACGGGAAAAAGGGCAATTACCACCAGCTTTTCGTGGAATTTCTTCACAAGAACAGCTCCAATCGCTCAAAGGAACGGAAGAGATCCCTTTTCACATCCTGCATTTTTGCGCCGTCGATTCCTTCTCTTGCCAGAATAACGATCAGATTTCCCTTTTTCAAAGGCTGCTCGTTTTCGACCTGCCTATAGGCCTCCCGAATGATCCTCTTTGCCCGGTTGCGCTTGACCGCTCCCCCGTTTTTTTTGGATACCGAGATTCCCATACGATTGATCTTTTCTTTCATCGGATTCGCTTTACGCAGTTTATTGGCCTTCAAATCCTTCAGATAGTAAACCACCACGGTTTTTCCTCCTGCCTTTTTTCGGGCAGAAAAAACCTTGTTGTATAAATGGTTCTCGCACAGAACCCCGTAGCGCATTTCTGTTTCCTTTCTTCCGTCAGACGGTCAGAGCTCCAAAATTCCTCTTATGGCAAAAAACCCGCCTGGATACCGTTTTCTCTTGTGGGAGATTACGCAACCGGCGGTGTATATTTGCTTTACTGCTCGTCCACCAGAGCTCAATAGGTGAGTCTGGCTCTGCCCTTCTGGCGTCTTCTCTTCAGAACTTTTCTGCCGTTGGCAGTGCTCATTCTTTTTCTGAAGCCGTGTTCCATCTTTCTCTGGCGTTTCTTGGGCTGGTAAGTTCTCTTCATTTTCGGATGCACCTCACTTTCGCTAAGTATTTTCCATTGCGACGCTTTCCATTATATATCAGAAAAGTTCTTTTTGTCAAGGGTATTTTTCTTTTTTTAAACGAAAAGCTCGGTATTTTTGCCTTTTTATTTGTAAATAAATTGTAAATTTTTACAAATTTCTTGCCTTATTTATAGATGTATGGTATAATACTATATATTATGGGTCAAGAGGAAAGAGCCTTCTTTGGAGACGACATGGTCTCTTTGAAAGCAATCAAAACAAGGAAAGAATCAAAAAGGACGGACGATATGCAGTCATTGGATCAGATTTGGGAATCGGTATTAAGCATTTTGCAGGAAAAGAGCACACGATCGGTTTACGATCTCTGGTTCAAGGATCTGCGGCTGGGATATTTGGACGGAGACAAAGCTGCCGTTGTGATTAACAGCGACCTGAAAAAGGACATCATTCAGAAGCGCTATGCACAGCCTTTGACCGAAGCCCTTTGCGAGGTCATCGGTTTTGATCCTCCCATCACCGTCCTTTCCGACGAACAGGGAAAGATCGATCCGCAGAAGATTTTTGAAGAGAAAAAGTCTTCGGAACCGGAAAAAGAGGTTTTTTCGGCCTTGGAAGAAAAGGGGAGCTTAAACGATCCTTCGCCCATTCTTACCAATGACGAATACACCTTTGACAACTTCATTGTGGGTTCCTCCAACAAATTGGCCTATGCGGCCTGCACGGCCATTGCCAAGAATTCCTCTTCCTCCTTCAACCCGCTGTTTATATACGGCGACAGCGGTCTGGGAAAGACCCACCTTCTGTATGCCATCATCAACAGCATGAAAGCCAATTTTCCCAAGAAAAACATTGTGTATATCAAGGGCGACGATTTCACAAACGAGCTGGTCAGCAGCATCGCCAATGAGGACACCCTGTCCTTCCGCAACAAATACCGGAAAGCAGATGTACTGTTGATTGATGATATTCAGTTCATTGCCGGCAAGGAGTCCACACAGGAGGAATTCTTCCATACCTTCAACGCTCTGTATGAAGATCACAAGCAGATCATTCTGGCCGCCGACCGTCCGCCGAAGGAAATGAAGACCCTGGAGGACCGGCTGCGCAGTCGCTTTGAGTGGGGATTGATCGTGGATGTTCAGCTGCCGGATTACGAATTGCGGCTCGCCATTCTGAAAAACAAGGCGAAAATGATCGGAGTCCATATTCCCATGCCGGTTCTGCAGTTTTTGGCGGAAAGCCTGCACAGCAACATCCGGCAATTGGAGGGAGCGGTCAAAAAGATCGGAGCACAATCCTTCCTTTCGGGCGTGCCCGTTACCGAGGAAATGGCAAAAGCCTGCATTGCAGAGCTGTCCGCAGGAGCAGAACCCCAATCCAAAACCGTTGAGAGAATCATTTCCAAGGTGGCCAGCAAATACGGAATGACCTCTGAGGATATCAAAAGCCGGAAGAAAACCAAGGAAATTGCCTATGCCCGGCATATCTGCATTTACATTATCCGCAACATCACCGATATGTCCTTACCGACCATCGGAAAGATTTTCGGCAGAGATCACTCCACGGTAATGGCTTCTCTTTCGGTAATTGACAACGAAAAGAAGAAATCTCCCTTGCTGGATGTGGAGATACGGGATCTGATCAAGGAAATCAAGGAAGGGTAAGCAATCACCGAAAAAACCGGCAACAGAAGAGAAAATGCCCGATTTTTTCACAGGCTTTTTTGAAAATTTTTGCACAATTCCACCGCTGTTCTGGGGAAAAAGCCTGTCTTTTCCACAATTTTTCAAACTCTTTTTCCGGGGAAAACTTTTTTGCCTTCAGAAGAAAATTTTTTTCCACAGCTTTCCAACCTTTTTTCAAGGTGCTTGTCCCAAAACGCTCCCCTGAAAAAAGGCCGGTATTTCCTTTGAAAACTCTGCTTTTCCACAGAATACACACCCTCTATTACTGCTACCTCTGCTTTTATATAATTATTCTCTCTTTTCGGAAAATTTGAAGCCCGGCAGGCAGAAAATGCTTGTTCCTTTTTGCCTTGAATACCCCTGAAAAGTCTGTTTTTCAAACAGTTTCTGCGCTACAGAAGAAAAACCCCGAAAAAACAAAGGTCCGTCAGGATTCTTACGAAAGGATTCCACCTATGAAAATTGTCTTTGATAAGGATGTACTGGTCAATGCTCTCACTCCCGCTATGGGTGCCGTTTCGGAGAAAAATACGATTTCGGCCATTGAAGGAATACTTTTTACTACAGACGGTCCCACCGGCTGTATCCTTTCTTCCTATGACCTGGAAAAGGGATATCGGACTTCCGTTAAGGCTGAGGTTTTGGAAGAAGGCTCCTTTATCATCAATGCCAACAAGCTGTACAGAATGATCCGCACCATGCCCGAAAGGCAGATCACCATCGAAGTGAACGAGAAATTTCAGACGAAAATTTCCTCAGGAAATTCACGCTTTTCTTTATCCGCTCTTCCGGGAAACGATTTCCCCAATCTGCCGGATCTTGACGGAGAAGGGGGCATATGCTTCAGTCAGGCACTTCTGAAGAAAATGATCGGGCAGGTGCAGCACGCCATTGCTTTTGGAACACAGCGTCCCGTTTTGACCGGTGCTTTCTTTCAAATCACCGGAGAGGGGTTGCTGATGGTGACCTGCGACGGGAACCGGTTGGCCTTGAGAGAAAAGAATTTTTCTCTGGATTTAGAAGGCACAGAGGAAAAATTCTCCTTTATTGTGCCGGGAAAAACCCTTTCGGAGCTTTCCAAAATACTTTCCGCCGATGAAAACAAAGAAGTGGTCTTGTCTTTCGGCAGAAAGCATGTGATTTTCCGGATGGAGGAAAGCATTTTCTTCTCCAGACTGATTGACGGAGAATATATCGACTACAAGAGGGTCATTCCGAAAAACAACAACATTAAAGTGCTTTTGGACCGTCAGGAGCTTCTGGAATGTTTAGAGCGGGTGGCTCTGGTGACCGATGACAAGTCGGTGGGTCAGATCATGGGCTTTGTAAAATGCGTTTTTGAGGGAGATACTCTGAAGGTCAGCTCCGCCTCTTCGGTTTCTTCGGTCTCGGACCAGATGGAGATCGAAAAAGAGGGAGAGGACATCACCATCGGCTTTAATTGCCGGTTCTTAATGGAAGCTTTGCGGGCCATTTCGGACGAAAAGGTTTATTTGTCTTTGGGTACTCCCTTCATGAGCATGGTGATCGAAGCAGACCCAAAGAAGGATGAAGAGGACGAAGAAGAAAAGGACGGAAAGTATTTATACATGGTCTGCCCTGTGAAGATGAAAGATTGAAAAAATGATTCTGAAACGAGTGCGCTATCAGAATTTCCGGAACATTGCAAGCGCAGATATCTCCTTTTCGCCGGGAATCAATCTTTTTTGCGGAGATAACGCCCAGGGAAAGACCAACGCCTTGGAGGGTATCTACCTTTTTGCCCAGGGGCGCTCCCATCGGACAGCCAAGGAGAAGGACTACATCACCTACGAGCAGGATTTTGCCAAGGTGATCCTGGACTATGAAAATAAACAGCGGGAAAATCAGTTGGAGCTGCGGTATCTGCGTTCGGGCCGAAAATTCTGCCGGAAAAACGGACTGGCGTTGCGCAAGATGTCCGAATTCATCGGAAATTTCAATGCGGTCATTTTTTGTCCGGAATATCTTTCGGTGGTACGGGAGGGACCCAGCCAGCGGCGAGCATTTATGGACGGAGCTCTGGCACAAACCGACCGGGCTTATCTTTTGGCTCTCCAAAAATACAATGCAGCCCTGCTTCAGCGAAACCGGCTGATTGCCGAATATCCTTTCCATCCGGAGGCCTTTGACCAAACCGAAGAGCTTTGGGCGGAGCAGTTGGCGGAAGAGGGCGAAATTCTTTCCTTCAAACGGGCGGAATACATGGAAAAGATCGAAAAAGAAGTCCGGAAGATCTTTGAAGACATGATGGAAGGGAAGGAAGAGCCCCGGCTTCTATACAGAAAGCCGATGAAAAAAGAGGAGTATATGGAGCTGTTCCGGAACAACCGGCAAAGGGAACTAAAGGCAGGAACCACCCTTTTCGGAGTGCATAAGGACGATATTGAAATTCTGCTGAATGAAAGATCTGCAAGGGTCTTTGCTTCACAGGGACAGCAGAGAAGCATTGCCGTCGCCATGAAACTGGCGGAAGGAGAGGTTTGCAGAGAAAAAACCGGAGAATTTCCGGTATTTCTTCTGGATGATGTGTTCAGCGAATTGGATGACCGCCGGAAAAATTATATTCTTTCGGGAATGGAAGGACGGCAGGTGCTGATCACCTGCTGTGACCGGAAGGATGCGGAACGGATTCCCGATGGGAGGGTGATCTTCGTTGAAAAAGGTCAGTATACGACGGTACGGTAGTTCCGCTTATATACAGCTGGAGAACAATCGGTGGCTGAAAAAGGAAGGCATTCTTTTGATCGGGGATCTGGACAAAAGCACCACTTGGTCGGCCGCAACAAGAAAATTTCTCGGAAAACGGGAAAAAGAGGGCATGGTCACCACGGTTTCCTACGGATTGCCGAAAAGCTTTATCGTCTATGAGGACGGCAGAAAAGAGCAGATTTATCTGTCGGTATTTGCACCCGAAGTGCTCAAACGCCGTCTGTAGGGATTGGGTTCAGGGTGTTCCGGCATTTGGAAGGCTTTTTCAAGAAGAAAATTTGAAATTCGAGGATTTTTACAGCAAAAAGCCTTTTGAAAGCCGAAGCATCTCTTTTGTTTTTTATGGGAACGAAAAAACCGTTCCTTTTGTCCGGGATTAAAAATGAAAAACATAGAAATTCCACATATTTTGATTTAGGGTAAGGATGGATTATGAGCGAAGAAATCAAAAAAACCGGGTATGACGAATCGGAAATACAGGTTTTAGAAGGACTGGAAGCGGTACGGAAAAGACCCGGTATGTATATTGGCTCCACCTCGGTGAAGGGCTTGAATCATTTGGTTTACGAGATCGTAGACAATGCTATAGACGAAGCCTTGGCAGGCTATTGCAAAAATATCACCGTCACCATCAACAAGGGAAACAGTGTAACCGTCACCGATGACGGCAGAGGAATTCCCACGGGTCCTCACCCCAAAATGGGTATTTCGACTTTGGAAGTGGTGTACACCATTCTGCATGCCGGTGGAAAGTTCGGCGGCAGCGGGTACAAGGTTTCAGGGGGACTGCACGGCGTGGGTGCCTCGGTGGTGAATGCCTTGTCCAAGTGGCTGGAAGTGACGGTTTACGATTCAAGGACCGGAAAGGAATACCGTCAGCGCTACGAAAAGGGCAAGCCTACAGAACCTGTAAAGGAAATCGGGCCTACGGACAAAACCGGAACCAAGGTCACCTTTTATCCCGATGATGAGATTTTTGAAACGCTGGAATTTGAATACGAAACGCTGTTGATCCGTTTGCGGGAACAGGCCTTCTTGAATGGCGGAATTCATATTCTTTTTACCGATGATCGGGGCGAAGAGCCGGTTTTGAATGATTTGTGCTACGAAGGGGGCATTCGCTCCTTTGTGGACTATCTGAATGAAAATAAGCAGGGACTGCATGAGGTCATTTATCTTTCCCAGAACAACGAGAACAATTCGGCAGAGGTCGCCATCCAGTATACCGATTCCTACAGCGAGACCCTGTTGTCTTTTGCCAACGATATTCGCACAGTGGACGGCGGAACACACGAAATGGGCTTTAAAACGGCTCTTACCGGAGTGATCAACGATTATGCCCGGAAATACAAATTCTTAAAAGAAGCCGACAGCAATCTGTCGGGGGAGGATGTGCGGGAAGGCATGACGGCGGTGGTCAGCGTAAAGCTGTCGGAGGCCGAATTTGAGGGACAGACCAAGACAAAACTGGGCAATTCCGAGATGAAGACGGTGGTTTCCAAGCTTCTGAACGAAAAACTGACCACCTATTTTGAGGAGCATCCTGCGACGATCAAGGCTATTTTGGATAAGGCGATCTTGGCCCAAAGAGCCAGAGAAGCCGCCCGGAAGGCCAGAGAAGCGGCCAGACGAAAGACGGCTCTGGATTCCGGTCAGATGCCCGACAAACTGCGGGACTGCAACGAGCGGGACCCGGCTTTGACCGAATTGTTCATTGTGGAGGGAGATTCCGCAGGAGGCTCTGCCACGCAGGGCCGAGAATCGCTTTTCCAGGCCATCCTTCCTCTTTGGGGAAAGATGCTGAATGTGGAAAAGGCCCGGGCAGACAAGATCTACAGTAACGAGAAGCTGGCGCCGGTCATTACCGCATTGGGTGCCGGAATCGGAAACGAATTCAATCTGGAAAAACTGCGGTACCATAAGATCATTATCATGGCCGATGCCGATGTGGACGGAGCTCATATCCGTACCCTGCTTTTAACCTTCTTCTTTCGCTTTATGCGGCCGCTGATTGAACAGGGTTATGTCTATTCGGCTGTGCCTCCGCTTTATAAGCTGACCAGAGGAAAGACGGTACGGGTGGCTTACAGCGACGAGGAGCGGGACAGAATTTCTTCCGAAATGCGGGGAGATAATCCCAACGCCAAGGTGGAAATTTCCCGGTTCAAGGGTTTAGGAGAAATGGACCCGGAGGAGTTGGCAGAGACCACCATGAATCCCCGCACACGAACTCTTCGGCGGATCGAACTGGAGGATGCCGTGGCGGCAGACCGGATTTTCAATATTCTGATGGGCGAGGATGTGGAGCCCCGCAGAGAGTATATCGAGCAGAACGCCAGGTATGCGGTGAATCTGGATTATTGATTTTCGGAAATGCTCCCCCTGAGGGAAGACCCCTTTGAACTTGAAAAACAGAGTCAAAAGCTCTTGGCTTCCTTGGGAGCATAGTTCTCCTTTGAAGCATTCTGCCCGAACAGCAAGAAATTCTTCAAGGGCTTTGAAAAAACGGACAGCTTCAAAAAAAGCCTTCGGCAGGCTGTCGCAGCGGGGATCCCCTGCGCAACAAGAAAGGAACGGACAAAAATAATGGCAAAGAAACGATCGGACTATCTTCCCGAGGAAATTACTTTTCCCGATCAGATAATTACCCATTCAGAGCTGGTTCATGAGATGAAGAGCAGCTACATTGAATACGCCATGTCGGTAATCGTGGGCAGAGCTCTGCCGGATGTGCGGGACGGCCTGAAGCCGGTGCACCGGCGGATCCTCTATGCGATGTACGAGGATGGGTTGACCAAGGACAAACCCTTCAAGAAAAGCGCCACCGCCGTCGGTGATGTTCTGGGACGGTATCATCCCCACGGAGATGCTTCCATATACGATGCCTTGGTGCGGTTGGCGCAGGATTTCTCCATGCGCTATCCCTTGATTGACGGACACGGAAACTTCGGTTCGGTGGACGGCGATCCGCCGGCTGCTTACCGGTATACCGAAGCCAGAATGGCCAGAATCGCCGATGAAATGCTGCGGGACATCGACAAGGAAACGGTGGATTGGGACCCGAACTTTGACGAATCGAGAAAAGAACCGAGAGTTTTGCCCAGCCGTTTTCCGAATCTGCTGGTAAACGGGTCCTCCGGTATTGCCGTTGGGATGGCCACCAATATTCCGCCGCATAACCTGAGGGAAGTCATTGATGCTACCGTCTGCGTGCTGGACCATCCGGAGGCGACTTTAGAGGATCTGATGCAGCACATCAAGGGTCCGGACTTCCCCACAAAGGGCATCATTATGGGCAAAAGGGGCATTCGGGCGGCATACGCTACCGGAAAAGGGCACATCACCGTCCGCGCCAAGACGGAATTTGAAGAATACGCCAAGGATCGGACCAGAATTATCGTGAACGAGCTGCCCTATCAGGTGAACAAGCGTCAGCTGATCAAGACGATCGCCGACCAGGTACACGACAAGCGGATAGAGGGCATTTCCGATCTGCGGGACGAAACCGACCGGGACGGTATGCGGATCGTCATTGAACTGAAGCGGGACGCAAATCCTCAGGTGGTATTGAATACCCTGTTCAAACAGACCCAGATGCAGACCACCTTTGCCATCACCATGCTGGCCTTGGTGAACAATCAGTCTCAGCCGAAAATTCTCTCGTTGCGGCACATTCTGGATGAATATATTGCCTTCCAGAAGGACCTGATTTTACGGCGTACCCGATGCGAAAAGCGGAAAGCCGAGGAAAGAGCCCATCTTCTGGAGGGACTGCTGATCGCCCAGGCAAACATCGATGAAGTGATCCGGATCATCCGGAATTCCTACGATGATGCCAAGGAGAACCTGATGGCCCGGTTCAACCTTTCGGAGGTGCAGGCTGCGGCCATTCTGGAAATGCGTCTGAAGGCTTTGCAGGGGCTGGAAGAGGAAAAACTGAAGGCGGAGTATGAGGAGATCGAAAAGCGGATCGCTTATTTGGATACGATTCTGAATTCCGACGAAGTGCTGGTCGGCGTTTTCAAAAAGGAACTGAACGACATCAAAGAGCGCTACGGAGACGACCGGCTGACCGAAATCTGCGAGGTGGAAGACGAAATCGACATTGAGGACCTGATCGAGCGGCACACGGCGGTCATTACCATGAGCAGTGCCGGCTATATCAAACGGCTTCCTTCGGATACCTACACGGCCCAGCACCGGGGCGGCAAGGGCATTACCGGCATGAGCACCAGGGAAGAGGACGATGTTTCCGATGTGGTGGCGGTGGATTCCCATTCCTATCTGATGATGTTCACCAATCTGGGAAAAGTACAGGTCATCAAGGCCTACCAGATTCCCGAATGCAGCCGAATGGCCAAGGGAACGAATCTGGTGAACATTCTGGAACTGTCCGAAGGGGAAAAGGTCACGGCCATGCTTTCGGTCAGCGACTTTGAGATGGAGGAGGACAAGGAGGAGTACCTGCTCTTTGTCACGGCCAACGGCACGGTGAAGAGAACTCTGCTTTCCGAATTTGCCATTCGGAGAAAGGGCGGCAAGAGAGCCTTGTTCTTGGACGAAGGGGACGAATTGGTCTATGTGCGCCATACTTCGGGCAAGGATAAGATCCTTCTGGCCACCAAGGACGGCATGGCGGTCTGCTTTGACGAAAACGATGCCAGAGTGATGGGCAGAACGGCCAGAGGTGTGCGCGGAATCCGACTGGAGGACGGCGACCGGGTGATCGGCGTAGCGTTGGCGGAAGAGGGCAAAATGCTCTTGACCGTCACCGAACAGGGCTTCGGAAAACGGAGTGAATTCCGGGAATTCTCGGTGCATAACCGGGGCGGAAAGGGTGTTCGTTGCCACAATTTGTCGGATAAGACCGGACGGCTGGTGGGCGTGCTTTCGGTGGAGGAAGAGGACGACCTGCTGTTGGTCAGCAAAGAGGGCGTGATCATCCGGGTTTCGGTATCCGATATTCCGGTGTACAGCCGCAGTGCCGGCGGAGTGATTGTGATGCGCATGAGCGGCAACAACAAGGTGGTCAATTGCACTGTGGTCAAGAAGGAGGAGGCTGCGCCCGAAGGAGGGGAAAGCCATCCGGATGCCGCAGAACAAACGCCTGCGGGAGAGACGGAAGAGGCAGAAGACAAGGAGTGATCCGGGAAAAATCCCGGAGAAAAGGGAATTCCTGAAGGTGCCTTGAAAGGCAGAATCCGGATGCGCTTTGGACTCCGGCCGCCGGAAACAAAACGAAAAGCCAGGTTTACAAAAAGCGGAAGGTGTTTTATGAAAAAAATCTGTTCGGTTCTGCTGATCGGGATCCTTTTCCTGACGGTGCTGTGTACCCTTTCTTCCTGCAAAATGCCCGGATGTCCGGAGGATGCGGAAATTCGGCAGGCTGTGGAAAAATTATTGCCCACAGCCTACGATGCGGCATACTGTATTTTCGGACCGGGCTTGACGCCCGACCCGGACTATAAAATTGATGAAAGCTGGACCACAGCCCATTATATCCCGGTATCCAGAGAAGAAAAGTGTAAAACCAAAAGCGATTTTGAAGCCATGCTGCGTGCGGCATTCTCGGAAAAATATGCCGCAGAGCTGTTGTCCATTGCCTTTTCCAACGGGGAAGTGAGCATGAGCCGGTACAGCGAGCAGGATGGGCGTCTGACGATCGATGTAACGCAAAAGCCGGTTTATGAACTGAAAACCGAGTATTACACAGACACTCTGAAGGTCACCAGCGGCACAAAGACGGCCTGTGTTGTGGAAATTTCCTACAGCATTGACGGCGGAATCACCAAAGCCACCGGAGAATTGCAGCTGGTTCGGGAGAACGAAAAGTGGGTTTTTGACAATTCTCCCTATTGAGGGGACATTCGGAGAAATTTTCAAGGGAGCGCATGAAACTTCACCTTTAGTTCATTTTTCATTGGTAGAATGAGCAGGACAAGGAAGATCCTGCGGCAAAGGAACAGGGTCACTTCGGAGACCTCCTGCGTATCCGGCGCAGCTGCCGGAGCCGAGGAGCGTTCAGAGAGGCCTTAAAGACAAAACAACGGAGGATAAAGATGGCAGCGAAAGCAAAGAAAGCGGCCGTAGAGCAGAGCACCGATGCGGCTGAAAAGAGCAAGGCGCTGAATACGGCAATTTCCCAGATCGAGAAAAAATTTGGTGCCGGGACGATCATGCGGCTGGGGGACAGCAGCAATATGGTGGTTTCCGCTGTGTCCACCGGCTCCCTGACACTGGATATGGCCTTGGGCGTGGGAGGGCTTCCAAGAGGCAGGATCATCGAAATTTTTGGGCCGGAATCTTCCGGAAAAACGACGGTCGCACTGCACGCTGTGGCAGAGGTTCAGAAGCAGGGGGGCGTGGCCGCTTTTGTGGACGCCGAGCACGCTCTGGACCCCAAGTATGCAGAGGCGTTGGGGGTAAACATCGGAGAAATGCTGGTATCACAGCCCGATTCCGGAGAACAGGCCTTGGATGTGACCGAAGCGCTGGTGCGCTCGGGTGCCGTGGATATTGTGGTGGTGGACTCGGTTGCGGCTCTTGTGCCCCAGCAGGAGATTGACGGAGATATGGGTGCGTCTCATGTAGGATTGCACGCCAGACTCATGTCTCAGGCACTGCGGAAGCTCTCCGGAGCCATTTCCAAATCCAACTGCATTGTAATCTTTATCAATCAGTTGCGGGAAAAGGTGGGCGTCATGTACGGAAATCCGGAGGTGACCACCGGCGGCAGAGCTTTGAAGTTCTATTCTTCGGTGCGCATTGAGGTTCGGAGAAGCGAGAATCTGAAGAACGGCACCGAGGTTTACGGCTCCCGCACCAAGTGCAAGGTGGTGAAAAACAAGGTAGCACCTCCCTTTAAGACGGCAGAGTTCGACATCATCTATGGAAAGGGGATTTCCAAGGTGGGCGAGATCATCGATCTGGCCATGGATATGGGCATTGTGGAGCGCTCCGGCTCCTGGTTCTACTATGACGGAAATCGGATCGGACAGGGCAAGGATGCCGCCAAGAAGTATATTGAGGAAAACAAGGAACTGCAGAAGGAACTGGAAGACAAGCTGAAGGCCATGAAGGACCGGATCGAGTTGAAGGAAGAGCCGGCAATTTTAGGGGATGACGAGGATGAATCCGGGGAGTTTGATATTTCAGTGCTTGGTTTGGATGACTGAGAAAAAGCAGGATAAGAAGTCAGGATAAACGGCTTTTCTGCCGGGAATTTTTGCTCTTCTGCGAAAATTCCAAAAGAAAGGGAAGGTTCAGACGAAATGTACATGAGAAACAGAAAAATTGCCGAATCGGGAGAAGAAGGCGCGATCCGGATGGCAATTTCGCTTCTTGCATACAAGGAAAATACCGAAAAAGAGCTTTTCAGAAAGCTCTTAGACCGCGGATGCACCGAGGAAGACGCCAAGGCGGCGGTTCGGTTTGCCGTGGAGAAAAACTATCTGTGCGAAGAACGGTATTTTCAACGGTTTGCCGAAAGATGCGCAACCGACCGTCTTTTCGGCAAAAGAAGGGTGATGCAGGAAGCAAGAAGAAAGGGCTTTTCGGAAAGGACCATCAAAGAAGCCGCGGATTTTCTCAAAGAGATGGATTTTGACGAACTGTGCTACAGGGCGTTGAAAAAGGCGGGCAGCGGGTCAAAGGAAAAAACAGCGGTTGCGTTGAACAGAAGAGGTTTTTCCACCACCAATATCCGGTATGCCTTTTTGGCCTGGGAAGAGGAATTTGGCATACCCTACGGTGCGGAGGAGATCAGAAGATACGCAGAACCAGAGAATTATGAGGATGAATGACCGCCGGGTACCTCAAAAAATCCCCCGCACAGCGGGCAAGGGCGTTTGTGCCCTGGAGCTTCGTTGAAAAAGGCCTTGATACCAAAGGATTTCTTCGTTTGGGTGCCTCATTCTGCGCCGGGATGGGCTGTTGCCGAATAGACGTTGAGTATTCTGGATACCCATCCTTTAAGGGTTAAAGGGAAGCCTTTCGGACGGTCCGGATTTTTCAGAAAAAACAGCAGGAATAGATGCATATGGAAAAAGAAAAAGCAAAAATTGGGTTTGTGTCCTTAGGGTGCAGCAAAAATCAGGTCAATACCGAGCGCATGATGTATTTGGTCCGTGAGGCGGGCTATCAGATTGTGCCGGAGGATATTGATGCCGATGTGATGGTCATCAATACCTGTGCTTTCATTGAAAGTGCGAAAAAGGAAAGTATTGACAACATTCTGGATGTGGCGTGGCTGAAAGAGAACCGGAACCTGAAGGCGATTGTGGTCACCGGGTGTTTAGGTGAGCGCTACAGAGAGCAGATTTTGGAGCAGATGCCGGAGGTGGATGCGGTTCTGGGTACCGGCAGCTACGAAAAAATTGTAGCTGCCATCGGGAAGGTGTTGGAAAAAAAGACCTATACCTCCTTTGAGGACAAGAATGTCTGCGAAATGGGCGGAAACAGAATACTGACCGACCGGAGCTACAGCGCCTATCTGAAGATCGGAGAAGGCTGCAACAACCGGTGCACCTACTGCGCCATTCCCCTTATCCGTGGGATCTACCGAAGCAGACCGATGGAAGAGCTGGTGAAAGAAGCCCAATGGCTGGAGGAGCAGGGGGTCAAGGAGATCAATCTGATCGCACAGGATACATCGGGTTACGGGGTGGATCTGTACGGTGGGTATCGATTGGCGGAATTGATTCACAAAATTACGGAAGCCACGGAAAAGGTCTATATCCGAGTGCTCTATTGCTATCCGGACAAGATTACCGACGAACTGATCCGGGAATTCCGGGACAATGAGCGGCTTTTAAAGTACATCGATCTTCCTATTCAGCACATCAGCGACCGGGTGTTGAAGGCGATGAATCGGCACGGCAACCAGAAACAGATCCGGGAAACCATTGCCCGGCTTCGGAGGGAGGTTCCCGACATCACCATTCGCTCCACCGGCATTGTGGGCTTTCCCGGCGAAACGGAAGAGGATTTTGAGGAGTTCTGCGCCTTCCTGAAAGAAGTGCGCTTTGACCGTTTCGGGGCCTTTGCCTACAGCAGAGAAGAGGATACGCCCGCCTATGATTTTGAGAATCAGGTGGACGAGCAGACCAAACAGGACCGTCTGGATCGGCTGATGGCTATTCAGATGGAGATTTCTGCGGAAAAAGCCGGGGAACAGGTCGGAAAAAATCTGGAAGTATTGGTCGAGGGATACGATCCGGTTTCAGAGGCCTATTATGGCAGAAGCCGGGCCGATGCACCGGATATTGACGGAAAGGTTTTCATCCGGGCCCCGAAGGGCGCCTATCGGGAAGGGGAGTTTGCCAGAGTGCAAATTACCGAAAGTATGGATTACGATCTGGTCGGAGAACCGGTTTGAGAAAAAGGGGGAAGTTGGAGTGAACCTACCGAACAAATTGACCGTGGCGCGGATCTGCATGATCCCGCTGTTTATGGTCTTCCTGCTGGTTCCTTTTTCTTTTGGCGGAGAGGGAGAAACGGTATGCCGGGCGGTGGCGGCGTTTTTGTTCTTAGCGGCGGCCATCACCGACCACCTGGACGGAAAAATTGCAAGAAAACGGCAGTTGGTTACCGATTTCGGCAAATTTTTAGACCCGTTAGCAGATAAAATGATGGTATTGGGCGCCCTGATCGGGCTGATCGTGTTGGCCGGCAGAGGGGCGAGCACCACAGAGGGCGAGGTCTACTACCGCCTGACGGCAACTTTGTGCTTTCTGATCCTTTTCAGAGAGCTTGCCGTCACCTCTCTTCGATTGGCCGTGTCCGGAAGTAAGGGAGTCGTGATTGCGGCGAACATCCTGGGAAAAATCAAGACGGTGTCCCAGATCGTTTTTGTGATGGTGGCGCTTTTGGAGCCCATCGTTTTCGGCGAGTATCTTCTGGGGCATTTTGAGGTATTTTTGGCGGTGAGTCAGCATCATCTTTTGTCCTACGCCGCCATGCTCTTCACGGCGGTGATGACCGTTTGGTCGGGACTCTCCTATTTCAAGGCGTTTTTTCCGTTAATCAACTCAAATAAGTAAGTTCTTTTTCAGAAGGACATCTCCCAAAATTCCCGTGTGTCCGGCAACGGCCGTTTCGCCGCAGGATTTTGTTGCCAAAACCTGAAATACAAAAAGTATTCTTTTGTTTTGCACCCCGTTTTTCCGCAAAACTGCCCGCTGCGAACAGGCTTTGAATATTTTGAGATACCCGGAGAATCTATTTTGGAACGGCGTGAATGCCGGGAAAGGACAATATCTATGACATTGGTGGTTATGGCGGCCGGCATGGGTTCCCGCTACGGCGGGTTGAAGCAGTTGGATCCGATGACAGAGCACGGCGAGGTTATTCTGGATTTTTCGGTATATGATGCCAAAAGAGCCGGTTTTGACAAGGTGGTTTTTGTCATCAAAAAAGAGATGGAGGATCTGTTCCGGGAAAAGGTGGGCAACCGGATGGAAAAGCAGATTCAGGTGGAATATGCCTATCAGGCCTTGGATATGTTGCCGAAGGGGGCAAAGGTGCCGGAAGGCCGGGTCAAACCCTGGGGCACCGGCCATGCACTGCTCTGCGCAAAGGAAGCCGTGGGCAAGGACAACCTGATGGTCATTAACGCCGATGATTTTTACGGGGCCGAAGCCTTTGCGGCAATCGGCGGCTTTCTTGCAGGCACCCCCACCGATTCTCCGCAGTTCTCTATGGCGGGCTTTGTTCTCAAAAATACCCTGACGGAAAACGGCAGTGTATCCAGAGGAATTTGCGTGACCGACAAGGAAGGTTTTCTTTCCTGTATTGACGAGCGGACCAAAATCTACCGCCGGGCGGACGGACAGGTGGTCTATTTTGAGAACGATGTGGAGTATCCCACCGACGAAAACGGCTATGTTTCCATGAATTGCTGGGGATTTACGCCTCAGATCTTCGACTTTCTTGAAAGCGGCTTTGAGGAATTTATAAAAAGCTCCGGACAAGAGCTGAAAAAGGAGTTCTATCTTCCGGCCTGTGTGGATGCCGCAATGAAAAAAGGAGCCTGCAGCGTGAAGGTGCTTCCGACCCATCATAGATGGTACGGCGTGACCTATCCGGAGGATAAAGCGTCGGTGGTTTCGGCTATAAAGAGCAAGATTGAAAGCGGAGAATATCCGGACGGTCTTTTTGAGCAGAAAAGATAAGACAAAAAACAGGAGGAACAGTCAAGTATGATTCTGGTAACCGGAGGCTGTGGGTATATCGGTTCCCACACGGTAGTGGAGTTGGCCAAGGCTGGCGAAAAGGAAATCGTCATTGCCGACAATCTTTCCAATTCCAAAAAGGATGTTTTGGAGCGGATCAAGGAAATCGTTCCGGTCACCCTGCATTTCTATCAGGCGGACATCGGTGCGGAAGCGGACATGGAAAGGATCTTTTCGGAGCATCCCATTGATACCGTTGTCCACTTTGCCGGACTGAAGGCGGTGGGCGAGTCGGTGGCAAAGCCGATTCTCTATTATGAGAACAATGTGGCAGGCACGCTGTGTCTTTTGAAGGTCATGGCCCGCCATGGGTGCAAAAATATTATTTTTTCCTCTTCGGCAACGGTCTACGGACCCCAGAATCAGCCTCCCTATACCGAGGAGATGCCCACTTCTGCCACGAATCCCTACGGCTGGACCAAGGTCATGCAGGAGCAGATCCTCCGGGATGCGGCCGTGGCAGACCCGGAATTCCGGGTGGCGCTCTTACGCTATTTCAATCCCATCGGAGCCCATGAAAGCGGCTTGATCGGCGAAAATCCCAACGGGATCCCCAACAATCTGCTGCCCTACATCTGCAAGGTCGCCATCGGAAAATTGGAGAAACTCCATGTGTTTGGCGATGATTATCCCACCAAGGACGGCACCGGCGTGCGGGACTACATCCATGTGGTGGATCTGGCCATCGGCCATGTGAAAGCACTGGAATATATAAGAAAAACGCCCGGTGTGCTCACCGTGAATTTGGGCACCGGCGTGGGTTATTCGGTTTTGGATATCGTCAAAGCCTATGAGCAGGCCTCCGGGAAAAAGATTCCTTATGTGATCGATCCCCGAAGACCCGGTGATATCGCTACTTGTTATGCCAACGCCGAGAAGGCTAAAAAGCTTCTGGGCTGGACCGCCGAGAGAGGCCTTTTGGAAATGTGCAAAGACAGTTGGCGGTTTACCGAAAAAAATCTGTAAGACAGGCGGGCAGAGGAGCTTCCTCTGCCTTTTTTATGTGGGACGCTGTCCCACACC
>ULVD01079964.1_pt1 | contig 31940 bp, 21 predicted proteins | sample 1959101 | NCBI WGS metagenome assembly ULVD01 (sample SAMEA4835777, study PRJEB28245) | human gut metagenome | biome: gut microbiome; material: fecal sample | place: Denmark | collected 2008
TTACGCATCGGCGAATTGCTCGCTTTAACGTGGGACGATATTGATTTCGGCAAAGGCTTGCTTTTTGTTTCAAAAACTTGTCATGACGGAAACGACGGTATAAATCATATCCGCATTATAGACAGCCCGAAAACCGTTCATTCCCGCAGGGTAATACCGTTGCCGAAACAAATATTGTCCCTGCTAAAAGGTGTTAAAAAGCGTTCTAAATGCGAATACATCGTAGCCGACGGCAATAAATCCGTGTTTGTGCGCTCGTATCAACGAACTTTTGAGTTTCTATTGAAAAAACTGAATATTCCGCATAAAGGCTTTCACTCCTTACGACATACGTTTGCTACACGTGCAATGGAATGCGGCATGGACGTTAAAACGCTATCGGAACTGTTAGGGCATAAAAACGCGACGATTACGCTTAATCGATATGCTCATTCTCTTTTAGAACACAAAGTAGATATGATGAATCGTCTTGGAAAATTGCTATGAAAAACAACTAAAAAGCGTGCATCAAACAGAATAATCGATGCACGCTTTTCAATTATTATAGCAAATTTTCATGCAAAAATCAAGGCGTATTGACGGCTTGCACATGAAATTTTGTGCAAGCCTTTTCTTTTTGATGCACTTTCAAAAGGAATCCAAACAAATTATTGCGTGGAATATTCTGTTTGATGCACTATCAGTGGCTGAAAAGTGCATCAAAAACAATGCGGCATTTAGTTTTTTATTTTAATTGCCTTCTATGTTTCATCGCTTAAACAGCCATGCTTTACTACTTTTGGCAAAGGATGAAGCAATGAAGGTAGACTTCTCGAAGATAGAAATAAATTCCAAATATATCTATGCGTTGGATTCTCGGGTGCTGAAAATTCTTCTCAAAGATAAAACGACCAAGAAAAATATCATTTGGGCTACCGATGAATATTCAAGTTTCGGTATTGGATATTCTGCTGATGACGAAATTTATCCTACAGATATCGAAGGTATCACATCAATTATTACTCCGCGAGTGGCAAAAAGCAAAGAATCTCAAACGACGCGTATCCGCGGTATGGCAGAAGTTTTTACTCCGTCTTGGGTTTGCAATAAGCAAAACAACCTAATCGATTGCGCATGGTTCGGCAGAAACGACGTATTCAATGCAGAAATAGCAAACGGATGGCAAACGATTGACGCGAAAATCGACTTCCCCGATGCAAAAGGCAAATCGTGGCAGGATTACGTTAAGGCAAATCGCCTTGAAATTTCTTGCGGCGAAGCCCCTTATCTTACAAGCCGATACGACGCCGTTTCCGGCGAGATGATTCCCGTAAAAAACAGAATCGGATTTTTAGACAGAAAGTTGCGTGTTGTGTCCGAAAACGCAGACTCCGAAAAGGAATGGTATTCATGGGCAAAAAAGGCTGTTCAGAGCGTTTACGGGTACGATTTGCAGGGCGACAACGTTTTACTTGCCAGAGAAAATTTATTATTTACGTTTATCGAGCATTACGAAGATAAATTTGACGTTCCCCCGATACCGGAATACTTAATCGAAATCGCAAAGATTTTGGCTTGGAACATTTTTCAGATGGACGGTATCAAATTTGTTGTTCCGGGCAGTTGCCGAAATAAAACCGTTAAAACCGAAACGCTGTTCGGCGTTGAAACCACTGAAGAACGGTGTATCGGCTGCCGAACGAACGATAACGGAAAGCACAACGGCATTTATTGCAGAACTTACGATTGGGCTGCAAACGAATCCGTAGAGTTTTATTCGAGTTTTATAAGGGGGAAGCAAAATGGCAAAGTATGACGTTGCAAGTTACAACTTGATCTACATATATGCTATCAACGATGAAACGCATAAAGGCTTGTTGAAAATCGGTCAGACTTCGTTTTCGTCCAAATACAGCATTGCACAGTTGCCACCGAATTGTTCTGCGCTGAACCAAAATGCACATGCACGAATACAGCAACAGACAAAAACCGCTCTTGTATCATACGATTTGCTCTATACCGAACTTGCCACGAGAACAATCACCATGGCGGACGGTTCAAAACAAATTCAGTCTTTCCAAGACCATGACGTCCACGACGTGATTTTGCAATCGGGCTACTCGGCGGTAAAATTTGTCGAAAGCGGCAAGCAAAGCGAATGGTTCAAAATTGATTTAACGTCTGCAAAAGCCGCAATTTCGGCGGTAAAAGAAGGTAAATCGGTTCTTCCCGACGCAAAAACTTCCGTAGTCGTTGCACAAAAGCAAAAAATCACGCTCCGCGACGAACAAAAAGAAAACGTTGAAAAAACGATAGACATTTTTAAGCGTTACGACACAATGCTATGGAATTGCAAAATGCGTTACGGCAAGACGGTTACCGCTTACGAACTTATCAAACGCCAGCATTATCAAAAAGTAATCGTCATTACTCACCGCCCCGCAGTAGAGGATGGTTGGGGAACGGATCACGATTTAATGTTTGCCGGCGAAAAACATTTATTCATCGATAAAACAAACGGTAGTGTCGACTACGATAGCGCAATTGATGCCGATAACGATTTCAAATTAAAGCAAACGGTTCAATCTCAAACGCCGTTTGTCTATTTTGCATCTATTCAAGATTTGAGAGGTTCACAACGAGTCGGTGGAAAATACAACAAAAACAATGCCGTTTTCGATATGGACTGGGATTTGCTTATCATTGACGAAGCCCATGAAGGAACGTCAACCGATTTAGGCGATGCCGTTATAAAAACGTTACGAAAGCCAAACACAAAGGTGTTGCTATTGTCCGGTACGCCGTACAACATAATGAGCGAGTTTGACGAAAACAAGTACACGTGGACTTACGTCGACGAACAAAAAGCCAAGGCGGAATGGGAAGAAAATCATCCAAACGAGCGAAATCCTTACGAAGAACTCCCGAAGATGAACATTTTTACCTTCGACTTGTCCGAGCAAATGCCGACGTCCTATCGTTTCGTTACCGAAGATTCGGCATTCAATTTCCGTGAATTTTTCCGCACATGGACGGGCGACGTAGAAAAAGATTTCAGAATTATTCCCGAAGGTAAATCCGTCGGCGATTTCGTATACGAAGATGACGTATACAACTTTTTGTCGCTCATTTCAAGCGATAGTCAAGACAGCAACTATCCGTTTTCGACGGAAGAATACAGAGATATGTTTGCGCACACGTTCTGGATTGTTCCCGGCGTAAAAGAGGCAAAAGCACTTAGCGCAGTGATTCAAAGACACCCCAACTTCAAAGATTTCGAGGTTGTCAATATCGCGGGCGACGGTGACGAAGAAAAACCTTATGACGAAGCCCTTACCTTGGTGCGTAGTTCCATAAAGTCATACCCAAAAACCATTACGATTTCTTGCGGCAAACTTACAACCGGCGTTACCGTTCGAGAATGGACTGCCGTTATGATGCTCTCCGGTTCGTCGTCTACTTCCGCGTCTGGATATATGCAAGCCATTTTCCGCGTTCAATCACCGGGATATATCAACGGCAGACAAAAGAAAAATTGTTACGTTTTCGACTTTGCTCCCGACAGAACGCTTAAAGTCATTGCCGAAGTGCATAGAGTTACCAACAAGGGCTTAAAAGACGACGAAAAAGCAAAGAAGGCTCTTGGCGAGTTTATCAATTTCTGCCCGATCATTTCCGTTGAAGGCACGGTCATGCGCTCTTACAACGTGGACGAAATGATGCGTCAAATCAAACGCATATCCGTTGACGCGGCAATCAATAGCGGTTTTGACGACGATACGATTTATCTTTCCGATGCAGGAATGAAAATAAGCCAATTTGATCAGGACATCTTGCGCAAACTTGCCGATGTGGTAACACCTCAAAAGAAAGGCAAAAAACAAACCGACGTTGTAATTTCTGACAACGGTATGACCGACGAACAGCATAAGTTGGCAGACAAAGCAAAGCGTAAGCCGAAGAAAGATCTTACCGAAGAAGAAAAGGCTGCACTTGAACTTTATAAAAAGCAAAAAGAAGAACAAAAGAAAATGTTCAATCTCTTGCGTGCCGTTTCGATACGTTTGCCGCTCTTGTTCTATGGAGCGGACGCCGACATTACCGAAATCATTCACCTGAAAGACTTCGTGCAAATCGTCGACGACGAATCTTGGAGCGAATTTATGCCCAAAGGCTTACGAAAGGATCTGTTCCTCGGCATTTTGAGGTATTACGATGAGGACGTTGTAATCGGCGCGGGACTTCGTATCAGAAAAATGGCAAAAGCCGCCGACGAATTGCCGCCCACTTACAGAGCAAAGCGTATTGTCGAAATAATGTCCAAATTCAAAAATCCCGACAAGGAAACCGTCCTTACGCCTTGGCGCGTCGTCAATATGCACATGGGCAACACTTTGGGCGGATATAACTTCTTTGACGAAGATTTTCAAAAGGAATTGGACGAACCGCAAGTAATAGACAATGGCGAAATCACTTCGGATGTTTTCCTTAACACCGATGCGAAAGTGCTTGAAATGAACTCCAAATCGGGCTTGTATCCGCTGTATCTCGCATACTCGTTCTATATGCTAAACGTTTCCGGCAAAGAAAAGGATTTGCCGCTCGAAACGACGCAAAAAATATGGTTCGACACCTTGGACAAGCATATTTTCGTGCTTTGTAAAACAAAAATGGCTCGTATGATTACCATTCGTACACTTGCGGGCTATTCGAAAAATAACGTTCATGCGATTTATCTTACTAAATTAGTAGAAGAACGCATGAAAGACTTGGATCGTCTTTCCAAAAAATTGACGAACCCCGACACTTGGAATATCGGAGGCGATAGAATGAAATTTGACGCTGTTGTCGGCAACCCGCCGTATCAACTTACAAAAAACGGGAACAATGAGCAAATTCACTTTGCTTTTCTTGAACTTGCTTATAAAACGACAGCCCATTATGTTTCTTTGATCCAACCGTTAAATTGGCTCAATAATGGGAAATTGCTCAATAAAGTTGTCGATCACGTTGTTTCATTATTCAGGTATTCGGATAGTAAGAGTGTGTTCTTAACGGTACAAATTCCGTCGGGCGTAGGCTATTCTTTGATTGATAAACAAAATCAATACAGCGGAACTCAAATTGTCGAAGGCAATAAAAAGTACTACGGAAAATTAACCGGAAATTATAATTCCGACGATTTGCGTATCGTAGACGAAGTTCATTTTACAAAATCAATTTATGATAGAATTTCCGATTATGTAGGTCATAGTAATGAGGATAAATCATTGCCGATTAACCCTAACGGAGAGATTAAAATTTGGTATAAAAAAGAAAACGGAAAAGCCGGGAAAAGCGAGTGGTATTCAGTTGATCGAAAATCAATCCCGGATGGCTCGATTATCGATGAATGGAAGGTAATGATTAGCAACGACGGACACGCAGAAGCGACAGATACAAAGCCGCAAAATATTTTTAACAACTCGGCTATCGCTCTGCCCCCAAAATACATAACAACGAATAGACCAATATTGTTAAAGGCAAAAGACAAATCCGAAGCGGAATTTATTTCGAAATATGCGAATACGAAATTTTTTAGACGGTTATTGCATGTTGAAGCAAAGTCAAATTCCATTGCAAAAGGCACCTATAAGTTAGTTCCCGATATAACTGAATTTATCGATAAATATGACGGCATAGAAGATTTGGACACATTTTTGGCAAAATTCTTCAATTTGAGTGAAGAAACGGTAAATGATATTAACAAGCGCATTTTGCCCAAAACAGCAAGTACTATTTTATGATATATCGCTAATCAAACGCTTATTTATGGGTGATTTTTGTTGTTTTATGGAATCGGCTTTAAGAAGTTGTGATTTTATATGATCAAAAACGATTGGTAGATAAACGCACATTACGTAAATGATTTTAAAAATAGTGTTGAGTGTAGGTAAGCTCGACACTATTTTTCTTTGCACAGACGATATATATGTCTATAAAAATGCAAAATTTGACAATTACTCGTTTTCATGTTATAATTATTACAAATCAGTTGCGGAGGTTTACAATGAGTTTTAAAGCGGAAGATCGTTCAATATATGACTTGTTAAACGATAAAATGTATTCAATTCCAAATAATCAAAGAAAATATGTTTGGAATCGTCAGAATTGGGATGAATTATTTAACGATGTTAAACTCATTGTTGAATCAAAAACTAGCAACCATTTTTTAGGAAGTATAGTCTTAATTAAAGAAAATATAGAAGATGGCATAAAGCAACACTTTTGTATAATAGATGGGCAACAGCGTATATCTACTCTCACTATTTTTCTATGTGCAATAGGGTATCATTTTGTTGAAAATGGCGAGCTAGATTTGTTCAATGGATTGACAAAAAATCTTTTAGTATGGGACGATCGTAAAAAACCACATCCTATCGTTTCGGAAAATGCTAATCGGGAAATCGGGCAATTGGTCACCCGATTGATAGAAGCTGTGGAAATGAGGACGAACAATGGAGCATGCATGTCTTTAATGTCGCCGCATGAGTTGGCTATGGATGCCTCATTATCAAAAAAAATAGAAGAATGTTTTTCTTTTTTCTATAAGGCATTAAAAGATGAGATTCAGTTTAATAAAAATTGTTTGGTTGCCTATAAAGAAACCATTCTTGCTATGAGGTATATTGATGTTGTTGCCGATAATCACGAGGATGCTTATACGGTTTTTGAAATTTTAAATGCTCGTGGACAACCTTTGACAGATTTTGAATTGTTACGCAATTATTTTTTAAAAAATGTGAAAGCAGAAGAAAAGGTCATAGTACTTGAGGTATTAGATGCGATTGAATCATTACTTGAATCAAGCACAGAACTATTTTTAAAGCATTACATTACCCATAGATATGGCTTAAAAGCAACTAAAAATGATCGACCATATAAAGTTATCGTTGGAAAGGAGAAATCGACAGATAAAATAAAGCTTCTGAATGATATATTCAAAAAAGCGCAGTATTACAACAAGATTATTTCATATGACGATTGTAATCAGTTTGAGAGAAAAGTATTCTCATATTTTAAACCGCGGAGACAACAACAATTTAGACCAATAGTATTGAGCCTAATGCATCAAAGAGAATTAAAAGGGGTTGATGAAAATGAATATGAAAATGCATTAAGGTTTTTATACGAATTTTTCATCTATTTCAATGTTATTGGAGAACAAACTTCAAATAAAATAGAGGATATCGTGTATAAATATGCGTGTGAAATAGAAAATTGTTTTGACGATACAACTATATCAATGATGAAGTCGTCTATGAGTGAGCGAATTCCTAGCAGCATAGACGGCTTAAAAACTAGCATGAAAAATATTCGCTACTCGTCAAAATGGAAAGTTTATTCTGGTAGCAAGAAAGCTGAAAATGTTAGAGCAATTCTCGAAATTATTGAACGCGAACATGGATATACTGGAGAGTTTTCTCCTGAAAATTTCTCGATAGAACATGTCTATAACGATTCTGACAGCGAGAATAATTCAGAAATCGGAAATCTGATTTTATTGGAAACAAAATTGAATGAAGCCTGTAAAAGCAAAGATATTGCTGACAAAATAGATATATATCAAAAGTCAAACTTATATCTCCCCAAAGAAATTGATTCATCGACTTTTAATATGTCGGAACGGACGGAGAGAATTATTCAGTCAATTTATGATATAATCAAAGAATTAAAAGAATAATAACAGTATTGTAAATGACGGCTCGACTTTTTAGTCGGGCTGTTAATATATTGAAAATATTTAATTATATGAGGCGATTTGTCGCTTGTAGATATTTCCTCCGAATGCTGTTTTGTCTGCGCCAGATTGTTGTGCGGTTGACGTTGAGTATTTTGCCTATTTGAAGCATTGTAAATCCTGCCATAAGGATAGATAACGTTTCGTGTTCTACGGCAGTCAAGTTCATTTTGGATATAAGCCCGTCAAAAGCGGTATAATCGTTCTTTTGTTCGTCGTCGAGTATTGTTTCGGATTCGGTTGTAATCTGCTCGTTAAGGCTAATCGTGTTGAGCATAGGGCTTACAAAGTTTTTAGCCAAATATCTGTCGGCAACGCTAAAACACGCTTGCTTTATGGTTATTTTTCTACCCGTTTTAGTGTAATAGGCATCGTCAAGTCTTTTGCCCATGTGTTGGCAAAGAAACAATATTGCTTCCTGTGCTATTTCGTAGCCGTCGGAATAACGGCTCATATCGTCATCTGCACGGCGTATATCTCTTAACAATCCTTTATAAAGGTTATGCAGGTTTTTACCACCACGGACTATTACCGTCTTGATGGCACACAAGGCAATCACTTCTCCCATACGTTGCACGTTTTCTGCCGAGATAACCGTATCGTTATCTAAAACACCTTTTTGCAATTCTTTCATTTTCTTTACCTCCGAATAAATTCGCCTTTTCGGCAACACCAAACGAAGCACAAAGAAAAATGTTTTTTGATATATTTGCGGTTGGCAACATCGGAAGTCAACGACAAAGGAACAAATTGTTGCGTTGAAGTCAGACTTAATTCTATATGGTACAAAAAAATAAAGCCAAGGTTGAAATAACTCAACTTTGGCTTTACTAATATATACAAATTTTAAGTAACAATTTTTCCCGTTTACTTCCGATTTTCTTTGTGCCACCAACTACCGCCGAAAAGGCAATATATTCGGAGGGCTTAAAAACTATTGACGGCACACAAAAAGGCGGTAGAATCAACGTTCTGCCGCCTTTAATCGTAGTGTTATTGAATTATTTGGCAATTTTGTTTGTTGCAATTTATTTGCCTGTCAAATCGGCAACCGCAATTACTTTTTCTTCACAAACTTGCCGTTTTCGCGTGGTTTTGTAAGCCAGTCGTAGGAGATTATCTTTTCGTATTTTTTAGTCTTGACGATAATCCCTGCAACGCCGTTAATGCAAATGAAAAGGAACCACGGGTTCGACCGCGGTTCCAAGTGGTGGACGATACAGGACTCGAACCTGTGACTTCCTCCACGTCAAGGAGACACTCTCCCAGCTGAGTTAATCGTCCGTCATTATGTATTCACAAAACTGCCGCAGTTGCAGGTCAAAATCGTCGACACTAAACCGTTTTCGCTCGTTTTGCTTAGTTAGTTTAACACAAATTTCACCTTTTGTAAATATTTTCGCGTAATTTTGTAAAAAAAATACGATATATAAAATATTAAAAGTAAAAGTTCTGTTTTACAAAAAAAATTCTTCGACTTTTTCCGCTTCCTTACAAATCGATGCCTGTTCAGCGTTACGTGTCGCCGTCGCTTGCCGAACACAAAACAAAGTTGTATAATACTATATTATATGGGCAACGCCGCATTGCAAAACCGTTACAAACGATTACTGTACGTAGCTGCAAACAACCGCACAAGCGGCTGCCCAAACCCAAGTCCCGACCACCACCGCACACAAGCAAAAGAGGTACGCAAATGGAAACTTTCATCGGTATACTTATCCCTTTTTTAGGCACGACCCTCGGCGCGGCATGCGTGTTTTTTATGCGCAAAACCCTCAGCGACACGGTTCAGCGCGCGCTTACCGGCTTTGCCGCAGGCGTAATGGTTGCCGCCTCGGTGTGGAGCCTGCTGATTCCTGCAATAAACCAATCCGCCGACATGGGCAAATGGTCGTTCGTCCCGGCAGCGGTCGGCTTTTGGCTGGGCATCTTGTTTTTGCTGTTGCTCGACCACGTGACACCGCACCTGCACATCAACGCCAATGCCGCCGAAGGTCCACGCACCAAACTTCAACGCACAACCATGATGGTGCTTGCCGTAACGCTGCACAACATTCCCGAGGGCATGGCTGTGGGTGTGGTATACGCGGGCTTTTTGTCGGGCAACGCCACCATTACCGCGGCAGGCGCGCTGGCACTGTCGGTGGGTATTGCGATACAAAACTTCCCTGAGGGCGCAATAATCTCCATGCCGCTACGTGCCGAAGGCATGGGCAAGGGCAAAGCGTTTGTCGGGGGCATGCTGTCCGGCATTGTGGAACCCGTTGCAGCGGTGCTTACCGTACTTGCCTCAAGCCTTATCGTGCCGGCACTGCCCTACCTGCTTAGTTTTGCCGCGGGCGCAATGCTGTACGTCGTTGTGGAAGAGCTTGTCCCCGAGATGTCGCAAGGCGAGCACTCGAACATCGGCACTGTGTTTTTTGCCGTAGGGTTCAGCGTGATGATGATTCTCGACGTGGCGTTGAGTTGACGCCGCTATTCACGGGAAAAGACATTTTTCGACGAACGGCTTCGGGGCGCGCAATCGTCTTTTGCCAAAACGAAACACAATGCAGGTTGTCGCGTTTGCAAAAGCAAAACTCACACAAAAATAGTTGCCGAGCACCGTCAACGAACTTACACTTACTTCAAAAAAAAACAAACAACACTCACAAGGGACAAAACAATGCCAAAAGGATTTGCACCGCTGTATGACGACAACAGCAAAATACTTGTGCTGGGTAGTTTCCCAAGCGTAAAGTCCCGACAGACGGACTTCTACTACGGCAACAAACAAAACAGATTCTGGAAAACGTTGCAGACGCTGTACGGCGGCGAAATCGACACCGTCGAACACAAAAAGCAACTGTGTCTTACAAACGGTATTGCGTTGTGGGACATTGTTGCCGAGTGCGACATCGTAGGATCTGCCGACGCAAGCATAACAAATATTACGTTTGCCGACATAAATTTGTTGTTAAAAAACACACACGTGTGCAAAATTTTGTGCAACGGACAAACGGCATACAAGTTGACCATGCAGGTTTACGACGGCGATTTGCCCGTAATCTGTCTGCCGTCGACAAGCCCTGCCAACCCGAGATTTGACCTGACCAAGTGGCAGGAAGCGTTGCTTGGATAAAAACAGACGAGGCGATGCAAAAAAAAATTGCGAAAAAAGCCTGCAAATTGCAAGTGATTGCGAAAAACTTTCCAAAACACTTGACAAATACGGGTTTGCGGTGTATCATAGATAAGCACTGTGAGAGCAGAGCAGTTTATATCGCGGGGTAGAGCAGTCTGGTAGCTCATCGGGCTCATAACCCGAAGGTCGTTGGTTCGAATCCTTCCCCCGCAACCATTAACGACGGTGTTGAATCATTGCGATTCGGCACCGTTTTTTTGTTGCTTTGCGCAAATACGGTCAGAATTTGCCGTTATCGGCAAAAATGCACGAATTTTGCACCGATAAATTTTTGATTTTTTGCCGATAATATGATATTTTCGCCGTTTAACCGACGGAAAACACCTTTTTCAAAAATTGGTTTCTTTGGTTGTTTTGCAAAAATTACAAAAAAAATCCCGACATTTGCGCCACCACTCAAACAGCAGGAACAAACAGTGTTGACCGCAAGGCGCACCACAAGTAAAAACCGACACACGTTATTAAAAGTTGATTACAAAATTCCATAAAAACACTCAAAAAATTGCTTGACAATATTTTCAAAACTTGGTATATTTGCTTGCGTAAAAAAGGTAGACGGAATATTCCGTTTACCTTTTTTTGTTTTTGAGGTTAAAATATGCAATCCAGACAAAAGACATCATTCCGGCAGACAATCAAAAACCTGTTTAAGCCGCTGGACCTGACAACAGGGTCAAGTTTCGCCGCCATTGTCAAATTTACGATACCCATAATCATTTCGTACTTTCTGCAAAAACTGTACATTTTGTCCGACGCCGCGATTTGCGGGCAGACCCTTTCGGCAAACGAAGTGGCAGGAGTAAACGACACGTCGCCGATCGTGTTCATTTTTATGCAGTTCGCGTTCGGTTGCACCGCCGGGTTTTGCGTGGTAATTTCCAACCGTCTCGGTGCGCGCGACGAACATGGCGTAAAAAAGTCCTTCGCCACGCAGATAATGTTGTGCGCGGCAATCACGGTTCTGCTGACCGCCCTGTCTGTCGCGCTGATTAAGCCGATGCTGGCGTGGGTAAACGTGACGGAGCAAAACCCCGAAGTGTACAACGCGGCGTACAATTACTGTTTTGTGATATTTTTGGGCATTTTCGCGCAACTGTACTACAACCTTGCATTGAGCGTACTTCGTGCAATCGGCGACAGCCTTACGCCGCTGATGTTTCTCAGCGTGTCAACCGTGCTCAACATCGTGCTGGACATCGTGTTTATCAAGGTGTTCGGCTGGGGCGTAATCGGCGCGGCGGCAGCAACTGTTTTGACACAATTTTTGTGTACGGTTGCTTGTTTTGTGTACATTTTTGTAAAGTACAAACACATTTGGCCCGGCAAAGATTGCTACAAAGCATCGAGAAAGGAACTGTGGGCGCACCTCAGACAAGGGTTGCCGCTGGGCATGCAATTTTCCGTGCTGTCAATCGGACTTATCGTAATGTTGTCCGAAACAGTGAAGTTTGACATACTGCCGTCGGGGCTGATGGTGGCAGGCAATCCCGCGCAAAACGGCGTAGGCGCGGCAAACAAACTGATAGACTTCTGCATGTCGCCCCTTGCCGCACTGGGCACGGCAATGGTAAGTTTCAACGCGCAAAACCTGGGCGCAGGCAAGGTTGACCGTGTGAAAAAAGGTACCAATCAGGCATTGCTTATCGGGCTTGTGCTAAGCGTAATTTGTGCGGGCGCAGGGCTGCTTCTCAGCATAAACGGCGCGTATCAGCACATCTTCCTCAGCGAGGACAAAATTTCCGCCGAGTCGCTGCGTTTCGGCACCACCTTCCTGTACGTAGACTTCGGTCTGTTTCCGCTGCTCGGCGCGTTGTTTGTGTTGCGCAATTCCGTGCAGGGCATTGGCGAATCTATCTGGACGCTTGCCGCAGGCGCAGGCGAACTGGTCGCGCGCGTAGTTGTCTGTTCGTTTCTGCCCGCTCTCGTCAACGGAAGCGCGGTCAATGCGCTGGCAAGCAACGCGTCCTACGTGGCGTTGTGCTTCGGCGACCCGATGGCATGGCTGTTTGCCACGGGCGTGTTGCTGTACCCTTATTTCAGATACATTCTTTTTCGCCGCGACGGACTGCCGACAGAAAAAATCGTTTGCAAAAAATTGGCGAAAGCAAGCCGATGAAAGTTGTTTTCAGCGCGAAAATGTGGTAAACTTGTGCCGATATGCAAACGAACTACCGCTTTAACGTAAACGAAAACATAAAAAGGCTGATTACCGATTGCTTGCAGGAACTTGCCGCCATGGATATACCAGTGGCTACATCAATTTTCTTCCGCGAGGCAAAGGGACGAACCTACTACGGCACATGCTACCAAGGCAGACGGACAAAACGCTACGCCGACTACGACTTTGTAATTTCCGTCAACAGATACCTTACGACGGAAAAGGCGTTTAAGGAAACGATAATCCACGAACTGTTGCACACGATAGACTTCAAGTCCGGTCACAAAGGCAAGTGGAAGGCATACGCCGACTACGTAAACAGCCGCACCGACTACCACGTTACGCGCACCGCCACGCACACACTTGCACCGCAGCCGCCGACAAGACGTCGCAGACGCGTCCGCACAGTGCGTTTCAGGTAGCAACAATGCCGCCGAGCCGTCAAAAAAACATAAAAACAAAAGGTACCCGAACGCAAAGTCCGAGTACCTTTTTTGCTGTTTTGTTGTCAAAATTGTTGCCAGAATTGCAATACGTATAACTAATTTCATTACATACCGTAACTATACAGATGTCCTTTTCACCATTTCGGGCGGACATTTTGCGCAGTGGCAAGCACGAAAGGTCATGCGGCAACCGAGTAACCTGTGTAGGGCAAGGTCACGTCGGTGTGAGGAACGTTGCTCGTCACAAGGCGGATAAAGTCGTCTGCCGTCACAACCACAACGTGTTCGTCAAGAAGGGACACAAGTTGCTTGACGTCGTTGTAGTCCATAGACCATCATTGGCATCAGTACCGCTTCTTAAATTTGATTCGTTCCCTAATCAAATTTATATTAATAAAGCCTACCGGCAAACAGAAAAACGTATATTCCTCGCTTCCCTGCGTCTCAACGCTTTTTCTTATTTCGTCGTACGTTTCGTAATATGGTATATGGCCACTACCTACCGCGATTTTGCGATTGTCGCCAAACACATCGCGGAATTGGCTAAAAAACACCGCTTCGACGTCGTAATCGCCCGCGGTGACATGAATACGATCTATCTCGGTTTTATTGTCGTCGCGGCTGTGATCAAATTTATCAGTAAAGCCAAATCTTTCGCCGTCGCACCAAACTCCGCAGTTGCTGTCGTGCCAAATCATATAGTTGCCGTCATCGGCTTTTTGATACAACACGCCCACGTTTTGGTCGTTGTCGTCGTAAATAGCAAAACCCACTTCGCCATCACACTCGACGATTTCGTTTTTTACAATTAAATCTACACCTTTGTAGGCAACAACGCGCCCCGCCGCTCCGCACGGGAAACCACCGTCCCACGCGGAGTTTTGCGGATCGATTTTGTGCTCACAGGCAAAGCAGTACTGCCATTTGTCGGGGATTATCGCTTCTTTGCAGACAGGACATAACTTCATAGTGTTTGTTTCCTCCGTTTAGATAAGTAGATTTGAATCGGCATAGTAAATGAATCCACAGTTCATTTTTTTCGGCAAATTATAACAGCCATGTGATCCTGAGCGTAAGTCGAAACCCCCGTGGAGGTTTCCTATCGGATACGGTTCAATGTAGCTATAATTGCACTTCACTATTGACGAACTCTATTTTTACGTAATATTTATTTCACACAAAAGCCCGTTACGACTCGGCATTTTTGTCACAATGGGGGGGGAGATGTTTCGACTACGCTCAAAATGACATTGTTGTGTTTTTTTTGGTAAGATATCGACTTTGTAAATAACGATTTACTGCCGATTCGGGTCTTCAGCCTATGCAGTGGAGATTTGAACTGCCTAGCAATTTACGCTATTAACGTAATAGCAAATAAATCTAACGCCGCTTCGTATGTCGGTAAAGTTGACGTCGTACCTGTCAATTTGAACGTCAAACAAATGAGGCAAATCGTGACGTCTTACAAGTTGACTGCGTATTTCGCTAGGCACCTTGAAGTAATGCAGTATTCTCTTGTCATCATCCAAAAGAACCAAATGCCAATAAGGTTGATTGAAAAGTTTTTCGTTGGGATTTGCCCAGTAAGCAATGTCCCCTTTGTGAGCAAAAGTAAACTCCCTCGGAAGTTGAATTGCGTTTTGGGACAGAATCCTTCTAACCTCCGGCTTGGAAGGCTTGAAAGATGCACCACTGTTTACGTGTGTACCGCACATTGCGCCGACAGAAGAAGGTTGCGCCGCAACCGCTTCGTCTTGATTCAAAGAACCGACTGACACGGGAAAAACATCGAAACGATATTGATCGATGATTTTTTCGACGTTTACACCCTGCCCGTGATACTTGCCCATTAGGTACCTCAGCATAAGTTGCTTGCACGTAACGGCGTTGATTTCCTTGCGAATAGCTTCTTCCATATTCATGTTGTATTCCATACGTTTCTCCCTTTTGACTGCGCGCAGTGTAATTGACTTTTGTAGTTTGTCAAGTCTCTACCGAGAGGATATGTTTTGGAACATATTGTTGTTTATTTGCTTACAATAAGGCAATATACATTCCGCACTTTTGTCGTTGATAATACTATTATACTGCAGCAATGAGGTCGGCGGGTCGAAAAAAATGCGACAATTGCATTTTTTCAAAAAAAAGTTTTCTCGGCAAGCTTCCGGATTAAGTTTTTCGTCAAATGACGAAATATGTCGCTTCGCATATTGACAAAACAAAAAACCGTGATATAATTTTTTCACTCTAACTCGGCGTAATAATAATTACTATACAAAGTTACTCTTTTGCCTATCGGCAAAGAAGCACAAAACATCTTTTTAACGCCGAGGAAACATTGATTTTTGCACATATTGTGCGAAAATTGCAAAATCGCAGGAAAACTTACAAGTTGTTGCACTATTACCCGTTTATCCAAGCGGCAGGATAGAAAAATATTGTGTCGACAATCATAGGAGAAAAACATGCCTTTCAATATTATTTACGGAGATATCACCACCCTTAAATACGACGCCATTGTCAATCCGACAAATCAATACTTGATTGCCGGCGGCGGAATAGACAAAGAAATTCAAACGCTCGCGGGCAATCCATTGTTAATTGAAAGAATTAAAATCGGCACGTTAAGCACGGGACACGCCGCAATCACCAACGCATACAATATGCCCTGCAAAAAAATAATACACGTTTCATCCCCGGAATGGATAAACGGGCTGCACGGAGAGGACATTTTGTTGGCGTCTTGTTACACCGAAGCGTTACGTCTTGCCGTCGAAAATAACATAAACACCATTGCATTTCCGTTGATTGCAAGCGGCATAAATGGTTTTCCCGACAAGAAGGCTTTTTCTATCGCTAAAGTTACTATTCAAAATTTCCTTTATAATGAACCGGATATAAATGTCTCCTTGGTAATTTATGACAAAGGAGACATTGACTTCGACAAAATGCTTCAAGTGGATGTTGCTAAATATGTAAAAAAACATTTATTGCGCAATCAAAATACATCAAACAAAAACGTAGGCAAACACACAAAAGTCCCAATCTCTTCGTCGCCTAGCGATACTAATGTTGAAAAGAGTTTTACGGACACTTTGTTTGATTTTCTCAACAAAAAACAACTAGCCAACGTAGACTGCTACAAACGCGCAAATATCGACAGAAAACTTTTTTCCAAAATCTTAGGTGGCAATATTCCTAAAAAACGGACAATTCTTGCTCTATGTATCGCATTAAAACTAAATCTCGATGAGACGGAAAAATTGCTAAATACTGCGGGATATACACTTTCTCACAGTATCAAAGCCGACCTGATCGTCGAGTACTTCATTGTGAATAATAAGTTTGACATATACGAGTTAAATGAAATGCTGTTTGACAACGGGGAACGTATGCTGGGCAGCATTTAACAAAAAAAACAAAAAACGAATTGTCGCATTTTTTTCGACCAAACCTCCTTTTTTACGTAGTATAATTCGCTTAAAAAAGGAGGTTTTTATGAACAACATTACCGAGCTCGTGTTTGTCCTTGACAAAAGCGGCTCGATGCGCTCGATAGAGACGGACACCCGAAACGGCTTTAACGAGGTAATCGAACAAAGCCGCGCGGTAGCAAAACCAAACACCGTATTTATTACAACTACGTTGTTTAGCGACAAGTCGATGATTTTGCACAAACACAAAGATATCTTTGACGTAAAACCGTTGACCGAGAAAGAATACTCCGCCGCTCGGTTCCTGTGCGACATGCGGTAGGCACAACCATAGCTTTTGTAAGCAACATATACAAATCGTTGCCCGATGATGAGACGCCGAGCAAAACCGTTTTGTTTATGGCAACGGACGGAAAAGAAAACAGCAGTGAAAGATTTCGTTGCCAAGACGTCAAAAAATTGATTGCAGACAAGGCATCCAAAGGGTGGACATTTGTATATCTTGCAACGGGGATAGATTTGGAAGAAGCAAAAACAATCGGGATAGACAAAAAATTTGCGGCGCAATTTGCACGCAACCGCCGCGGAGTACAATCGATGTATCAAAAAATGGTAAGTTTAAGCAAGGCAGCCATTGTCAACTACACCGCCGATACCGCCAAAAATAACGGGACTTTGCCGAGCAACGAAGGATGGACAAAAACCGTCAAAGGCGAGATTTAGCGGATGCGAACAAATATATTTAACAAAACTCACGACAATAAATTTGATTTTTACGCGGGTAATACCGCGACAAAAAAAATACACTTTAGGAGAATTAACACTATGACCGAAGCAAAGCAAAATCTTAAGACGGGAATGACATTTTTTCAACCGACCCATGCGGCGTTTTTGAACGCACTTTTGGGTACTAGGTACAAGCAATGGATGAAGTGTTCCTATCAGATAGACGAAAGAACCATATTGTGGTTTCCGTCTCTCGGCGGGGACGAAAAATCCGGTTGGAAAAACACCGTCGTAAACAACGGAGACAAAATAATCGAGGAATACGTGGGCAGCCTGTCTGCTAAACCTTCAAACTTCGATGTTCGTGCAACTGCGTCGAAGCGAATTGCTTTTGACAAATATTGCATTTGCATAGACTCTTTCGGCGACAGAGTCATTGGCGGCTATGGCAAAACGCGCGTATACGAGTTTTTGGGAGTGTACTTGTACTCGGAAGCGGAAAGCACGCTGTACAGAAGAGTGTACAACAAGATTGCCGACGAAACAAACTTAGTAAAAGTGTAGCGGAAACAGACGTACACTGCAAAAAAGACTTACGTTCGCAAAATATCTGCCTAGGTCGGCAAATTTATTAAGACGTGCGGTCAGGGTTGTGCCAAAAACACAAACTATACGAATTTAATTTCGAAACAAGCTAAAAATTTGCCACCCGGTTGGGTATTTACTACAAAAAAACAGCATTTTTGCACCTCAAATATGTAAATTGCGAGTTTGCAAACCCGTACAAGCAAATATACAACTTTTTGTATTATTTCTAATACACACAAGCACCCGAGTTTTTGGGAGTTGCCGCAGTTTGTTGATGCAATTTATACACAAAAAAAACGTTCAAGGAGGAATTGAAATGTTAGGAGCAATTGTCGGAGATATCGTAGGATCGAGGTTTGAATGGAACAACATAAAAACAAAGGACTTTAACCTGTTTACAGTAAATTGTTTTGCCACCGACGACAGCATAATGACGTTGGCAATAGCGAAAGCTTTGCTGGGTTACAAACACGGCGAGTACGACAAACTACGTCAAGATACCGTCAAAGCAATGATCGAAGTGGGCAGACCTTACCCCGACAGCGGATACGGAAAAGGCTTTTTCAAATGGCTGTACGGAAACGAACAAAAACCGTACAACAGTTGCGGAAACGGTTCGGCAATGCGCGTCAGCCCAGTGGCATACGTTGCCAAGACCTTGGACGAGGTAAAGCAAATGTCCCTTGCCGTAACGGATATTTCGCATAACCATCCTGAGGGAATAAAGGGGGCCGAAGCCACTGCAATTGCAACATTTTTGGCTCTAAATGGTGCAACTAAAGATGAAATAAGACAGTATGTGTTGCAAAACTACTACGACTTCCCCTACACTGTAGACGAAATACGCCCGACGTATCAATTTGAAGGAACATGTCAAATGACCGTTCCGCAGGCACTTGTCGCATTTTGGGATTCAACCGACTTCGAAGATGCAATCAGAAACGCAATATCCATCGGCGGAGACAGCGACACGGTGGCTTCTATTACCGGAGCGGTAGCGGGAGCTTACTACGGCGTACCGCACAAAATCGGCATCGCAGCGGAATTGTACCTTGACGAACGTTTGAATTCGATACTTGACCGCTTCAAACAGCTTGTCCGCGACAACAAAACCGCCGTCGACAAATAATCTGCTTTTGACAAAGTACGATTATATAAACAAGAAAAGTACCGCTTTAATGCTTTTAATTGCATTAAGCAGTACTTTTAACGTAGTTTACTTGTGACTTGTGATTGAACGATATAAGCGATATCGACAGGCAAGTATCATCAACTTGGCGTTATAGAGCTTGTTGCAAAATAAAATTGACCGCCAACCGCTTGGCGTTGCAATGGCTTTTCTTTGCCTGTAGGTAAACAGCTAATATCCGACGTTGTAAAATGCTTGGCGTTGCCGCAAGGAAAAGCCACAAAGGCATTACAAATACTTGTTGCCATCCGAGCAAACGTCGTTTACAAGACGTTGCAAGCGGTTGACGCTTATCGTTTGACATTTATTATTTGTAGTTTGGCCGTGGTCTTTTGCCGCTTGGTACTTACCGTTTGTCGTTTGATGCTCGTAATTGACGTCGAGGGACACACCGAATTTCAGCCGACGGAATAATCGGTGTAGGGCAAGGTCACGTCGGTGTGAGGAACGTTGCTCGTCACAAGGCGGATAAAGTCGTCTGCCGTCACAACCACAACGTGTTCGTCAAGAAGGGACACAAGTTGCTTGACGTCGTTGTAGTCCATCGACCACGGGTGCAGGTTGATTGCCGTGTAGCCCGTAATGGAAGTCGGGTCGGTGTCGTAGCCGTTGATACGCGCCGCCATAGCCTCCACGTTGGCACTCCACAGCGTTTCGCGAATGGACACAAATGGCTTGTTGTTTGCCCAATAAACCGAGCCTGCGCCCTCGGCGTACTTCATACCGTAACAGTAAATGCCACCGCTGAGCGAAGGTACCAACGAGTACATATCGATTACGTTTTTGCTGGGACCTGCGTCGAGAATTTGCACCACCGACAAGTCGGCACGTTTCATGTACAAGTCCAGCCCGCCGATGAAACTGCCAAGCGCACCGTAATTTTGCGGATTCATGTAGCCTTGCCCCGACACCGAACACACGTAGTAGTCGTTTTTGTCGGCACGCGAGTACACGTAATTCATGATGTTGGGCGCAAGGTCGGTAAGACTGGGCTGCATGCTCCATCCCATTGCAAATTCGCCCCTTTCCGCGCCGAGATACTTGCTGTTGGTTGCAAAATTGTTGTACCACGTTTGCACGTTGTCGCCGTCGCTCATCATTATGCACACGTAATGTTTGCCTTTTTCCGCAACTACGTCCGTCGTTTTGTGATTTTGTCTGAACGTCAGATCGGCGAAAGCGTTTTTGCAGGTGAACACCGACATATTTGTGCAGTAGTCGCTTGCAAGCGTGTACTTGCTGTAATTGGAAGCGATGGAAACGTCGATAGTTTCGTCGTTGGGCACCCAGCCGAACACGGGGCTGTCATCCTTTGCCCAGGCAAGGGCCTCGGCACGGAACTTGACTATGTCCGGATCTTCCATGTCTTTCGGCCACAAAAACAGATACTTGCATGCAATGCCGTAGTCGCGCATCTGGTCGTTGAAGCCGCCATAGTTTATCTGCACCAGCGCGTCGTTGTTGAGTTTGTCCTTGTATTTTTTGAAGCACTTGGCTTCGGTCATTGTCGTTGCGTCCTCGCCCATGGTGAAGCCCAGCGACCTGACGTATTCTTCCAGTTGAACGTCAACCGGCAGCATGTCTTCCGCGCCGGCAATAGTGCTTGCGCAGTTGAGCGATTGCGGATTGTTTACGCCGTCGTACAGCACGTACTTGTCACCGTACACGTTTTTGTAGTCGGCAAGCATTTCGGCAAAGGTCACTTCCTCGAAGGTTATGCCGTAGTTTGCCGTCATGTCGTCCGTCCACACCGTGTAGTTGTTGCGGTAGTAGTAATACTTGGCATTGGTACGCGCAAATATACCCTGCACCGCTTCGGCGGCAATCTTTTGCGGACCTGTCAGATTTTCGCTTTTGCCGAACACGTACAGTTTCTTGTCGGCGTTCATCTTCATTTCGCGATAGTACGTAAAGTCGTCTGCCTTGCGATACTGCTCAAACGGGTCGGGTTCCGGGGCAGGGTCGGGCGGCGTGCATGCTGCAAAGGTCAGCAGTACGGACAGCACCAGCAGCACCGCCGTCAATAAAGCATATTTTTTCATATTACCTCTTAAAAATACGGAGAAAAACGCAAAAATTTATATACGTATGCGTTTTTCTCCGTCCTGATTCGTTGTTCGGGAGGCGAAAATGTCGTCTCCTTTTTTGTTTTTACAATTGCTTCGGCGTTTTGTCCGCAGGCAATTTTCGGTTGCCGTTCCGGCAAGCGTTTGCCACGCGAGATCCGCATTGCCTGTACGTGCGCCTTGTTTGCAACAACCGCTTGTTTACGCCACGGTCGTGAAGTAATGCAGTTTGCAAGCCTCGCCTACGCCGTTGTTGTTGCCGCCGTCACGCGCTTCGAACACGATTGTTGCTTCCGCGCCGTTGAAGTTGACGTCGGGGTACAGTTCCGCCAGATTTACGGAAATTGTTTCGTTGTTTTTCTTTGCGCGGGCAGTCTGCCAGTCATACAGCACGATGTATTCGCCATTGACGTACATCGAGATTTTGATCATTGCGCCCGTGTCGTTGTCGCTGGTCACGCGGAAGTTGAGCTTGATACTGTCACTTTGGGGCAAAACGTAATTTTTGGCCATCCACATGTTGGTGTTGCCGTTACGTTTCTCGTCGCCGCCGCCGTCGGAGCAGTCAATCTGAATGGAATTGGTCGGTTCCAGATTTTCGCGGTCTTTGACGTCCCACCAGTAGTACTGACTCGTCCTGTACTGTTCGCCAAGCATCCAGTCCTCGGTGTTTGTACCGAATTGATTGTTGTACACGTCAACCTTGCTCTGGTCGATTGCGCCGTCCAATGTACGGTCGACAAATCTTACCTGGTCAACGCGTATACCCGTGTCGCCGGCGGCAACTTCCACTTCCACCTTGCAAGTTTTGCCCTTGTAATCGGCAAAATACTGCTTAAGCGGGAATGCGAAGCATTGCCAGCCGTCACCCGTAACGTGCTGTGTTTCGGTGCCCTGTACGCCCTTGACGGTTACGTTTTTCATCACTGCCTTGCGTTCGCCGCCGACCGTCATGTACACTGTAAAGGTTGCGGATTTTGCCGCGTCAAGTGCGTCGCCGCGAGCGTTGAAACTGAACCAGTAATTGTCTATTTCCGGCAAAGTAAATTCACGCTTGGCGGCTGTGCTGCCTGCCACAATCGAGATGTTGCCCTTGTACATTGCGCCGACGTTGCTGCACGCGCGGTCGCTGCTGTTGTAGGTTATGCCGCTACCCGTCCAGTCCTCTTCCCACAACAGGAAGTCGTTGTACAGGGGGTCTACGGGGATAAGGCTGGGGTGTTCCTGCAAATAGTATTCCGAAATGGAAACGCCGTTTTTGTCCGGGATGTCGAAGTGGTCGGTTGCGGATTTGTCCGTAACGTTGTCGCTTATCATGCGGATAAGTCTGTCCACGCTTACCACTTCCACGTCGTCGGCAAGCATACCTACAATCGTGCGGATGTCGTCGTAACTGTGCGACCAGGGGTGCACGTTGACCAGCGTGTAACCGTCGATGGAAGTAATGTCGCGTTCGTAGGTGTTGATACGCGCCGCGATGTACGCAGGGGTGGTTTCCCACAGGCTGTCGCGCGGCCCGATGAACGGTTTGCCGTTTACCCACATTACGCCGCCGCGGACGCTGCCGAAGTACTTGCTGCCTTCGTACACGATGCCGCCCGTCACGTTGTCGCAGGAAGCGTATCCCGCAAGCACGCCGGGCAGATTGCCCTGCTGACTGCCGCCGATAACCGTCACGACGGACAGGTCTGCCTTGCCCATGTAGGTGTTCAGTTTGCTGCAGAAATCGTTGAAGTACTCGCCGTTGTTTTGTGCGGCAAAGTTACCTGCGTTGATGTATCCTTGTCCCGATACGGGCGCACAGAAGTAGTTGTACTTGTTGTCTGCCTTGTAGGCATTTGCCATTACGGCAGGCATAAGGTCGGCAAGAGACGGAGTGATGGACCACGTAACGGGGAAGGTGTCGTTTTCGCGACCTGCCGCGTTCATGTAGTTGGTTGCAAAGGTAGCCGTGTTTTGCCAATATGTCGCGTTGTCGCCGTCGCTGACTACAAACGCCACGTAGTGTTTGCCGCTTTGAGCAGGCTTGTCAACATCCTTGTTGGGTTGCTTGAACGTCTGTCCGGCAAACTCTTCCGCCGAGAAGAAACTGAGGTTGCAGGTGTAGTCCGTCGGTACGATAAACTGTCCGTATTCCGAGAAAAACGCAACGTCGCTGTCCTCGCTGTAGGTGTAGCCGAAAATCGGCGTGTTGGGGTTGAGGAAGCCGTGAATGTTCTTTTTCAGTGCCGCGGACACGCCCGAGTCGGGGTCGTAGTACACGTGGAAGAACTTGTTGCAGATACCGTAGTCCTTGATAAACTTGTTGGTGCTGCCGTTGCTTTCCTTGTAGTTCTGGTGGACAAGTCCGTCGGGGTTGAGTTCGTCGCCGATACCGTCCACGCCAAACAGCCATCTGTAGGTAAACACGACGTTGGTAATGTCAAACTTTTTGACAAGTCCCATTGCCTTGAAAATGTCCTCTTCGCCTTCCTCGACAGGCAAAAACGAAGTAATGCCCGCAAGCGTAGCGGCAAGGTTGACGGAAATCGTACCCTTGCGATACAGAATATATCCCGGGGTGGAATAGTCCTGACCTTCGACATATGCTTTGTAAGTTTTCTGTACAAAGTTTTCGACAGGAATCTTTGTGCCCCATGTGCCGTCGGCGACAAAGTTGTTGTAGGCGGCAATGTATTTTGCCACCGCTTCTTCCAGCGAAATACTTTCCACAGTAAGACCGTACTGCTCCTTCATCTGTTCCAGGTAGTACATATCGGTGTTGATACCGTTGGTCATGTAGTGGCTGTCAACGTAGAAACGGGTTTCCTTGCGTGCAAACAAACCCTGGATTGCCTGCGCCGTAAACAGAGAGTCGGAAGTGTAATTTTCGCCCTTGGTGGTGTCGTTGAGTACGTACACCTTTTTGTCCGCGGGCAGTCTGGACGTGCTGTAGTAACTGAACGCACCGGGCGTCGGCGTGGGGTCGGGCGTAGTTCCCTTTTGCTTGACCACCACCGTTGCCGTAGCCGTCTTGCCATCCAGCGTTACGGTAAGCGTTTTGTTGCCTGCAACGCTTGTGTCGATTTGCGAAGCGGACGCGCCTGCTTCCCTGACCGTCTTGGTTGCCGTGCTGCCGTCCGACCAGGTCAACGTAAGTTTTACGTTGTCTGCACTGAACGTATCGTCGACATAGCACGTCAGCGAGTCGTCGACAATAGTAAACGAAGTAAGCGTCTTTGTCGTCGGTTTGTCGTTGTCTACGGTACATGCCACAAGGCTTATCGCAACGGACAAGCACATAACCAACGCCAGCACAACGGATAACGTCTTTTTCATTGTTTTCTCCTTTGGCATACGCCTTGAAAGTTATTTCATACCTGCTATGTTGTTTTGTTCCAGGAAGTACCTCTGGAAAATGAAGTACATCACAATTATTGGAATTGTAATCAGTATCATGCCTGCCGAGCGCACGAAGCCGTCGGCGTAACCGCCAAGGGCGGGGTAGAACTTGTACATGATAAGCTGCAACGTTTCCACTTCGCTGCCGCTGGACTGCATTACCATGGGCCACAGGTACTCGTTCCACGTGCTGACGAAGGTCAGAATAACGTAGGTGATAAGCACCGGTTTGGACATGGGCACCACTATGCGGAAAATCTTCTGAAACTCGTTACATCCGTCCATATCCGCGCTTTCCAATACGGAATCGGGAATGTTGGACATGTACTGACGAATGAGAAACACGCCGAACACATTGACGATACCCGGCAGAATAAGACCCCATATAGAGTAGTTGAGCCCCATATTCATTACAAGTATGTAGTTGGGTATCATCAGCACTTCGCCGGGTACCATCATTGTGGACAGCAGCAGTGCGCTGACTACTTTTTTGCCGCGGAAACGCATCTTGGCAAGCACGTAGCCCATTATGATTGCGATAAACAGACTGATTGCCGTAAACATTACCGTGACAAACAGAGTGTTGAGTAGTGCCGTCCAGAAACCGCTGACCTGCATTGCGGTGAAGTAGTTTTCCAGTGTGCCGTTGACGGGCCACAGGTACAGTTTGTCACTGTCGGGGATGAGGTCGGGCGACTGCAGACTGTCTATGACCTTGAGGTAGAACGGGAAAATCTGACAAAATGCGATAAAGGACAGAAACACTATAGCCAGAACCTGAAACGTCCTTTCGCGAGCCTTAGCCGAGCGTTTTTTGCCGCTGTCGGGCACAAGAGAAGTTTTACTCAACATTGGTCACCTCCTCGCCCGAAAGTTTACGCTGAACCAGCGTAAACACTATGATAATAAGGAACAAAATCATTGCGTAAGCGCAACTGCGCCCGAACATACCGTCCTCGAACGCCGTATTGTAGATATACAACATTATCGACGTGGTGCCGTAGCCTCCCTTGGTGATAAGTTGCATGGGTCCGAGAATTTTGAACCCGTCAATGATGGACAAAATAAGGTTGAGCATCAGCGCATTTTTCATAAGGGGCAATGTCACTTTGAAAAAAATCTTCCACTTACCGGACGTGTCCAGCGTGGCAGCCTCTTTGTAGGTTTCCGGTATGGAAATGATGGACGAGTAGTAAATAAGCATTTTTGTGCAGAAACCCAGGAAAAACGGCATTATCATAAGGGAAAACAACGCCAGTTGTTCGTCGGTGAGCCACTGCACGGGCTGTCCGCCAAACAGCATTACTATTTTGTTGGCAAGGCTGTTGTTGTCCGAACCGAACACCATTTTGGTTACGTCCGACCCTACAACGCCGCTGACAAGACTGGGCCAGAACAGCAGCGCAAGGAAAAACCGTTTGCCTTTTTTGAGCGAGTTGATGAGGAATGCGCACACAAGACCCATCAGGTTGTTGCCGAGAGTCATGACAAGCGTCCACACCACCGTTACACCCATACTGTCCCAGAACGTTTTGTCAAACTTGGCGAAATCGGGGCAGAAAATACGCTTGTAGTTGTCCAGCGTAAATTTTATTTCCGCACCCGTTGCCAGTTTTTTCAGCGAAACGTTTGTAAAACTGAAAAACAAAGCCGAGAAAAACGCCACGACGAAAAACAACGTCCACCAGCCCATCGGCAAACCCAGCAACGTGTACGCCTTAACCTCGTTTTTCAGTTTGTTTTTTCTTTTTGTCGAGTAGTCGATCATATTATTCGTCTTCCAGGTCTTCGAGAGCCTCATTCAGTTGAATTTCGATTGCGTCAAGCTGGTCGGGGACGCCGTTTTTGTCGCCGGTTACAAGTTGCGTTACGTATTCCGCAAGGGAACGCTGAATTGCAGGCCATGCTGCCGAACCGGGACGAGCCACGATGTTGTTGAGTTGGTTGATAAACACGCTCCACTCAGCCGTCTGATAGTACTCGTTGGCGATTGCCGTCTTGGTTGTAGGCATCAGGTTTTGCACCGTGTTGTGCGCCAACTGAATTTCGTCGCTTGTCGTCAGGTACTTAATGAAGTCTGCGGCAAGGGCGGCGTTTTTGGTCTTTTTGGTCATAACCAGCGAATACAGACCAAGTGCGCCCTGCGTCTGTCCGCCGCTGCTTAGCGGGAACACGTTGGTGTAGCGGATGTCGCAGATGTCCTTTTGCGACGCGCTGATACGCGAGTAGTCAATCAGTTTCCACGGTCCCATTTCGATGAAGGCTACTTTGCCCGTTTCAAACTTGCTTTCGGAAAAACTTGTCGGGGTGTACCCCAGGTCGCCCAGTTGCTTGATTTTTGCAGCCGCAGATTTGTTCTGCTCCGTGGCAAGTTCCATTGCGGTAAGGTTGTCGTTCATCAGTCTGCCGCCGCTGCGTGCCGCGTAGGACATGAAGAACATTGCGCCCATACTTTCGTTGCCGGTACCTGCAGGTACTGTCGTAAGATACAGTTTGTTGTTACCCGTCAGGTTGTTGGCAGTGTTGTACTCTTCGATCTTTTTGCCGATTTCCATGTATTCGGTCCAGTTTTTGGGCATGTCGGCGTCGGTAAATTCCTTGCCGAGCACCTTGGTGAGCAGTGCCTTGTTGTAAGCGACGGTAAGTACGTTTGCGCTCATGGGCAGTGCGTATGTGCCGCCGTTAAACTGCGTCGTGCTCCACAACGAGTCGATAAACTTGTCTTTCACTTCGTCCGCGCCGTAATCGGACAAATTGCCGATAAGTCCGTCGTATGCAAGACGTTGCACAAACACGTGATCCACGTAGGCGATGTCGGGGAAGTTGTCCTTGTTCATCAGAGCCATCGTGTAACTGCTGTAGAAGTCGGCTGTGCTTTGCGTGGCGATGTCGATTGTCACGCCTTCGTGAGCGGCTTCGTACTCCGCCTTTGCCTTGTTGATTGCCGCTTCGATTGTGGGCGAGCCGCCCGGCCACCAGATTTTGACGGAGCCTTTCAGTTCGCCGCCGGGTTTATTTTTGTCATCGTCGTTGTTGTCGTTGCAAGCCGCAAGAGCCAGACAAGCCGTTGCTATCAACGCGACGACGAGTAAAAGTGAAAGAATCTTCTTTTTCATAGTTGCCTCCGATTAGTCTATTGTAGCGGATTGTAGTGGGTTTTTCAAGAGAGTTTTGAAAAACAATACTTTTTGCGCCTACGCAGGCAAATGTGCGCGACGTCAGAAAACCGATAATAAAAGGTCATCGCGCACGCTGCCTTGCGACAGGCAAAGTTTTTGGGGTAACTTCGTCGCGACGGGTGGCGGACCCGTACAGGCAATGCCTTGCTCTACAGCCGCAACGATACTGCCGACGGCTGCCAAAACATACCGCTTTGACAACCGTCGGATTGATTTTCTTAATTACGAACCGTTGCAAAAACTTGCATACGTGTCGTATTTTTGCTCACATCAGGCAATTGCACCCATTGCAATGTTTGCAATTACGCAGTGGTAAACTTCCGTTGTGCAAACAATGCGAATTTCTACTTTCTGACCGATAAATGCGGACAAATCGTAAGATGTTTGTACGATATCGTCTTTGCTGAATTCGACGGTATCTTCGGTTGCGCCGATTGCTTTAACAATGTTTTCTTTGCCGTTTGCAACTACGACCAACTTCACTTTCGGCCAACCCTTGTCGCCTTCCTGACCTTTGAATATACGTGCGCCGAAAGTAAACTTAGCGTTGAACGCACCGAGTACAAACTCATTGGACAGATAACTGTTTGCGCCTTGCAGGTCTACGCCTTCGCCGGGACCGGCGTTCCATGTTCCGTTGACAGCCCAGGCGTCGGATTCCGTATTAAGAATGGCGGTCTTGTTTTTCCATTCCGTTACGTTAAGTTCGTTTCCGCTGAATCTTACCGCCGTGACAACTGCATGGTAGCAGGGCTTGGCAACGCCGAGTTCGATTGTTACGGTTTGTCCGATATATGCGGACAGGTCGTAGTAGTAGGTGTCAATCTTGCCGTCGTGAGCAGGGTCATTGTCGGCTATTGCCTTTTTGCCGCTGATTGTAGGAATTACATTTTCCGTTCCGTCAGCGGTAATTACCTTTACAACAATTTCGGCAGTAACTTCGTTGGGGAAGGTACGGATGCTCATTGCCATAATAAACGACGTGGACTTAACCTTGCGGTTGGTAAGTTTCATTGCCGAGTAATCGACTTTTGGGGTAGCAAGTTCGGTAGAAAGGTCTACTCCTTCGCCTGCGCCGGAATTGTAGCCGTTTACGATTTCCCACTTAACATCCGAAACGCCGTTAAGAAGTTGGGATTTGTTTGTCCATTCGTTAACTTCGATTTCGTCGGCGGTGATTGTCAGGACAAATTCCGCAGTTTTGGTTTCGTCGGCAACAGCCTTTGCAATGATGTGATATTCGCCGATAGCTTCCGCCGTTACGCTGACGTTACCGTTTGCGTCAACCGTTACGCCTGCCGCGCTGCCCTCAGCCATTTCGTAAGTAACCTTGTCGTTGGTAGCGTTGTCGGGCTTAACCTTTGCGGTGATTCTGAACGTGCGTTCGCCTTGCTTGTAGGTTGCGCTTGCGTTGTCGAATACAACAGAACTTACAGCCACAAGACCTTCAAACTTGAGCACTTTGATTTGCAATTCCGCGTTGGCGTCTGCCTTGTTCATACGGTGTTCGACTATAAGCGCGCCTTTTTGTCCCTTGATTGCGTCGGGGATAACAAACTTTTGCGTGGATTCGCTTGTGGGAGCGGCAAAGCCTACCCACCCGTCGGACAGAACCGTCACGGTGCCGTCTTCCTTGACAAATACAACGCGGTATTCGCCGTACGTCTTGTCGTTGTTGCCGATTTTTACGTTGAATGTCAGTGCGCTTTCGGGGATGGTGACTTTTGCCCACATCATAGCGGCAGAGTTTTCAAGGCTTGCGCCCGAACCTGCATTGACATTGTTTTCAAGGCAGATACCGTAGGGACGGCTGCTTTCGCCCATGTAGAAAATCTTCTGGTTGCCGTCGTCACCCGTGCCGCCACGTTTCTCGTTACTGTGTACCATTACAAGGTGCCAGTCGTCGTAGCGAGAGAATTGCTTTTCCGTGCCGTGGTCGCTGTCAAGATCCCAACCGCTTGCAACGTTTGCCGCTTCGGCTGCTTCCGTGTAGGCTTCCGCAGTGATACCTCTGTACAGAGAATCCGCTACCGTTACCTTAATTTTGATTGCAATGTCCTTTTCGGAAACAGAAGAAATTGTTACGTATGTTTCTCCCGCGCCGAGAACCTTGAGGTTGCCGAGAGCGTCGATTGCAACAACGCCTTCCTGCGAGTAGGCAATGTTAACGTCCTTTTCGGAAGCGTTGGAAGGCTCTACCGTCAAGCCGATGTTGCGGATGTTTGCGTAGTAGGTAAGGTTTCTGGGTGCTTGCAAACCGCCGAAGATTTTGCCGTCAAGCAAATCCTGACCTCTCTTCAGGATACCGTCTGTCATGTCCCATTCGGTATCTTTTGCCGTAAGCAGTTCGTAGTCGTAGTCTTTGTCTTCAACCTTTTTGAGGTTACCGGAAACGATTGCCGTAACGGGGAAGTATTCCTCTACGGTGATGGTCACGTACACTTCCGTTTTGCTGCCGTCTGCCGCTTTGCCTTGCAGGACAAGTCCGGTAGCGTCCGCAGCCGCAGTAACGGTGATTTTGCTGCCGGTGTCGGCGATGGTAAGTTTGGCTTCGGTTGCCGCGGTAAATGCACCGTCGGTAATTGTACCCAAAGTCCAGTCAATCTTTTTGTTTTCGGCGTCGCGGGGTTTGATGTTGTAGGTAAATTCCGCGCTGCTGCCCTGCACTACCGTCAGAGTGCGGGGATTTGCGATTGTGCCGTCGTTTTCGTCGTCGGTATTGACGAGAATTTCAGCAACTTTGATGTGTCCCTTGCACTTGTCCGCGCAAACGGGGTCGGTACACTCGGACGTGCACTTGCCGCAATCGGGGCAAACGTGATCGCACTCATGCTTCGGCGTGGGTGTCGGGTCGGGCGTATTATGCCCCGGGCACTTGTTGGCGCACTCCGCATCGGTACAATCGGATGTGCATCCGCCGCACTGCTGACAGACGTGCTTGCAAACGTGCTTTTCGTCAACGTTGTTGTCGGTGCACGCGCACAGCACAACCGTCATGCAGCACACGATTGCCAACAAAATGACTAAACTTTTTCTTTTCATTTCGTCCTCCTTATTTTTTGCGTGTTTGTTTCAAACCGCTTTCAGGCGACATGTCGCCATTTATTTATGTTTTGCGGGTCTACCCTACCCACCGAAATCTCTATCTGCGTCTGTGGTTTTGTGGTTGTTTTTTAGAAAACCGATTTTCTGAAAACTATTAAAACTACGGTTTGATGGACAACGTTCCCTCTATCTGTTTTTTCTGCCGCCTTACTTATCCGAATTTCGCTTTTGGTGGCGGTGAATTGCAAAAAAATTTCCTTTTTGCAGTGCTTTTTGTTGCGGGGCTTCTGTCGCAAAAAACCGTTTTTCTACATTTTAACATCACAAACAGTCGTTGTCAATACCCATTTTTAATTTTTTTGCAATTTTTTTGGAGTAAAAATCGTCAATTCGCCGTCGCAACGGGGCAAAATAACGGACAATGTGCAGTTTTTATTGTTGTTTCGGCGGCGGTTTTTTGAGTGGAACAAGCGATTTTAATGTACGACCCGTGCCTTCGGTACCAATGCAACAAAAAAAACGACAGCCGTAAACCGCGTTTTCTATAGGGATTTTTTGAACATTGTAAAAGAGTAGCAAATTTTGCTACCCTTTGTTTTTTTCTTTGCAAAAACACACGACTTTGCTTGCAAAGTATAGTGTGCTATACTTCTATTTTTTTATTCAAAGTGTTGCACTTGATAGTATAATTCACCTAAAGTGATATTGCTTGCTTTGCAAACAGTTATATTTTCAGAACAAGTCTGAAAGTTATATTTCGGCTTTCAGCCGAAGTTATATTA
>ULVD01046749.1_pt1 | contig 31776 bp, 26 predicted proteins | sample 1959101 | NCBI WGS metagenome assembly ULVD01 (sample SAMEA4835777, study PRJEB28245) | human gut metagenome | biome: gut microbiome; material: fecal sample | place: Denmark | collected 2008
CGCCAGCGAGCCGACGCCGCGCGCGAGACCGTAGTTTATATGTATGCCGCGCAGCTCCATGAGGTTATACAGCTGCGTGTTGACCGGATTTATGCAGACCTCAATCGCTATATATAGTGTGTATATCACGGCGACAGCTGTGCCGTGCCCGGGTATCAGCGCGAAGGCAGCAAGCAGCACAAGCTCGAAAAGCTGCAATGCCCAGAGCGCGTGGTATACCGTGAGACGCTTCGAGCTGTCAAGCCGCTCGGCGAGCATAGGCGAGAGGATGAAGCCGCAGATGTTGCCGGCGGCCATTATTCCGCCAAGCTCCGCGTTCGAACAGCCGCGCGCCTGAAGCATCACAGCGCCGAAGCTGAACGCTACGCAGAAGCCCATCCAGTATCCGGCCTGTACGAACGCGTATTTTATGTTTAGTTCTCTTGATGATGTTTCCATAGCAGCACTCCGTTCCAGAGACTATGATTATATCATCATCGATGGGGAATGTAAATGAGGTACTGCGATGCGCCAATGCCCAGTCTTTGCCGCATCGCGCTGCCCCTTCTAGGGGAAAGGGGTCGCCGGAGGGGAGACGCTGGCAGAGGGGAAAAGAAAGTATGCACCGAACAAACAAAGAATGGGACGGAAGATGCCGTCCCATTCTTTGCATAAAATATGTAAATGATAATATGTAAATTACATTATGTTAATCTAACGCCGATCACGGCCTGCGGGATTTGTCGAATCCGCCGCCCATGCCGCCGAAACCTCCGGCGGGGACGTTCGACGCGGAGCCCATATGCGCTTCACTCTGGGTGAAGCTCTGGGACGCGCTGCCGTAGCTGAGGGTATATTCGCTGCCCTCCGAAAGCTCCGGACAGCTCACGACGATGCAGAAATAGTCGTCCGCGGGGGTGTAGCTGAGCAGCACATTTCCGCTTGCGTCGGTGAGCCTGATCTCGCCGCTGCCGTTGAGGCTTATCATCGCGGAGCACTGGCTGCCGTCGCTGAAATTCTGGCTCATGCCGCCCATGTCGCAGGCCACGACGATGCCGCCGCTGATCGTGCCGCTGCCGTTATAGTCCAGGGCGCCGTCGCCGCCATTGCGCGGGCCGGAGATATAGACCTCGCCGCCGCTGATGACCAGATCACCGTTGGAGTCTATGCCGTCGCCCTGCGCGTTGATGCGCACCGTGCCGCCGCTGATCGTGACGAGACAGCTGCTGTCCGCGGCGAACGGATCGTCTCCGCCGCCGAAGCCGCCTCCCATTCCGCCGGGCATGTTGGTCGGGGCTTCGGGCATGTCAGCCGGAGCTTCGGGCGCGCTTCCGGACGCGGTGCCTGTATCCCCGCTGCCGTCCGGCTTCTCGGGAGGAGTGCCGCCGTCGGGGCGCTGCATACCTGCGCAGCTCATGTCGGGCGCGCTGTCCCCGTCGGGCTTTTCGGGCGGATCGCCGCTCATATCGGTGACACCACCGGCAGACTCTGCGGGAGTGCCGTCAGTGCCATCATGGGCGCTGTCGCTGCTGCCGTTCGCGGCGTTGATACCGTCGTCGGAGGAGGTGATGTCGATCGTGCCGCCGCTGATATCGACGGTGACGCCCTCAAGCCCATCATAGCACAGTAAGATGGTGATACTGCCGCCGCTGACGCTCAGCGCGGCATCGCTGTGGACTCCGTCGTCCGCGGCGCTGATCTCCATGCTGCCCGCGAGAAAATCAAAGTCGCCCGAGCAGTAACATGCGTCGTTGCCGGAGGAGAGATCAAAGCTGCCGCCCGCAATATAAATGAAGCCCTTGTCACTGTCGTCATTGTCGGAGTCGAGACAGTTTTTGCCCGCAGTGACGACAAAGCTGCCGTCCGCGATACGGATGCTGTCCTTGCCGGAGATGCCGTGGTTCGCGGCCTGTATCATGTAGCTGCCGCCGGTGAACACAAGATCGTCCTTACTGACGATGCCGTGCCCCTTTGCGCTGCTGACGCTGAGCGAGCCGCTGCCGTTGAAGCTTATGTCACAGCGGGCGAATATCGCGGCATCAACGTTTGCGTAGTCGTCCTCGGCGGAATCGCCCGCCGCGCTGATGCCGTTTTCGCTGCCGTCCGTGAGCGTGACGAACACCTTGTCGGCGCTTATCACGTACAGCGCCGCCGCGCTCTGGCTCGCGATGTGCGCACCGTTGAGAATAAGGTGCAGCTTCGCGTCCTCAGGCGCGTTTATTATGACGCTGCCGTCGGTAAGCGTACCGCTAAGGACGTAATCCCCGGCCTCGGTGAGAGTGATGTCACCGGTCTGCGCGTCGAGATCAATGTACTGCGCGGCGGCCTCGTCGTAGTCCGTGCTGCTGTCGCGTTTGGTAAACATGCTGGAGTCGACAGCGGCGGTTTCAACGGAAGCCTGAAGCTCCGTCGCCGTCGGGGATGGGGTTTCCGCAATGGTTTCATTGCTGCCGCAGGCGCTGAGGGAGAACAGCATTGCTGCGGATACTGCGATGGAAAGTGCTTTTTTCATGGTAAATCCCTCCTGATGCTCAGATGATATCATCCGGGCTTCGGGAGGGATAGCGGTTTTTATGAAAATTTATCGGATATTTTTTGAATGCCGCTCACTCGGTGAAGTGAATGTGGTTGTTTATGTGATCTTGGCAGAAGCAGTGATATCCGGCGCACTTCGAGCAGTAGCGGAACTCAAGATCGGGATAGTCGGTGTCTGTGCGGCCGCACACGGCGCACTTATGGGTGTAGAGCTTGTCGCGCTGCTCCTGACGTATGCGCCGCGATTCGCGCCGGAAGTTTATGGTGTTCGCGCTGGGCTTGTGTATCTTCGCCGCATGAAACAGATCGCCGCCGCAGAATATCATAAAGTTCAGCAGCGCCACGACGGGGAGCATGTTGAGAGGAAAGCTGGTGGTGAAGATATTTATAAGGAAGAACGCGGCGTTGACGTAGGCGAGCCACTTTATCTTGACCGGGATGATGAAGAACAGCAGTATGGTCATGTCCGGGTAGAGCGTCGCAAAGGAGAAGAACATCGAGAAATAGATGTATGTCGCCGTGATGTTCAGGCTAACGCCGGAGACAAAGTAGACGATGAAGGCGAATATCTCGGAGAGAATGACGCCGGAGAAGAAAAATATCGTGAACTGCGGCGTACCCCAGTAGCGCTCCAGCGTGTTGCCGATGAGATAATAAAAATAGAAAGCGAACAAGGCGAGAAAATCAAAGCTGACGGGGTAGAATATGAAGCTGATGAGCCGCCAGACCTGCCCGTGCAGAATGGCGGCAGGGGAGAACGACAGGTAGCTCATCAGAACGGGATTGACAAGACTCAGCAGCCAGAACACGACGTTTCCGCCGACGATGTATTTCATCAGGTTCGGGATGCCGAAGTTCGGGTGCTTATTGCAGAAGCGATAGACATAGTCCATGGGCTTTTTCATATAGAGTTCCTCCTTGGGAATGCAGGTCGTTTCGCGCGCAGGGTGTGCGCCATGTGAAGAGTATATATAAATATACCCTTATTTTAAGCTCAAGTCTATGAAAATTTTGTTAAAGGCGAAAAATTATCTTTATGTTTCGGTAACATTGTGTTATTATGAGACTTGTCATATTATGTTTACCGGAGATTTTTCTGATGATAGATAACAACGAGATAAAAAATGAGCTTATTGAAGGCCGCAACGCCGTTATCGAGGCGCTGCGCGCAGGCCGCGCGATAGACAAAATATTCATCGCCCGCGGCGACGTGGACAAGACGCTGGGACACATCGCGTCCAAGGCGCGCGAGAAGGGCATAGTCGTCGTGGAGAGCGACCGGCGCAAGCTCGACTTTATGAGCCAGACCAAGGCGCATCAGGGCGTCATCGCCGTGTGCGCCGTGCGCGACTACTGCTCGATCGAGGATATTCTGGCGCTCGCGGCAGAGCGCGGAGAGCCGCCGTTCGTCATCGTGTGCGACGAGATAAGCGACCCGCACAACCTCGGCGCGATAATCCGTACCGCGGAATGCGTCGGCGCGCACGGCGTCGTGATACCGAAGCGCCGCTCCGCGGGGCTGACCGCGATAGTTGACAAGGCGAGCGCCGGTGCGGCGGAGCATATGCTCATCGCCCGCGTCGCGAACCTGCCCGCCGCGATAAAGACGCTCAAGGACAACGGACTCTGGATATACGGCACCGCCGCCGGAGGTCAGAACGGCCTCTGGACGACCGATTTCACCGGCGCGCTCGCGCTTGTGATCGGCTCCGAGGGTGACGGGATGGGGCGACTTGTGGCTGAGAGCTGCGATTTTATCGTGAGCCTACCGATGAAGGGGCAGGTCAGCTCCCTCAACGCCAGCGCCGCCGCCGCGATAACCATGTACGAGATACTCAGACAGCGCATGGGCTGAACCGCGGCGAAACTTCACCGACATTTTTCTCCACAGTCGGGGGTTTACATATACAGTAAGGGATAGATTTGATGGATAACTGGAACGAAGAGATAGATCTCGAAGCCATACTCCGCGAATACGGCGGCGAGCAGGACGTGACGTTTCCCGAACCGGAAGCGGACGCCGCAGAAGCTGCCGAACCGAAATTCGAGTTCCCGCACGAGATAGGTGAGCGCGGGGAACCGGACTTTGACGCGTTCAATCTCTCATTCGACACGGAACCGGAGGACGACGTGCGCGTCTATTCTCCGAGCCCCGCGGCAGATGCGGAGGACGAGGACGGCGTAAGGATATACTGTCCCGGCAGCGGCGCGAAGAGCTTCGCGGCCAGCGCCGATACGGACGCGGAGGAGATAGAGTTTGACCCGCGCTTCAATCTCGGCGGCAAAAAGAAGGACACGGAGCTGTCGTTCAACGGGAAAAGCGTTGACCTGAGCGCCGACTACGACTATGCGCCGCCCCTGCCGCATGACGCGGACTTCGTCTCCGCCTATGCGGGAGCCGACTCCGCGGAGGAGCCGGAGGAGGAAGCGCCGCGCGGATTTTTCCGCAGACTCGTGGATAAGCTCGATCAGGCTTCGCTGGGCAAGCCGCGTATAAAGCGCCGCCGCCGCACGGACGACGCATTTGCCGCTGCCGCGACGGCATACGACCTTTCGGAGGATCAGTATGAGCGCCGCGCCAGCGCCTATGAGGCGGCGGAATCGGAACAGGAATACGAGGACGATGCGTACGAGCCGGAGGAGCCCGCGTACGAGGCGGTGTATCAGCCGCAATACGGCGAGGCTGACGAAGCCGCGGACGAATACGAGGACGACGCCCCGGCGGAGACGGACTATGCCCCGCCCGAGGAGACGCCCTGGCAGGAGCCGGAGTTCGACTTTGCGAAGTACGACGAGCCGCAGCCCGAACCGGAGTCGACCCAGCCGCCCGAGGAGCGGTCGCCCTATGAGTTTGACAGCTTCAACGCGTTTGACCCCGCCGGTGCGCACCGCACGGATGACGACGGGTACGCCGAGGGCTTCGTGGACTACGATCTGGGCGACGATTATGCCGAAAAGATCGACTATGAACGTCCGGAGTCGGAGTTCAGGGAGAAGGAGGACTTCTTCCCGTCAAGCTTCAAGGAATACATATTCTCCGTCATAACCACGCTGCTTTACCGCCTGCGCGGCGGCAGGGGCAGCTCGCTGACGATGGAGGACGAGCCGGAGGAGCTTGGGGCGGAGGTCAGCCCGCTCAACGCGTCAAAATATTATGCCAGCTTTACGAATTCATTGCGGCTGCGCCTGCGAGTGAGTCTTATAATGCTGGTCGTGATGATATGGATAACCGTGGGACTGCCCGTCCCCGGCATGCTGAGGGATTATAAGTGCGCGTCCGCGGCGCTGCTCGCAATGCAGCTTACCGTGTCGCTGCTCGCGCTGGACGTCGTGACGACGGGAATAATGAATCTCGTACGCGGCAAGCCCGGCGCGGAGACGCTGGCGGTGTTCTCCTGCTTCCTTACGGGGGCGGATGCACTGGTAGTCTCGCTCGGCAATATCTCAAGCCCGCACGTCTCGCTCTGCTGCATCTCCACGCTCTCGCTCATCGGCGCGCTCGCAAGCTCGCTGATAAGCTGCCGCGGGATGCGCAAGGCGCTGCGCGTACCGGCGATAGGCCGCCGCGCGTACACCGTGACCGGTGAGATGGACGTCAAGGCGCATGAGATAACGCTGCTCAAGTCGCTGCGCCCGTTCTCCGGCTTCGTCCACAGGACGGAAGAGGCCGCGCCCGACGAGGAGATATTCCAGAAGGCGGCGCTGCCGCTGATGTTCGCGGCGCTGCTGCTGGCGATAATCGTCGCCGCGGTCAAGAAGAGCTTCGGCGACCTGATATTTATCTATTCGGCAATCTTCGCCCCCGGAGTGCCCATTGCGGCGCTGCTGTGCTTTGCGCTGCCGTTCCTGCTCGGCTCGCTGCGCATCTTCTCCAGCGGCGCGGCGATAGCGGGCTGGTCCGGGCTGAGCGACATCGGCCGCAGCAAGAACCTCATCGTTACCGACCGCGACCTCTTTCCTGAGGGCAGCGTTGAGCTTGAAAATGTGCGCATCTTTGCCGACGGTGATCCGGAGCGCATAATCTCCTTCGCGGGGAGCATGATATGCGCGGCGGGATGCAGTGTCAGCGAAGTGTTCGGCAAGCTGATGGAGGATAACGGCTATACCACATGCAGGATAGATAACTTTGAGTATCTCTCCGGCGGCGGTATGAAGGGCATCATCGACGGCAGCGTCGTCATCTGCGGCAGCACGGAGCTGATGCGGCTCATGAACGTGCGCGTGCCGTACAGGCTCGTCGGCAAGACATCGGTGCTGCTGGCCATAGACGGCGTGCTCTACGGCATCTTCAACGTCAAGTACACCCCGCTGCCTCAGGTGCGGCAGGCGCTGATAAATCTCATCCGCTCCGACCGACACCCGATATTTGCGATACGCGACTTCAATATCAACCCCGAAATGCTGGCGAAGACCTTTGACATCGCGACCGACGGCTACGATTTCCCGCCGTACGTGGAGCGATTCAAGATATCCGCCGCGGCGCCGGGGGAGGACAGCAAGATCGCGGCGGTCGTATGCCGCGAGGGGCTCGGGCCGCTCACGCATGTGGCCGAGACGGGACGGAAAATGTACCTTGCCGTGCGCGCAAATCTGGCGGTGACGCTGGCGTCGTCGCTGCTTGGTCTGCTGCTGGTGTTCATAAAGCTTATCTCCACCGGAACGGTAAGCCCCGTGTTCCTGCTGGTGTATATGCTGCTCAGCGCCGTGCCGGTCGCCGTGATAAGCGTGGCGGAGGGCTGAGAGCACCACGTTTGTGCCATTTTTTCTTATTTTAATATTGCCAAGGCTAAAGCCTTAGTGTATAATAAATTGATTGCTGATTAAATTTTGCAATTAAAATTTGCATCTTAATATATTCTGACAGAGAGGAAGCAACACATGAGCTACGAAACCAAGAACATCCGCAATATTGCCCTGCTGGGTCATGGCAATAACGGCAAAACCAGTCTGGCCGAGAGTATGCTGTACGTCACCGGCGCTATCGACCGTCTCGGCAAGGTCTCCGACGGCAACACCGTATGCGACTACGACGCAGAGGAAATCGCCCGCCAGATAACCATCGCCACCTCCATTGCTCCCGTCAGCTACGACGGCTGCAAGATCAACGTATTGGACTGCCCCGGCTTCTTTGACTTTGTCGGCGACGCGCTGTGCGCGCTGCGCGCGGTCGAGGCCGGTATGATAGTCACCTCCGCGAAGGACACGGGCGAGAGCATTCCCGTCGGTGCACAGCGCTGCTGGAACTACCTCAAGGCAGCTTCCCTGCCCGTCATGTTCACCATCTCCAAGTGCAACGAAGAGCACGGCGACTACTTCAAGGCTCTTGAGACACTGAAGGGCAAGTACGGCTCTATCGTCTGCCCTGTCACCATCCCCACCTCCGACGGTACCGGCGTTATCGACCTCGTCCACAACGTTGCCTACATTACCAAGGGCGGCAAGACCGAGAAGGGCGCAGTCCCCGCGGCAGATGCCGACCATGTTGAGGAGCTTCGCGCAGAGCTTATGGAAGCCGCCGCAGGCGCTACCGAGGAGCTCATGGAGAAGTTTTTCGAGACCATGGAGCTTGAAGAGGCTGACATCGTCGAGGGGCTGAAGGCCGGTATGAAGGATCGTTCCGTCGTTCCCGTCTTCGCAAGCGATGCAATGACCAACGTCGGCACCGTTGCAATGCTCCAGGGCATCGCCGACTACTGCCACGCACCCGTCGAGAAGAACGACGGCGTGACTGGCTTCGTATTCAAGACCGTTTCTGATAAGTTCGGCAAGTTCAGCTTTGTGAAGGTCGTCTCCGGCAAGATCACCGCCGGCATGTCCCTCTACAATCTCCGCGCTTCCTCCAACGACAAGCTCGGCCGTATGTACACCATGTGCGGCAAGAAGAGCACCGAAGTCACCGAAGCCTGCTGCGGCGATATCGTCGCCATCGGCAAGATGGATTGGAAGACCGGCGACACCGTGACCGACAACAAGAACGGCACCGAGCTGCCCGCGATCGAAATCCCCGAACCCTGCTACTCCATGGCTATCTCCCCCAAGACCAAGGGTCAGGACGACAAGGTCGCCGCGGGTCTTGCAAAGCTCAACGAGGAGGACATCTCCTTCACTCTCGTCAACAACGCCGAGACTCACCAGATGGTCGTTTCCGGCGCAGGCGATATCCAGATCGGCGTTCTCTGCTCCAAGCTCAAGAACCTCTACAATGTCGAGACCGAGCTCAAGCCCGCCCGCGTCGCATACCGCGAGAAGATCAAGGGCAAGGTCGAGGCACACGGCCGTCACAAGAAGCAGTCCGGCGGTTCCGGCCAGTTCGGTGACGTTTGGATCCGCTTCGAGCCGCAGGATGAGCAGGACGACATGATCTTCGCCGAGGAAGTCTTCGGCGGCTCCGTCCCCAAAAACTTCTTCCCCTCCGTCGAAAAGGGCCTGCGCAACGCGGTCGTCAAGGGCGTTCTCGCCGGATACCCGCTGGTCGGCCTGAAGGCTACTCTGTACGATGGCTCCTACCATCCCGTTGACTCCAACGATATGGCGTTCCAGACTGCCGCCCGCCTTGCATATCAGGACGGTATCCCCAAGGCCAAGCCCACCATCCTTGAGCCTATCGGCCAGCTCTTCGTCACCATTCCTGACGAGTACCAGGGCGCCATCATCGGCGACATCAACTCCAAGCGCCGCGGCACCATGATGGGCTCCATGCCCGCTGAGGACGGCATGACTACCATCGAGGCCGAGGTTCCCCTCGCCGAGATGACCTCATACACCATCGACCTGCGTTCCATGACTCAGGGTGCCGGTTCCTTCACCTGCAAGTTCGTCCGCTACGAGGAAGCTCCCGGCAACGTGCAGCAGAAGGTCATCGAAGAGGCAAAGGCTCTGGCAGAGCAGGAGTAAGCTCTTAATTTCAAAAATGATCCGGCGGACTGGCAACAGTCCGCCGAGTTTTTAGAGGCAGTTTTTTGACCGATGCGGCAGGGCCGCATGGAGGATTTTTATGATGGGCAAACTTACCGGACTGAAGGATACGCTTTGGGCGATCGGCATAGGAATATGCCTCGTCGCGGTGCTCTTTGGGCTGATCTTCGCCATGGCGCACGGCTACGGCGGCAGCAGCGAGAAGCCGGGAGTCGATCTCGGCGCGGCGACGAACATCAAGGACGAGGGTACTGCACAGCAGGCGCCGCTCGCGCCGGGCGAGCTGAACGAACTGAAGGAGACAAAGAATGCCGGACAGGACTATCTCGCAAGCCTGACCTTCATCTGCGACAGCACCATGATCGGGATGCGCGACTACGGAATGCTCTCCGGCGGCAGCGCGAATACGCAGGTCTGGGGCAGCACCGCGGGCACCATACCCATCGAGAGCCTTTCGTCCTGCGTCATCAAATATCCGGCCGACGGCTCTGAGATATCCGCAGCAACTGCGGCGATGATAGCCCAGCCGAAGCTGCTCGTGCTGTGCGTCGGCAATGACGGGCTGGCCTCCGCATCGGAGGAAGCGTTCCGCGCGGCGTACAAGGGACTGATCGATTCCATCCGCTCCGCAAGTCCGGACACGAAGATAATTGTCTGCTCGCTCCTGCCCGTGACCGAGAATTACACCGGCGCGGACGGACTTACGAACGTGGCCGTCGCGCAGGCGACAACGTGGCTCAAGCAGGTCTGCACCGAGGCAAGCGTCTATTACGCGGATATCTCCTCCGCCCTGACGCTGAACGGCTCGCTCGCATCGGAGTATTCGACCGGCGACGGACACGCGCTCAGCAGCGCCGGATGCAGCAAGGTTCTCGAATACCTCAGCACTCACGCCGTGGGCTGACAAAAGCTGATAATAAACAAATCATCCGTATGATAATCATACGGATGATTTGTTTTGTGTCAGGACAAATATAGAGGCAAATATAGTGGAGACTTGATTATTTAACGCTGAACAGGATGTCACCGTAGGAGGGGTACGGCCAGTACTCGGCGGAGGTGTGGGTCTCAAGCTCGTCTACGACGATGCGCAGCTCGTTCATTGCGGAGAACACAACGTCCTTGTAATACTTTGCCTGTTCGAGCGTACCCTCGACATCCTTCACGCCCATGACCGCGTACTCAAGCTCGCGGGTCTTCTTGACAGCGGCGGCAGTCAGTGCGCTTATGCGCGCGGCAAGATCGGTCTCGAAGCTGCAGTCGATGTCGGCGCTGAGCGCTTTCTTCGCAAGTGCGGTGTCGGTCAGCTCCTTGGAGTATGCGCTGACGGCGGGGAGGATATCCTTCCAGACCATGTCGAGCATCGTCTGCGCCTCGATGTGCAGCACCTTGCAGTAGCCATCAAGCTTTATCTCGTAGCGGGCGTGCAGCTCGGTGGGGGAGTAGACGCGGTGGCGGGTGAACAGCTCAACGTTCTTGTCGGCGAGGTAGTAGGGGACGCAGTCGGGCGTGGAGCGCAGGTTCAGCAGTCCGCGGCTCTCGGCCTCGTGGATCCAAGACTCGTCGTAGCCGTTGCCGTTGAAGATGATGCGCTTGTGCTTTGCGATGACGGACTTTATCAGATCGTGCAGGTCAGCCTCAAAGTCGGTGGACTTCTCCAGAATGTCCGCATACTGACGCAGCGACTCGGCAACGGCGGTGTTGATGACGACGTTCGCACCGGAGATGGACGCGGAGGAGCCGAGCATACGGAACTCAAACTTGTTGCCGGTGAAGGCGAACGGGGAGGTGCGGTTGCGGTCGGTGGTGTCCTTCGGGAACTTCGGCAGGACGTGAACGCCGACCTTGATGAGCTCCTTCTCCTTACTGCCGTAGGGAATGTCGTGCTCGATGGCGGTGAGAATGTCCTCAAGCTCGGTGCCGACGAACATGCTGACGATGGCCGGAGGCGCTTCGTTCGCGCCGAGACGGTGATCGTTTGCAGCGGAGGTGACGGAGATGCGGAGCATGTCCTGATAATCATCGACGGCCTGAATGACTGCGCAGAGGAACAGCAGGAACTGTGCATTCTCGTACGGCGTCTCGCCCGGCTCGAGCAGGTTCACGCCGGTATTGGTGACGAGCGACCAGTTGTTGTGCTTGCCGCTGCCGTTGACGCCCGCGAAGGGCTTCTCATGCAGGAGGCAGACCATGTCGTACTTCTTTGCTATCTTCTGCATCAGCTCCATGGTGAGCTGGTTGTGGTCGGCGGAAATGTTGGTGGTGGTGAAGAAGGGCGCCAGCTCGTGCTGTGCGGGGGCAACCTCGTTGTGCTCGGTCTTGGCCATGATGCCGAGCTTCCACAGCTCCTCGTTCAGCTCCTTCATAAATGCGGAGACGCGGGGCTTTATCGTACCGAAGTAGTGATCTTCAAGCTCCTGACCCTTGGGCGGCTTCGCGCCGAAGAGGGTGCGGCCGGTGTACATCAGGTCTTTGCGCTTCTCGTAAACGCTCTTGTCGATGAGGAAATATTCCTGTTCGGGGCCGACGGTGGTGCGGATGGAGGTGACGTCGTCGTTGCCGAAGAGCTTGATGACGCGCATGCCCTGACGGTTGATGGCCTCCATGGAACGCAGCAGCGGAGTTTTTTTATCCAGCGCCTCGCCGCCGTAGGAGCAGAACGCGGTCGGGATGCAGAGCACGTTGTCTTTTATAAATGCGTAAGAGGTGGGGTCCCATGCGGTGTAGCCGCGAGCCTCAAAGGTGGCGCGCAGGCCGCCTGAGGGGAAGCTGGAGGCGTCAGGCTCGCCCTGTATAAGCTCCTTGCCCGAAAATTCCATGATGACCTTGCCGCCTTCCACGGGGGAGATGAAGCTGTCGTGTTTCTCGGCGGTGATGCCGGTCATGGGCTGGAACCAATGGGTGAAATGGGTGGCGCCCTTTTCGATAGCCCAGTCCTTCATGGCGTTTGCGACTACGGTCGCGGCGGAGCTGTCAAGACGCTTGCCGTCCTGAATGGAACGCTGCACCTGCTTGAATACGTCCTTGGGGAGCCGTGCGCGCATAACGGAGTCGTTGAAAACCATGGAGCCAAAAAGTTCGGTGACAGTGTTCATGTTCATACCTCTCATATCTTTGAAAAAATAGCGGCAAAGACACCATGCCAATGCACGACGTCTTTGCCGTTTCAATATGTGCGGATTATATTCCAAGCCGCCTCATTTGTCAATGGGGCGGCCTGTAAAAAATCCATAATTTCAACAGAAAATTTTTGTACACTATTTTTATTCTTCGTAGGTGCGGATGATGCCCTCGGCCACATCGCGGCGGGGCAGACAGGAGTCCATCGCGGTCTTTTCGATGTAGCGGTGCGCGTCGCCCTCGCTCATGCCGAGGTGCGAGATGAGCAGGAGCTTCGCGCGGGCGACTATCCTGCTGTCGTCCAGCCGCTGCTGGAGCGAGCTGGTCTTATCGCGCAGCGTACGCAGCCGCTCCGCGGATGCGAGCAGCGCGGGCAGAACAGCTGCAAGCTCATCCGGATGCGCCGTCATTACTCCGGCGCGGATGCAGCGGCGGGGAAGTGCGGTGTCGTCCGTCAGCAGGAGTATCGCCGAGGAGGAGCGCTCCGCAGCGTCGATCGCGGCAGCGGCGGAAGCGCCGCCGGATATCACCACGGCGTCAGGCTTCTGCGCCGCGACTATCGCGGGGATGTCCTGCGACGCGGACGCGCGCAGGACGGCGGAGATGCAGCCGCCGAGGGCGCGGGACTTTATCGCGTCCACCAGCCCGTCGCAGCAGTCGACCGCCAGCAGACGGTATTTTGCCGTTTCCTGTGCCTTCACTGCATCACCTCCGCAAGCCTTTGTATTATATTATATTCGGGCTTTATTCGCCGTAGCCCATGGGATTCTTCGTCTGCCACGCCCATGTATCGCGGCACATGTCGTCGAGATTATACTGCGCCTTCCAGCCGAGCAGCTCAGCGCTCTTGTCGGGGCTTGCGTAGACGGTTGCAAGATCGCCGGGGCGGCGCGCGGTTATCTCGTAGGGAATCTTCTTGCCGGTCACGCGCTCAAAGGCGTGCACCATGTCCAGCACACTGTAGCCGATGCCGGTGCCGAGATTGAACACGTTCTCGCCCTTGTGGGTCTGCATGTAGTCTATCGCGGCGACGTGGCCGCGCGCGAGGTCAACAACGTGGATATAATCGCGCACGCCGGTGCCGTCGGGCGTGTCATAGTCGTCACCGAAAACGTTCAGATGGTTGCGGCGGCCGATGGCGACCTGCGAGATATAGGGCATGAGGTTGTTCGGGATGCCGCGCGGATCCTCGCCGATGAGGCCGCTGCTGTGCGCGCCGATGGGGTTGAAGTAGCGCAGAAGGGCGATGGACCAGTCGGGGATGGCCTTGCCGGTGTCGCGCAGGATCTGCTCGCACATGTATTTCGTCCAGCCGTAGGGATTGGTGCACATGCCGGTGTGCGAATTCTCGCGCAGGGGCATGGTGTTGTCACCGGAATACACCGTGGCGGAGGAGGAGAAAACGATGTTCTTCACGCCGTGATCGCGCATCGTCTCGCAGAGAACGACGGTTGAATACAAATTGTTATCATAGTATTCGAGCGGCATGGCAACGGATTCGCCGACGGCCTTGAGCCCCGCAAAGTGGATGACGCAGTCAATGTCGTGCTTTGAGAATATGCGCTCCATCGCGTCGCGGTCGCGGACGTCGTTCTGATAGAAGTCGAGTGATTTGCCGGTTATCTGCTCCACGCGCTCAAGCGATTTCGCGCTGGAGTTGACCAGATTGTCGATAACGACAACGCCATAGCCCTTTTCAAGCAGCTCCACGCAGGTGTGGCTGCCGATGTACCCGGCGCCGCCGGTGACAAGAACGTTCATAATGATACCTCCGTTTAATTTGAATTCCGCGGCACAGCGCCGCGCGTCAGAAGCTCATTACCAGAGCTTTTCCGGATAGATGCCCGCCTTGCGCATCGCGGCGATGGAGCCGACGACACCGGGCATATCCTCCTTGTAGGTGATGCCGTGCCATGTTTCGTGGCAGGGGAGAACGCGTATGGTGCCGCGCCCTTCCTTGATGAGCGCGTTTGCGACGAAGGGCAGGAAATACTCGCACTTGAGCGGGTTCACGGGCAGATTCTCGTCCAGCCATGCGGGGAAGTGCTCTTTAAGCTCCTGCATCATCGTCTGCTTGAAGCCCCAGAAGTTCATCGACACGGGGAGACTGCCGGAGAGCGGGATGAAGTGCTCGCCGTCCTCGGTGTAGGCCGCGTCGTCGCCGCGCTTCTCGATGTGCAGCCGTTCGACGACGTCGGTCAGCAGGCCGTTTTCAACCTGACATATGCCGCGCGCGACGTGGCCGTGCTCGGTGACGGTGTTGCGCAGCTGATAGGCGACCATGCACTGCTCGCGGTCGTTCGTGTCATTTTTCAGAAAGTCATAGAGCGCGGAGAACGCGCCGGGGCCGTAGAAATCGTCCGCGTTTATAACTGCGAACGGCCCTTCGACAGTACCCGCGCAGCAGAGCACGGCGTGCGCGGTGCCCCACGGCTTGACGCGCCCTTCGGGGACGCTGTATCCCTCGGGCAGGCAGTCGAGCTGCTGGTAGACATACTGCACGTCGAAAACCTTCTCCATGCGCTTGCCGACGCTGGCCTTGAAATCGTCCTCGATCTCATGCTTGATGATGAAGCACACCTTGCGGAAACCGGCACGGTATGCGTCGAACATCGAGTAGTCGATGATGGCGTGACCCGTCTCGTCCACGGCGGTTATCTGCTTGAGTCCGCCGAAGCGGCTGCCCATTCCGGCGGCGAGGATCACAAGTGTAGGTTCCATTAAAAACACCTCTGAGTATAATATTCGCGGCGGGGGCGTTATTTTGACGCCTCGCGGCAGTAATAGTTGAAGTTGCGCTCGCGCTCAAGCGTGGTGGGATCCATATGGCCGGGGTAGACCTCATAGTCGCCGGGGAGGGCGCAGAGCCTGCGCAGCGACTGCATCTCGTCCTTTGCGCTGCCGCCGGGGAGATCGACGCGGCCGCAGGAGCCTTTGAACAGCGTGTCGCCGGTGAAAAGCGCTTCGCCGCAGACAAGGCTCACGCCGCCGGGCGTGTGTCCCGGGGTGGCGATGACCTGAAAATGCAGCGCGTCCACGTCCACGCAGTCGCCGTCGTCATAGAAATTGCAGCCCTCGGGCGGCGCGTAGCGGTACGGGTCGTTCTCGGTGGGCTTGCGGGTGTCGCGCCTGTTCATCCAGACCGGCGCGCCGGTCTCTTCCGCGATGGCGGCGACCGCGCCCGTGTGGTCATAGTGGCCGTGGGTCAGCAAAATGGCCTTGCAGCTGAGGCGGTTGTCCTCAAGATAGTCCATGATGGTGTTGCTCTCGTCGCCGGGGTCGATGACGGCGCAGCCGAGCGTATTTTCGTCGGTGACGATATAGCAGTTCGTCTCAAGATGACCGACGGGGATGGTCTTGATAAGCATGATTCAAAGCTCCTTCGTGTCAAGAATTATGGTTACGGGGCCGTCGTTGACGGATTCGACGAGCATATCCGCCCCGAATTCGCCGGTGCCGACGGAAAAGCCGCGCTCGCGGCAGAGGGAGATGACTTTCTCGTAGAGTGGGATCGCCTTCTCCGGGCGGGCGGCCTTCGAGAAGCCCGGACGGCGCGATTTGCAGTCGGCAAACAGCGTGAACTGGCTGATTATCAGCAGATTCGGGCAGCCCGCGGCTTCGGGATTGAGGTTCATTTTCCCGTTTTCATCCTCGAATACGCGCAGCCCACATATCTTGTCGGCAATTTTCACGGCCTCGGCCTCGCCGTCATCCTCGTGCACGCCGAGAAGGACGAGGAAGCCCTGACCGATGCTGCTTTTTATTTCTCCGCCGATCTCGACCGAGGCCGAGCGCACGCGGGTAACAACTGCTCTCATGTGATTCTCCTTATAATGTGGTAAATGCGGCGACTCCGTTACTTCCCGTTTCTCGTTACGGACGAGACGCCGGGGATGGAGGCGAGCCTGCTCATTATATATTTCAGGTCCGCAAGACAGCGCACCTCAAGCGATACGTTTACGAGCGCCTGCCCCGCGCCGATGTCGCGCGCGGAAAGCGTGCGCACCTTCGCGTTTATCGAATTGAGGACGGTTGCAATGTCCATGACCAGACCCGAACGGTCCTTCGACGCGATGGCGAGCGAGGTGACGTAGCTGTCGGTAATATTATGCGCCCACGAGACGTTTATCCACCGTTCGGATTCCTCAGGATGCGCGAGACTGCGCTGGTAATTCTCGCAGTCGCGGCGGTGTATCGACACGCCCTGACCGCGGGTGATGAAGCCGACGATATCGTCCCCCGGCACGGGGGTGCAGCAGCGGGAGAACTTGACAAGACAGTTGTCGATGCCCTGCACGAGGATGCCGTGGATGGCCTTGCCTTCCTTGGCTGCCTTCTGTTCGCGGCGCTCCGCCGCTTCGGCAACCTTGTCGAGTGCGGTCTTCTTGTCGGTCTTGCTGCTGCGGGCGAGCTCGTCGCGCAGGCGGTTCGCCACGCGCGTCGCGGTCACGCCGCCGTAGCCTATCGCGGCGTAGAGATCGTCGACGTTGTTGAACGACAGGCGCTTCATGATGGGAGATATTATCTCCGCATCCAGCGCGTCGTCCACGCTGACGCCCGCGTGCTTCAGCTCGTCCTCAAGCGCCTCGCGGCCGCGGATAACGTTCTCCTCGCGGCGCTCCTTCTTGAACCACTGCTTTATCTTCGTGCGCGCGGAGCCGCTCTTTGCGACGTTCAGCCAGTCGCGGCTGGGGCCGGGCGCGGACTTCGATGTGCGTATCTCGACGATGTCACCGTTCTGGAGCACATAGTCGTAGGTCACGATGCGGCCGTTGACGCTCGCACCGACCATGTGGTTGCCGACGTCGGAGTGTATGCTGTAGGCAAAATCTATCGGGGTAGCGCCGGCGGGGAGGTTTATAACGTCGCCCTTCGGGGAAAAGACGAACACCTCGTCGGCGAACATGTCTATCTTGAGGTTATGGAAAAAGTCCTGCGCGTCGGACTCCTGCTGGCTCTCCAGCAGCCTGCGAACCCACGCGAACTTGTCCTCATCCCCGGCGCGGACAGCCGTGCTGCTGTCGCCCATCTTGTATTTCCAGTGCGCCGCGATGCCGTATTCGGCGGTGTGGTGCATGTCCCAGGTGCGTATCTGCACCTCGAATGGGATACCCTCGGAGCCGATGACAGTCGTGTGCACGCTCTGGTACATGTTCGGCTTCGGGGTGGATATATAGTCCTTGAAGCGGCCGGGCACGGGCTTGAACATATCGTGGATGACGCCGAGAACATTGTAGCAGTCGGGTATCGTGTCCACAATGACGCGGAAAGCGCAGAGGTCGAAGATGCCGGTGATGTCGAGATTCTGCGCGTACATCTTGCGGTAGATGCTGTATACGTGCTTGATGCGGCAGAATATCGTGGCGTTGATGCCCTCGGAGTCGAGCCGCTTCTGCATCTTTTCCTCGACGCTGGACATGAACGCTTCCAGCTCCGGCATGCGCTCCTCAAGGGTCTTGGTTATCTCGTTGTAGCCGGTCGGGTCGAGGTACTGGAGCGAGAGGTCTTCAAGCTCCCATTTCGCGCGCTGCATACCAAGGCGGTGCGCGATGGGAGCGTATATCTCCATCGTTTCAAGCGATTTTATGCGCTGCTTTTCGGGGGACTGATAGGCCATCGTGCGCATATTGTGCAGGCGGTCGGCAATCTTGATGAGAATAACGCGGATGTCCTTGGCCATGGCCATGAGCATCTTGCGCAGGTTCTCCATCTGCTCGTCCTCTTTGCTGGTGTACTGCACGCGGGTCAGCTTGGTGACGCCCTCTACGATGTCCGCCACTGCCGTGCCGAACTGGCGGGCGATGTCGGCGTGGGTGAGGTTAGTGTCCTCGATAACGTCATGCAGCAGCGCCGCGATGATCGAGTCCTCGTCCAGCCCCATATCGACCGAGATATCCGCCGCCGCGACGCAGTGCGTTACGTACGGCGAGCCGTCCTTGCGCAGCTGACCGGAGTGCGCGACGCGCGCCATCTCGTAGGCCGCCCTTATGCGCCCGAGATCCATCGGATGTCCGCAGTTTTTGATCTTCTCCTCAAGCTCGGCGTACATCTTGTCCGGATCCAGAGGGGAGTGCTCCTCGCGTTTTATATAGGGTCTGTCAGAGTCCTGTATGGGCATTTTTGTCCTCCATGCGGTCATCCCGCACAAATAGTTATCATAAATCTCCTCACGCGGAGGGAGCGCCGCTCAGGCGCGGGGCCTGACGGCGTTTGGTTCTCATATGCTTCTCAGCAGGCGGATCAGCCGCGTGCCTTCAAGGTCGGCCTTGCCTGTGATCGTCTGCGGCACGGCGCCGAATATGCCGCCGCTGCTTCCGGGGGACAGCAGTCCTACCTCAAGAAGAACCATCAGGCAGATGCAGAAGCGCTCCGGCTCCATGCCGTGCGGCGTCTGGGCGATTATGCCCGCCGCATCGTCCGCAGCGGTGAAGCCGCGGTGCTGTATGCCGCGCCATATGCGGACAAAGTCCGCCCTGTCGGGGCAGAATGGCGCGGCGGCGTAGAGCGGCTGCTCGTCTCCTGCGAGTATCGCGGCGCAAAGCTCCGCACCGTCGTGCGGCCGCGCTTCGCTCACGACGAACTGCACCGAAACATGGCCGCGGAATTCGTTTATCTGCGGCGTGAACGCCAGATCCACAAGCTCACCCTCACGCAGACCAAGCTCGGCCGCGGTGTGGGAGAAGAATATCGCCTCGAAGCGCTCCTTACGGAGCCGCACGCGCATACGCAGATGGCGGCCTCCGCCGACGGCGTCCGCAGATTCAAGCTCCGCGCCGAAAACGCAGAGCGTCGGGCGCGGGTTCGCGTTGCCGTACGGTTCGAGCTGGTCGAGCGAGCGCACGCTGTCAATGCTCAGCATGGCGGGGTCGCTGATGAGCAGGTCGCAGTGAACCTCCGGCTCGGCGGCGGGGCGGTTCTCACGGTAATACTCGGCGAGCGCGGCGCGGAAAGCGCCCACCTCACCGCGGCTGATGTTCAGCCCTGCGGCCAGCGCGTGACCGCCGAAACCGGTGAGATGCTTTGCACAGGCGGACAGCGCTTCAAAGAGATTGAAGCCGCCGTAGCTGCGGCAGGAGCCTTTGCCGTTTTCGCCGTTGAGGCAGATCATTATGGCGGGCAGCGAATACTGCTCGGCAAGCCGCGAAGCGGCGATGCCGATGACGCCCTGATGCCAGTGGTCGCTGGCGAGGACGATGGGCGCGTCGGGAGTTTTACCGGCGAGGATGGCGTTGGCTTCCTCCCAGATGCCGGTCTCTATGCTCTGACGCCTGCGGTTAAGCTCGCACAGCTCCGCGGCGAGCGCGTTTGCGGCGTCAGTGTCCTGCGTCATGAGCAGCTTTGCCGCCGTCATTGCCTGGCCGAGGCGGCCTGCGGCGTTGAGCCGCGGGGCTATCGAGAAGCCGATAGTTGTTGCGGTCAGCTTCTTCGCGTCCACCGACGCTTCGCGCAGCATGGCCGCAATGCCCGGACGGGGCGAAGACGCAAGTCTGGCAAGGCCGCGGCGGACGAGATAACGGTTTTCGTCAACGAGCGGCATCACGTCCGCCACCGTGCCGATGGCGACGAGATCGACGTAGCGCTCAAGCATGGCGGCGCTGTCGCCCTCGCAGGCGCAGACAAGCTTCAGCGCAACGCCGACTCCGGCAAGCTCCTTGTTCGGGTATTCGTCCCCGTCCTGCTTGCAGTCTACCACGGCGGATGCGGCGGGCAGCGCGCCGGAGGGGCACTCGTGATGGTCGGTTATGAGCATGTCCATGCCGAGCGAGGCGGCATACTCGGTCTCCGCGGCGGCGGTGATGCCGCAGTCCACGGTGATGACGAGCGTCACGCCCTGCGCGTGCAGCGTGTCGAGCGCGCCGTTATTGACGCCGTAGCCCTCGCCGTTGCGGTCGGGGATGTAGGGGATGCATTTCAAGCCCTTACCGCGCAGATAATCGGTGACGACGCAGGTGGAGGTGATGCCGTCCACGTCATAGTCGCCGTAGACCGCGACGGTCTCCCCGCTGCTTATCGCCCTGTGCACACGCTCGACCGCGGCGGGCATGCCCTTCATCAGCATAGGGTCGTGCAGGCAGCTCTCGCTGCCGCGGATGAGCCGCGCGGCCTCGTCCACGGTCGTTATGCCGCGCAGATCGAGCACCGCTGCGAGCAGGGGAGTATAGCCCGCTGCAAGCAGCTCCAGAGGTATCACGGGCTTAGAGTATGGGATTTTCCAAATCTTCGATTTCATAATCTGTTCTTCGTATTTCTATCTTACATATATTTTTACTTATTCTAACATGATATCAAAAACGGAGCTGCAATTCAATAGGAAGCGGCGAAAAAAGTGAAGATATGGGGCGGCTGCGGGCGAATCGCGGCGTGACGGCACAGAGACCGCCCACTGCGGGCACGGCAGCGGCGCGATTATCCTTTCGTCGAAATTATAACAGGGGCAAAGCCATGCTCTGCCCCTGACTGATTGATATTTCACCCGTTATTTTCTGTGCTCATACAGGCTCGTGATCGTGCCGCCACTGCTGGCGGAGGTCACAACATAGTTCAGCGCCTCGTCCGGCTGATCGCACAGGACGAACATATCAAGGCAATTCAGCCCCATAAAGCCCTTTTTCGCGCAGTTTTCTATCACAAGCTCCAGCGCGCAGTAATAATCCAGCGTGTTCAGCAGCGCGATCGGCTTGCACAGCTTGTCGAGCTGGCGCTGGGCGAGCGTGTCGAAAAACTCATCGAGCGTGCCGAGGCCGCCGGGAAGGATGATGAATCCGTCGCTCTGTTCCTGCATTATGCGCTTGCGTTCGGCAACGGTGTCGGTATATATAAGCTCCGTGCAGCCCTGAAAGGTGACGTCCGGCAGGTCGTATTCGCGCGGCATCACGCCGATGACCTTGCCGCCGCATACAGCCGCGCCGTGCGCCGCCGCGCCCATCAGCCCGTTCCGGCTCCCGCCGAACACCAGAGTGTGGCCGTGCTCCGCGATCAGAGCGCCAAGCTCCTCCGCGGCTTCGTAATAATCTCGGTCAAGCTCCCTGCCCGACGCGCCGAATACGCATATTTTCATGCCTTTCCTCGCTTCCCGGTTCTTGCACCGCTTCCTTCATAATATAATATTATAAGGGGAGATTGTGAATATGTCAACGTTGTCAGGTTGTTTATGGACTTTCCGGGTATCTTAATACATATTTATCGGGTTTGGGAATGGAGTCTTAACGGGCTGTGACACTATAATCTATGCATGAGCCAGCGGGAAACCGCTGAAATGTTACTGGGAAAAATTAGTAAGGGAGGAATAATTTTGGTAACATTCATAATTGGCCTTGCGGTGCTTGTTGTCGGCGCATATCTGTACGGCAAGCTGTGTGAAAAGGTGTTCGGTCCGGACGACCGCAAGACACCGGCGTACACAAAGCAGGACGGCATTGACTACGTGCCGATGAAGGGCTGGAAGAACAGCCTTATAAACCTGCTCAACATCGCGGGCACAGGCCCGATCCTCGGCCCCATTCAGGGCATACTCTTCGGACCCATCGCATTCATCACCATCCCCATCGGCAACATCATCGGCGGCGCGATGCATGATTACTTCTCCGGCATGATCTGTCTGCGCGACGGCGGCAGCCAGATGCCGGACATGATCAAAAAGTATACCAACAAGGGCGTTTACTGGATATACAACGTGTTCGTGTGCGTACTGCTGCTGCTCGTCGGCGCAGTGTTCATCTACACTCCGGGCGACATCGCCGCAAAGCAGGTATTCGGCTTCTCCGGCGAGGCCACCGCAGTCTCCACTTGGGTCATCTACGGCGTCATCTTCGTCTACTACCTCGTTGCAACCGTGTTCCCCATCGACGCGATAATCGGCCGCATTTACCCGGTGTTCGGCGGCATACTGCTCTTCTCGGCAGTCGGCGTGTTCATCGGCATCTTCGCCAAGGGCTACCCGCTCGTTGAGTTGTGGAACAGCACCTGGGCATACGGCGGAGTCAACTATTCCGAGTATTTCGCGGGCGGGCATTTCCTGCCGGTGTTCTTCGTCACCGTCGCCTGCGGTATCCTCTCCGGCTTCCACTCCACTCAGACTGCCATCATCTCCCGCACCATGAAGAGCGAGCGTCAGGGCCGCAACACCTTCTATAACATGATGGTGCTTGAGGGCTTCATAGCAATGGTTTGGGCGGCGGGCGCAATGGGCGTCTACAACCTCGGCCTTCAGGAGGCAAACGCACAGCTCGCTACCAGTACCGTCGGCATCGTCTGCAAAGATATCCTCGGCAACGTCGGTGGCATAATCGCCCTGCTCGGCGTCATCGTCCTGCCTATCACCTCCGGCGACACCGCTCTGCGCGCGCTGCGCCTGACCGTGTCCGACACGCTGCATATCGACCAGAGCACGAACGGCAAGCGCCTCGGCCTGTCGGCCATCATCTTCCTGCTCGTCGCGGGTATCCTCGTCTGGGCAAAGTTCGACGTCAACGGCTTCAACACCCTCTGGCGCTACTTCGCGTGGTCGAACCAGACTCTCGCGCTGTTCGCGCTGGCATCCGTGACCGTGTGGATGTTCGAAAACGGCAAGGGCAAGTGGTCGTGGATGCCGATGATCCCGGGCGTATTCTACGCGTTTATCACCTGCACCTTCATCGCAAACGCGAAGATCGGCTTCAACATCCCGTGGACTGCCGCCTACATAATCGGCGTGGGCTTTGCCGTCGCCTACGGCGTGATCGTCGTCTGGTACGGTAAAAAGCGCAGCACCGCAACGCTGAAAGCGTAAGCCGTGCTGAAAAGATAATAATTAATTCTAAGACCTCCGGCGGAGCCGGAGGTCTTGTGATATGCGGAGAATTTTTTTGGCTCCCTCATCAGAGAGAGCCAAGGGTTATTGGCCTGTCATATCCCGAAAAGCCGGCGGCCGTTTTCGAGGGAGATCTTCGCGGCGTCCTCGGCGCTTATGCCCTTGACCTCGGCGATTTTCGCGGCGATATATTGCAGATTGCGCGAATCGTTGCGCTTGCCGCGCATCGGCACGGGGCTGAGATACGGGCTGTCCGTCTCGATGAGTATGCGGTCGAGCGGGCAGATCTCAAGCGTTTCTATGTTTTTGCGCGCATTCTTGTAAGTTATCGGCCCGTCGAAGCCGAGATACCAGCCGCGCTTCAGAAGCTCCTTTGCCATCTCCGCGCTGCCGGAATAGCAGTGGAACACGCCGCGCAGCTCGGGATACCGGCCGACGATCTCGAACGTATCCGCGTGAGCCTCGCGGTCGTGGATGATGACGGGCTTGTCAAGCTCCAACGCCAGCTCAAGCTGCTTTGCAAACAGCTCCTTCTGCTCCTCGCGGCGGCTCGCGTCCCAATAATAATCAAGCCCAATCTCGCCTATCGCGGCGCATTTTTCGTGCGCGGCAAGCTCACGGATGACCGCGAAATCGCCCTCGGCGGCGCCTGCAAGCTCCTCCGGATGGATGCCGACGGCGGCATAGACAAAGGGGTATTCCTCCGCAAGCGCTATTGCGGCGCGGCTGCTTTTCACGTCGCAGCCCGGGTCGATGATAAGCCCGACGCCGGAAGCATAAAGCTCCGGCAGGAGCGCGCCGAGGTCGGCGTCAAAAGCGGAGTCGTCATAGTGGGCATGAGTGTCAAAATACATGGCTTTCTCCTGAAGTTATATAATGAGGTCATTATATAAAAAAATCGCTTGGATTGCAAATGCAATCCAAGCGATATGTGAGCCTTTTATTTTATCTCCAGTCTGCGGCTGGCGGGGATCAGGGCGGCCTTCTTCGGCATGGTCAGCTTCAGCACACCGTCGCTGTACTCGGCATCAATCTTGTCTACCTCGACGGCGGACACATCAAAGCTTCTGGTGTAAGAACCGTAGTAACGCTCACGCTTTACGTAGTTCTTCTTGCCCTTCTCGGCCTTTTCTTCAGCCTTTTCATCATCCTTGCTGTCGTAGCTGTGCTCAGCGGAGATAGTCAGAATGTCGTTTTCAACGTCCAGCTTGATGTCCTCTTTCTTGAAGCCGGGCAGCTCGGCCTCCAGCTCGTAGCTGTCGCCGGTGTCGATAACGTCGGTACGGAAGCTTCCCATTACGGAACTGCCGCCGAAGACGCTGCGCTCAAACTCTTCAAGGTCACGGAACGGATCATAAGTGGCAACACGATTAGCTCTGCGTTCAAAAGGAATCAGTTCAAACATAATATATATACCTCCATATTTCATTAACACTTTTAACTTCGGGTAAAACATTTATCTCTTTCGTTTCATCCTGTATATAAGATACTGCACAAATGTTAATAAATATAGCAATAAATATGAATAAACTGTTAACGTTAGCACTCAAATAAAAAGAGTGCTAATTATTTTTTGCCGAGCAGAGAGAACAGGCCGAAGCATATCAGATCGGCGATAACGATGCTTGCGCCGGTCGGCGTCTCCCAGAAATACGAGGCCAGCACGCCGAGAATGAAGCACACAACGGATATCGCTGCCGAGCACAGCACGACTGCGCGGAAGCTTTTGCACACGCGCATCGCGGACAGGGCAGGGAAGATTATCAGGCTGGAGATGAGCAGCGCGCCCATCATACGCATTCCGAGCACGACCGTGACCGCGGTCAGCACAGCGATGAGCGTGTTGTAAGCGTCGGTGCGCACGCCGGTGGCGCGGCTGAAAGTCTCGTCAAAGGTGACGGCGAAGATGCGCGGGTACAGCAGTGTAAAGGCCAGCAGCACAGCGATGGAAAGTATCACGCTCAGTACCGCGTCGCCACGGCTGAGGGACAGCACGCTGCCGAACATGTAGCTCGACACCTCGGTGTTCATGCCGGTAGTGACGGAGATGACGACGACGCCGATGGCCAACGCACTGCTGGATATCATAGCTATGGCCGCGTCGCCCTTTATCTTCGAGTTTTGACTCAGCCGCAGGAGCAGCACTGCCGCGAGAACGACGACCGGCACCGCAACGGCGAGCGGAGCAAGCCCCAGCGCCGACGCGATTGCGAGCGCGCCGAAGCCGACGTGGCTAAGTCCGTCGCCAATCATCGAATAGCGCTTGAGCACCAGCGACACGCCGAGCAGCGCCGCGCAGAGACTCACGAGCACGCCGACGATGAGCGCGCGCTGCATGAAGTGGTAAGACAGCATATTTATTATCTCGCTCATACTCGGTTACCTCCCAGAAAGCGCCGCGCGAGGTCGCTCTCCCTGTATTCGGCGGCAGTGCCGAAGAAGAGCTGGCGGTGGCCGAGATGGAGAATGTGCGTGGCGTAGCGCACGGCTTCGTGGATGTCGTGCGAGACCATGATGACGGAAATGCCGTCGCAGAGGTTCACAAGCTTGATGAGATTATACATCTCACCTGCGGCGATGGGGTCAAGCCCCGTCACCGGCTCGTCGAGCAGCAGGAGCTTTTTCGTCGCGCACAGCGCGCGGGCGAGAAGGACTCGCTGCTGCTGGCCGCCGGACAGCGCGTGATAGCTCGTGTCGGCAAGCTCTTCGATGCCCATACGCTCCATGTTCATCTGCACGTGCTCGCGGTCGGCCTTGCTGTAAAACAGCCGCCCGCCGAGGGAATTTAGGCAGCCGGACAGCACGACCTCGCGCACGCTCGCGGGGAAATCGCGCTGGACCTGCGTCTGCTGCGGCAGATAGCCGATCTCCGTTTCGCGCAGCCCGTCGCCGAGGATAAGCTCGCCCGACGCGGGGGCTTTAAGGCCGAGAAGCCCTTTTATAAGCGTCGATTTGCCGGAGCCGTTCTCGCCGACGACGCACAGATAATCCCCAGCGCTCAGGGAAAAATTCACGCCCTCAAGGACTGTTTTTCCGTCATAGGCAAAGCTCATGTCCCTGCATGTAAGTATGGCCATCAGCCAAGCGCCTCCTTTACCGTTTCAAGATTTCCGCGCATAAGTTCAAGATAGGTCACGCCGCCGCGCAGCTGATCGGCAGTGACGTTATGGCAGGAGTTGAACAGCAGCTTCTCGCAGCCGGTGTCCTCGCAGACGATGTCCGCCATCTTCTGGTTTGAAAATTCGATGTACAGCACCGCGGGCGCCTGCTCCTCGCGGACGCGGTCGATGAGAAACGCGACCGTGCGCGCCGAAGGCTCGGCGTCGTCCGCGCAGCCGGGGAAGGCGGCGAAGTAGTCAAGCCCGTATTCCTCGACAAAGTAGCGCACGGGGAAGCGGTCGGCGAATATCAGCGTGTGCCGCTTCGCGTTTGCGATGACGCTGCGGAAATCCGCGTCCAGCTCCTGAAGCTCCGCGCAGTAATCAACGCAGCGCGCCGTATAATCGGATGCGTGAGCGGGATCGGCCTGGCAGAGCGCGGCGGAGATCGCGCGGCATATCAGCTGCGCGTTGACGGGAGAGGTCCAGACATGCTCGTCATATTCCTCCTCGTGCTCCTCATGGTCATCGTGGTCGTGGCCGTCATGCTCATCGTGGTCATGGTCATCGTGGCCATGGTCATGCCCGTGTACCTGCATCCCTTCCTTGACCTCCTCGGTCAGCGCGTCTACACAGTCGAGCATTACGACCACCGGTATCTCCCTGTCCATGCCGCCGAGAATCTCGTCGAGCCACGCCTCGGATTCGCCGCCATTGCAGACGAGCAGATCGCAGTTTTGTATGCGGATGATGTCCTGCGGCGTCGGCTCATAGCTGTGCACCTCGGAGCCGGGCGGGATGAGCAGGGTCACGTTCCCGTCGTCCCCCGCGATCTGGCGGGCAAAGTCGTAGGCCGGGAACACCGTGGCCACGATATTGACCCCGCCGTCCGTCTCCGGCGCCTGCGCCTGCTGCCCGCAGGCGCACAGCGCGAGGCACAGGGTACATATTAAAATAAGAGCGAAAAATTTTTTCATGCATTCCTCCGGACAGGTGCTCTTGCCCGCCGCGCGGTCAAGACCGGCGCGGGCTCACGCAAACGATCCCGCACAGGTTTTAGTGCGGGATCGTTTTGGTATCAGCAATGATATACCACGGGCGGCTCTGTAAAGGAGTAGAGCGTCGCGGTGACGTTGCGGAGGTACCAGACCTCGGTGTTGCCGTCGTCCGGAGAGTAGAGCGCTTTCAGGTTCGGGTACGCCTCCAGCATGCTCACGCGCGCCTCGCGGTCGTCATCCTCGGCGGCGGTCGCCTCCACGCGCATCCACTTGCCGTCCTTCATCGCGCATATCTCAAGCTTCGGGTTCTTGTGCAGCTGGCGCGAAACGGACTTCGATTTGCCGGTCTGGATGTAGAGCCGGCCGTTATATATGTTCACGGTCCCGAACGGGCGCACACGCGGCTGCCCGTCGTCACAGGTGGCGAGGAAGTAATCCCCGCAGGCCTTCAGAAACTCATATATTTCTTCCATGTCATTAAACCTTTCATGCAATAATATAAATCTGCCCAAGTTTATATAATATATTAACCTTTGTCCGGCAGAATTACAAGCCGTTTTTATTGACTTTTTTGTAAACACGCGATATGATGATACAACTTATTATCATAATCGAGGTCATGCCATAATGAGTTTTGCTGAATTGTTCCTCATCGCCGTCGGCCTTAGCATGGACGCCTTTGCCGTGTCCGTATGCAAGGGGCTGAGCGTCAAAAAGCTCAGCCCGAAGCATGCGCTGCTGGCAGGCGTTTATTTCGGCGGTTTTCAGTTTCTCATGCCGGTCATCGGCTATCTGCTGGGCTTCAGGTTTGAGCATTTCATCACTAACATTGACCATTGGATAGCGTTTGTGCTGCTGGCCTTCATCGGCGGCAATATGATAAAGGAGTCCTTCGGCAAGTCCGAGGAGCTTAACGACGATTTCAGCTTCAAGACCATGCTCCTCATGGCGGTTGCAACGAGCATTGACGCGCTGGCCGTCGGCATAACTTTTGCTTTCCTGAACGTCAGCATCATCCCCGCCGCGAGCCTGATCGGCGTGACCACTTTCATAATCGCCGCGGTGGGCATATACATCGGCAATGTTTTCGGCGCGAAGTATAAATCAAAGGCGGAGCTTGCGGGCGGCATAATCCTCGTCCTCATCGGCGTGAAGATCCTGCTTGAGCACCTCGGCATAGTGAATTTCTGAATATGTATAAAGCCCTGCCGGTTTCCTCCGGCAGGATTTTTTGCGCTAATTCTTAAGAATTCACCGCACAGTTACAAATTTTGCCTAAAAATATACAAATTTGATACAAGTTCGTGTATAATTAAATAAGCTCTGAACACAGCGAACACGACAGGGAGTGAGAGCATGATACGAATCCTCATCGTGGAGGACGAAAAGCCGATATCCGAGCTTATGCGCCTGAGCCTTACGAAGGCCGGCTACAGCTGCCACTGCGCCTATGACGGCGCGCAGGCGGCGGACATACTTGAAAAGGAAATATTCGACCTGGTGCTGCTTGACGTGATGCTGCCGAAATACAGCGGCTTCGAGCTGATGGAGTACATCCGCCCGAGCGGCACGCCCGTTATATTCATCACCGCGCGCAACTCCGTGGATGACCGCGTGAAGGGGCTGCGCATGGGCGCGGAGGACTATATAGTCAAGCCCTTCGAGGTCATAGAGCTGCTGGCGCGGGTCGAGGTAGTGCTGCGCCGCTGCCAGAAGACCGGCGAGCATATCACCTGCGGCGACCTCGAGATAGACCTGCGCTCCATGCAGGTGCACCGCAACGGTGAGGCCATCGACCTGACCAAGACCGAGTGGGATCTAATGCTGCTGTTCGTGCGCAACCGCGGCGCGGCGCTCTACCGCGACACGATATATGAGCGCGTCTGGGGCGGGGAATACCCCGTCGGCAGCCGCGTGGTCGATCTGCACATCCAGCGCCTGCGCCGGAAGATCGGCTGGGAGGACAAGCTCCGCACCGTCAACCGCGTCGGCTACCGGCTGGAGCCGTAGAAAATTTTGCTTCATGGAGAGCGCCTGTGAAATTTCGTCTGAAAATCACGATATGCATGATCTGGCTCCTGACGCTGGCCTTCGGCATCGGCGGGAGTATGCTCATTGCGCTCAATTTTTCAAACGCGTTTGAGCGGGAGAAGGCCACGGCGCTCTCCTCGCACCAGATGCTTCTGAGCGCGCTGCAGATCGTCGACGAGGCGGGCGCAGACCCTGAGCACAAGGAGCTTGCCTCCACGCTCGAACAGCTCAACGGGCAGGAGTGGACAGGCTTTGCGATGCTGAGCCTGTGCGGGCCGGACGGCGAGATAATATATTTCTCCGGCGAGCGCAACATCAACACCGTCGTCCAGCTCACGCCGGACGACGGGATGAGCCGCATGACCGTTATCCGCGGCGACGACGGCGGGAGATATATCCGCTTGACCTCGGCCTTCAAATCCGGTCAGGACACGCTGGTTCTCGACCAGTGCAGCAGCGTCAGCGACGTGTACACTGCGCGCGGCGAGCAGCTGAGGATATACCGGCGCGTGTTCGCGGCGGTCGTAGTGCTGGGCGGAGGGCTGAGCTGGCTGCTGGCGTATTGGCTGACCCGACCGCTGACCGCGCTGTCGCGCGCGTCACGCCGCTTCGCCGCGGGCGATCTCGAATACCGCGAGGCCGTCCGTTCGACGGATGAGCTCGGCACACTGACTGCGGACTTCAACGTCATGGCCGATAAGCTCGCCGCGAACATCCATGAGCTGCAGGACGCCGCCGCGCGGCAGGAGAGCTTCATGGGCAGCTTCGCGCACGAGATGAAAAACCCGATGACATCGATCATCGGCTACGCGGAGCTTATCCGCTCCCAGCTGCTCACTCCGGAGGAGGAGCAGGACGCGGCGAACTATATATTTTCCGAGGGCAAGCGGCTGGAGAGCCTGTCGTTCAAGCTGCTGGATATTCTGGTGCTCAAGAAAAAGACCGCCGAGCTTCAGCCGTGCAGTCCGGCGCAGCTTGTCGGCGGCACGGTGGAGCACCTGCGGCGCGTGTACGCGGAGAAGAACATCGTGCTGCAGTGCCGCTGCGAGGAAGGAATGTGCATGCTGGAGCCTGATCTGGTGAAGTCCCTGCTAGTGAATCTGCTTGATAACGCGCGCAAGGCCATGGACGGCGGCGGAAATATCTATGTCGTGTCCGAGATGCTGCCCGACGGCTGCCGCATCCGCGTGCTCGATACCGGGCGCGGCATCCCGCAGGAGGAGATCGCGCACATCACGGAGGCGTTCTACCGCGTGGACAAATCGCGCTCCCGCGCGCAGGGCGGCGTCGGGCTCGGCCTGTCGCTGTGCAGCGAGATAGTGCAGCTGCATAACGGGACGATGTCCTTTGCAAGCCGCGTCGGCAACGGCACCTGCGTCACGGTAGAGCTGAAAGGGGGAGCGGTGTGAAAAAAATCAGAAGACCTTTCGCCGCGCTTCTGGACCGGCGATACTTCCCGGCGCTGCTGATAGTCCTCGCGCTCGCAGTGGGAATGCTCCTGCCGCAGGCGGTACTCGCGGTGCAGGGCGTGCATCTTGAAAAAACGGACACCCTGCTGCCGACCGGCATCTCCGTCGGCCGACAGAGCAGCGAGACGGCGAAGCTCGACATCCTGACGCGGTTTTACAATGCCATGGAGAACGGCAGCGGCGATGAGATCGAGCTGAGCAGAGGGCGGTACATGACCGCGGAGCAGGTTCTGGAGCGGGTCACGGAGCTGAAAACCATCGCGGACGCCGCGGGGCTGCCGTTTGAGATGCCGCCCGACAATATCCAGAGCACTTCGGGGCTGCAATCCGAGATACAGCCGGACGATGTCCAGCGCATCGCCATACCGGTGCTGGTCGTTTTCAACGACGACTCCAGCATGACCTCGTCGATAGTATGGGTCGCACAGCTGTATTGGGAAAAGAACGAGCTAAACTTCGTCGTCGACGACGAGACGGGCATGATCCTATCGGCCTACTTCTACTTATACAATAACGACGCAAAAGTCAACGGGCGGTCGGACGAGACGGCTCCCGCCGGTGCAGATGAGACGGCGCGGCGCCTCGGAGAGGCGCTCTGCAGAAGCTACGGCTTCGAGAATGTCACCGTCGAGGCTGAGACTGGCAGCCTCGGAGACGAAACCGGACTGCTCATTGCCGAGACCGATTACAACGCGGAATATTTTGCCGAGTGCAATATACGCTTTGCACTCAACGGCGAAACCAAATGCAGAATGAGCCTGTCCTTCGAGGGGCAGAACTGGCACTTCGGGGTGTAAACTATAGTATCGGTTAACAAGGGCAGACACGGTTTTGACGGGCAG
>ULVD01029881.1_pt1 | contig 30961 bp, 35 predicted proteins | sample 1959101 | NCBI WGS metagenome assembly ULVD01 (sample SAMEA4835777, study PRJEB28245) | human gut metagenome | biome: gut microbiome; material: fecal sample | place: Denmark | collected 2008
TTCATATATAATTAAATTAAGAACTTTATCAAATAAAGAAAAAGAACTTAATAAAACTTTGATTGAATTAAAAGATAATGAAGAAAAATTAAAAACAGATATATTAAAATTAAATGATAAAGAATATATTGCAAGATATGCTAGAGAGCATTATTTATATACGAAAGATGGAGAAATTGCTTTAAGAATTGATGAAGAAAAAAAGGAAGATATTCCTTTAGAAGAAGATTTTGATTATAAGTGTGTTTATATTTGGTTAGCAGGTGCCTTTGTTATTTTAGTTATTGTATTTGTTAATCATAAACGCAAAAAGAAATAGGGATATTCATATGAATATTCCTATTTATAGTTTAAAGTCTTTGATATTTTCATCAAACATATTTTTTCCATCAAAATATGGTCTTACTTTGAATTTTGATATTTTTGCTATAATGTCACTTGGAAACTTTTTAACTTTTTTATTATAATCGGTTACAATATCATTATAATAGTTTTTACAGGCTTCTAAATCAGTATTTGCTTCTGTTATTTGTATATTTGTTTTAATAAATGTTTCATTTGTTTCTAATTCTTCATATTTATCTTTAAAGTTTTCAAATTTTATTATTGCTTCAGTTAATTTTCTGTCTAAATCAAAATTGCTTATTTTTTCGTTTTTTAAATTAGTTATATCTTCTAATATTTTTGTCTTAGAATATGTTTCTATTATTCCAATGCACTTAGAAACCAAGTCGAATTTTTTTCTTAAAATTGAATCTATTTTTGTTTCAACTTCGTTTATTCTAATAATATAGCTTTGATAATTATTATACGTTAGCACGACCCATAAAAGAATTAATGATATGACAGCAACTATTTCAGCGATTATTATTAAGTATTCCATTTTTATTCACCATATTTATTATAGCATTTATTTTTCTATTCTTCAATTATTTTGTGGATAAAATTCGCCACTTGTATTAATTTTTTCGTTAAACTCGATATAATCTAAATAAATTATTAATAACAAATACCAATTACCATTAGTGCTATCACTTAGAATAATGTGATCACGGCCTGATTGTTCTATAACACCAGTAAAGACTTTATCTCGAAATTCGTTGGAATCAGGAAATGTCATATGAATACGAACTTTTTTTCCTCGATTTAATCTTAAAATGTTTTCTATATAACTTTGTTCATCTATGACACTTGTATCTTGATTTGGTAATTTGGTATTTCCATAGTAAATTGGATTACCGGGAAAACTACTATAACTATTATTCATAATACCCCTTTCATTAAATTATATTTAATTTTTCTTTAAATATTATAAAAAATGATGTATAATAATATTGGTGATTAAAATGAAGGTTAGAATAGGTGTTTCAAATAGACATGTTCATTTAAAGAAAGATGATTTTATTAAATTGTTTGGAGAGGTTGAATTAATTAAAGATAAAGATTTATATCAACCTGGGTTGTTTGCTTCTATATATAAAGTTACAATTAAAACTTTAAAAAACGAGATAAAAAATGTTAGAGTTATTGGTCCTTTTAGAGATTATACACAAATTGAAATATCAAAAACAGATGCTTATACGTTAGGACTTAATCCACCAATTAGGACTAGTGGTGATTTAGATGGTTCTGAAGTAGTAACGCTCGTTGGTCCTTGTGGTGAAATAAAAACAAATGGTTGTATTATCGCGAATAGACATATTCATATTACGAAAGAAGATAAGATTAAATATAATTTAAATGATGTTGTAAGTGTTTTTGTTGGTAATGAAAAAAAATCTATACTATATGATGTTCATTTAAAGGTTGGCGAGGAATCTTTAATGGAAATGCATATTGATACTGATGATGCGAATGGAAACTTTATAAAAACGGGTGATGAAGGTGAAATTAAATAAAAAAGGGTTTGCAATTTCAACGATGATTTATTCAATATTTTTGATGTTTTTGATTTTAGTTGCAAGTTTACTTGCTTTACTTTCTTATAGAAAAACGATATTCGATGCTCATAAGAAAGCTATATATGAGGAAGCAAATAATTTGCCGTCGGTTATTGTTAAAAATGTTTCTATTTCATATGATGAAAGATTGAACTATAGTTTAACTGATGATATTTCTCTTTGTACGGGATGCTCTATTATTAGTGTTACACTTGATGATTATGAGATTGAAAAAGAGGACTATGATAAGTTTTTGAGAACATTAACACAAGGTGATTATAAATTTGTTTATAGAGTAACAAATGGAAGAGTTGATGTTACAAGACTTAGAAAAATTACAATTACCGCGTAAAAAAACGTATATAAATATTGACTATACCTAAAATATATTATAAAATTAAGATAGTAGGTGATAAGATGAAAAATGGATTTACTTTAGTTGAGTTTATTTCAATTATGGTCGTTGTTTCGGTTATGACTTTGGTTTCTGCACCTTTAGTTTCTAAAGAACTTAAAGATGTAAAAAAAGAAGAGGCTGTTACTAAATCTAATTTAGTTAAACAAAGTTTAAAAGCTTATTATTATCAAAATAATAAAGCAATAAGTTTAGATTTATCGAATAAAGATGTTATAAATGATCTTAATATTGGGGATGCTAATATTAAGGGAGGTCAAGCTACTATTGATGGTAGTGGTAATATAACGAGTGAAATGAAAATTGATAATTTCACTTGCACGATTTCTGGTAATACGGAAGAAATTTCGTGTTCATAAAAATAAGGAAGGAAGGAAATAAAATGAATAAAAAAGGTTTCACTTTAATTGAACTACTTGCAATCATAGTTATTCTTGCAGTTATTGCTTTAATTGGTACACCAATAGTAACAAATATTATCAATACTACAAGAAAAAATGCCGCTGAAAGAACTTGCGATAGTGTTGTTAAAGAAATGAATAATGTTTATGGATTAGTTTCTCTTGAAGATCAAGATGTTGAAACTGTTACTGTAACATTTAATGGTAGTACTGTTACTACTCAAAAGAAACTTGCTGGTAAAACTGATTTAGAAGCAGTTACAGGTGATTCTGTATTTGCTATGTCTCAAACAAAACCAACAGCTGGCGTTATTTCTATTAGCCGTACAACAGGTGGATCTAATGCTACTTGGGGAGACTTAACAGTTAATGGTTATACTTGTAAGTATGATACTACTGCTGCAAGATATAAATGTAGCTAAGACATATTAATTTATGTCTTTTTTTTTATTTATTTTTATTGTATAATGGTGAGTAGGTGATTTTATGCAACAAAAGAATATTCGTAATTTTTCAATTATTGCTCATATAGATCATGGTAAGAGTACACTCGCTGATCGAATCTTAGAAGAAACTGGTGCTTTAACTAAGAGAGAAATGCAAGATCAGTTACTTGATAGTATGGATATTGAAAGAGAAAGAGGAATAACAATCAAATTAAATGCTGTGCAGTTAAAATATAATTATAATGGTGAAGAATATTTTTTAAACTTAATTGATACCCCAGGACATGTTGATTTTACGTATGAAGTTTCTCGAAGTTTAGCCGCTTGTGAAGGCGCAATTTTAGTTGTTGATGCTGCACAAGGAATAGAAGCGCAAACGATTGCTAATTTATATTTGGCTCTTGAAAATAATTTAAAAATAATACCTGTAATAAATAAAATAGATTTACCAAATGCCGATCCTGATCGAGTTAAAAAAGAATTAAAGGATGTTTTAGGTTTCGATGAAGATGAAGTTATTTTAACGAGTGCTAAAACTGGTGCTGGTGTTAAGGAATTGATTGAGGCTGTTATTGAGAAAATTCCAGCACCATATGGTAATCCTAATGATAAATTACAGGCTTTAGTTTTTGATAGTTATTATGATTCTTATAAGGGAGTAGTTGCTTTAGTAAAAGTTGTAAATGGTATACTAAAAGTTGGTTCAAATATTAAAATGATGCAAACTGATAAAGTATATGATGTTACAGAACTTGGTAATCATACTCCTAAAGAGAAAAGTATTAATGAACTTAAGGCTGGTGAGGTTGGGTATTTGAGTGCTAGTATTAAGAGTTTGTCCGATTTAAAAGTTGGTGATACTATTACTTTGGCAAGTGATCCAGCTAGTAATCCTTTACCTGGTTATAAACAATTAAAACCAATGGTATTTTGTGGATTGTATCCAATTGAAACAAATAAGTTTGCTGATTTAAGAGAAGCTTTAGAAAAACTAAAATTAAATGATGCTTCTTTAGAGTTTGAGGTTGAAACTTCAGCATCACTTGGATTTGGGTTTAGGTGTGGTTTCTTAGGATTATTACATATGGATGTTATAATAGAGCGAATTAAGCGAGAATTTAATTTAGATATTATTGCTACAACACCATCAGTTATATATAGAGTTACTAAAACTGATAAAGAGGTTGTCATTGTAGATAGTCCGATTCAAATGCCAGAAAAGGTTAAAATACTTAAAATTGAAGAACCTTATGTTATGACTAATATATTTGTTCCATCTAATTATATAGGTCCAATTATGGAACTTTGTCAAAATAAAAGAGGCAATTATATTTCTATGGAATATATAGATAATACAAGAGTAAATATTCATTATGAATTACCTTTATCAGAAATTGTATATGATTTTTTTGATAAATTAAAATCTTATACAAAAGGATACGCTTCATTTGATTATGAATTAATTGGTTATAGAGAAAGCGATTTAGTAAAAATGGATGTTTTATTAAATGGTGAAATAGTTGATGCTTTAAGTATTATTGTACATAAAGATTTTGCTTATAATAGAGGAAGAAGTATTGTTGAAAAATTAAGAGATTTAATTCCAAGACAACAATTTGAAGTTCCTATTCAAGCTAGTATTGGTTCTAAAATCATTGCTCGTAGTGATATAAAGGCTGTTAGAAAAGATGTTCTTGCTAAATGTTATGGTGGAGATGTTTCAAGAAAGAGAAAATTACTCGAGAAACAAAAGGAAGGTAAAAAGAGAATGAAGATGGTTGGAAGTGTTGAAGTTCCACCTGAGGCTTTCTTAGCGGTTTTGAAATTGAATGATGAATAATTCTGTATATATTCATATCCCTTTTTGCTCAAGTATTTGTTCTTATTGTGATTTTTGTAAATTGTTTTATATTAAAAAATGGGTTAATCCTTATCTTGATAGTTTAGAAGAAGAGGTATTATCTAGATATAAAGGTGATATAATTAAAACTATTTATATTGGTGGGGGTACTCCTTCTTGTTTGAGTATTGATGAACTTAAAAGATTATTTAAAATAATTGATATTTTTAAAATAGATATAGAAGAGTTTACATTTGAATGTAATATAGAAGATATAAATAGGGAATTGCTTGATTTTTTGAAAACTACTAAAGTTAATAGACTTAGTATTGGTCTTGAGACTACTAAAAAGGAAAGTTTAGATTATTTGGGACGCAAATATTTGAGTGATTATGAGGATAGAATTAAGCTTGCTTTAAAGTATTATGATAATGTTAATGTTGATTTAATGTATGCTTTAAAAGGAGAAAGTTTAAAAGATTTAGAAAATGATATAGACTTTTTAATTGATTTAGGTATTAAACATATTTCAACATATTCTTTGATTATTGAAGAACATACTAGACTTAGAAATGAAAAGAATATTGATGAGGATTTAGATTATGAAATGTATAAGTTGATTCAAAATAAATTATCTAATTATCATCATTATGAGGTTTCTAATTTTAGTTATTATGGGTATGAGGCTAAGCATAATTTAGTTTATTGGAATAATGATAATTATTATGGATTTGGTCTTGGTGCGAGTGGTTTTGTAGATAATACAAGGTATGATAATACTAGGAATATAATTGATTATATTAATCATAAATATGTGAAGGAATCTTATTTTGTTAGTGTGCTTGAAAATATGCAAAATGAAATGATTTTTGGTTTAAGAAAAATAGAAGGCGTTAATAAGGAAAGGTTTTATTTAAAATATCATAAGAATATAGAAGATGTATTTGATATTCAAGAATTAATAAAAAGTGGTAAATTAATAGATAAAAATGGCTTCATTTATATAAATAAAGATTATATTTATTTATCAAATGAAATACTAATTAATTTTGTGTGATGGAGGTTAAAATGAAAGCTGATATATTTAAAACAGAATTAGGTTATATTAAAGAAGATGATATTAGAGAAAAGGCTATTAAGGTTATTAATATGCTTCCGGATTATTTTTTTGAGGTTCCGGCTTCGTCTACGGGAAAATACCATCCTTCTTTTTCACAAGGAGAGGGTGGTTTAGTTAGACATACGAAGGCTGCTGTTAATATTGCAAATGAACTTTTGAATCATAATTCAGTAATTGGCGATGCGTTTACTTTAAAAGAAAAAGATCTTATGATCTTATGTTTACTTGTTCACGATGGTTTAAAGTCTGGTCTTGTTAAGCAAGAATATACTGTATTTGAGCATCCTATAATTATTGGTAAATATATTATTGATAATAATGACAAGATTGGTTTTAGTGATAAGGAACTTGAGTTTATTGATACTACTATTAAGACTCATATGGGTGAATGGACAAAGGATTATAATGGTAATGAGGTTTTAGAAAGACCGCATAATAAATATCAAAAGTTTGTGCATATGTGTGATTTTCTTTCTAGTAAGAAGTTTTTAGATATTAAGTTTGATGGAAATGAGATTGTAAAATAATCTCTTTTTTCTTGCTTTTTCTTCAATATATGATCCTAGTAATGATCCTATAAAGGCTCCTAAACAGAATACAAATATTTTAAGATAATCTTTTTTGAAATCGATAATTGTGAGGCCGGCGGATATAGCCCATACTAGTGTAACAATACCTTGTAAAATCGCGCCTAATATTTTTTTTCCTTGATTTATTACTATTATTCTAATTGTACTTAGTGTATTTTCTATTAATTTAAAAATAAAAATTATAATGTATATCATACTAATATGATGTATAAAATTTTATTTTTTATTCATTATATTATTGGAGGGATATATATGAAATATGAAAATGTACCGAATATTATAAGTGGTAAGGATTTGGATTATTTAAGTGATATGTTTAGTTGGAATTATGGTGTCTATAAGAGTAGTTTTAATGCTTCAAATAATGTAGAGGATCCTGAGGTGAAAATTATTTTGAATAAGGCATCTGATACTTTTTATGGTATTATGAATGAGATTTTAAATATACTTGGAGGTCAAATATGAAAATTGAAAATACAGAGGTTTTAGTTCCTAGTGGTAAGGCTTTAAATGATAAGGATTATATGAATAGTTTATTATCTAGTTTGAAGGAACTTGTTAAAAATTATGCAGTTGTTTTAACGGAAGCTAGTAATGAGATTTTATATAAGAAGTATAAGGAAATGTTTGATGTTTATGCTGACATGCAACGATGTGTTTTTGAGGCTATGTTTAGGCGTGGTTGGTATAAACTTGAAGAGGCTCCAAAAGATAAGATAATTGAAAAGAAAAATGCTCTTAATAAAGAAATCAATAGTTTAAATTCATAACAAATGTTATGGATTTTTTGTTTGGTGCTTGAAATGGTGTTTTGAAGAGATGGATAAAATCTTTAAAAAAACTGGTGGATGATAAAACAAGAATTGAATGTATAAGGAGTGTATATAAAATGATAGAAGATAGTGAAATTGTAATTGATTTAGGAACAACTGAATATTGTAGAAAGTATATGGAAAAGAAAATTGCAAATGCTGAGAAAAGGTGAGCAAGGAAGGAAAGAAAAAAATAGAGGAATCAGCATTAAAAATTGTTAAGGAAAAGATATACAAATGGTAAAGCGTATGATTGAAGAAAAAATATCTTACGAGACTATTTCTAAAGTAACTGAACTATCATTGGATGAGATAAAGGAAATTGAAAAAGGAATTAATCAAGAAAAATCTTGATTTTTTTGTGAAAAATTATCACTTAACTATTGACAGTGCTAATAAAAGTGATATAATTATATTAGCACAAAAAGAAAAGGAGTGCTAAAAAAGTTATACTAACGTAGATAACTGAATATAATAACTAGAGGTGATTTATTTGATAACCGAAAGACAAGTTAGTTTACTTAAGATAATTGTTGAAGAATATATTAAAACAGCAAGGCCTGTTGGTTCTAAAGCAATATGTGAGAAACTAAAATGTTCAAGTGCCACTATAAGAAATGAGATGAGTGCTCTTGAAGATTTGGGTTTACTTGAAAAAACACATACTTCATCTGGTAGAATACCAAGTGATAATGGATATAGATATTATGTTGATAATATAATGGTTCCAAAAGAACTTAATGGTGATGATATGCTTAAACTTCAAGCAATATTTAAAAATAATAGTTTGATGTTAAATGATGTTGTTTTAAGAAGTATGGAAATTATTTCGGAATTAACAAATTATACAGCAATTGTTTTAGGAAGCTCATCAAAAGAAAACTTACTTAGTAAAATGGAAGTTGTTCCACTTGCAAATAATAAGTTCTTGGCTATAGTAATAACTGATAAAGGTCATGTTGAGCACAGAAATATGGAAATGGCTGAAAACATTAGTTTAGATGAAATAAGAAAAACTGTTGAACTTATAAATAAACTAATTGTTGGAACACCAATTGATGAAATATGTGCTAAACTAGAGTTTGAAATTAAACCAATTATTGGAACATATATTAAACAGCACGATGCTATATATAATGCTTTCTATAACGCTTTGAATGATTTTAAAGAAGAAGCGAGTGTTAAAGTATCGGGTGCAAGTAATATATTAATGCAACCAGAGTTTAGTAATGCTGATAAAATAAGAGAAATAGTTAGTAAGTTTGAAGATAAAAACCTTGTTAGTAGCATTAAAGAAGAAGAAAGTGGCGTTAATATTTATATAGGAAGTGAAAATACACTTGATGATGATGTAGCAATTATAAAAACGAAATATTCTGTTAATGGTGAAGAAGGAACAATTGCTCTAATTGGCCCAAAAAGAATGGAATACGGTAGAGTTACGGCACTTCTAAATTATATAAAGAAAAATATTGAGAGGTAAATATGAAGAAAAAAGAAAAAAAAGTTTGTAAATGTTCTCCTGAATGCGAATGTGGATGCAACGAAGGAAAAGAATGCACTTGTGAAGAAGAAAACTGCAAATGCTGTGAAGGCAAAGAATGTTCTTGTGATGAATGTAATTGTGATGATTGCGAGTGTGAAGAATGTTCTTGTGAAGATGTAGTAAAAGAAATTAATGAACTAAATAAAACTGTTTCTGAACTTGAAGGAAAGTTAAAAGAAGCAGAAGAAAATATTTTAAAAGAAAAAGCAGAAACTATTAATTATCGTAAACGAAAAGATGAGGAAGTTTCTAAACTGTTAAAATATTGTAATGAAGATTTAGTTGAAGAAATTTTACCTACACTTGATAACTTTGAAAGAGCTATTAAATTGGATGATACTAATTTAACAGATGAACTATCTAAGTTTTTAGAAGGTTTTAAATTAATATATTGTCATTTAACTAATGCTCTTGAAAAGTATGGAGTTAAAGCAATAGATGGAAACAATAAGCCATTTGATCCTACATATCATAATGCTGTTATGGTTGAAAAAGTAGAAGGTGTTAAACCGGGAATGGTTGTTGAAGTATTACAAAAAGGTTATCTATTAAAAGATAAAGTAATAAGAACCGCAATGGTTAAAGTTAGTGAATAAAGAAAGGAAATGATATATATGAGTAAAACAATAGGTATTGATTTAGGTACAACTAATAGTTGTGTCTGTGTTTATGAAGGCGGTGAAGCTAAAGTAATCGCTAATGCTGAAGGAGAAAGAACAACTCCATCAGTAGTTGCCTTTAAAGGTGATGATATTATCGTTGGTGCTGCTGCTAAAAGACAAGCAATAACTAACCCTAATACAGTATCTTCAATTAAAAGATTGATGGGTACAAATGAAAAAGTAGAAGTTAATGGTAAAAAATATTCACCAGAAGAAATAAGTGCTATGATTTTGAGTGATTTAAAGAAAACTGCTGAAAGTTATTTAGGAACAACAGTAAATAAAGCTGTTATAACAGTTCCTGCTTACTTTAATGATGCTCAAAGACAAGCAACTAAAAATGCTGGTAAAATTGCTGGACTTGACGTTGAAAGAATTATAAATGAACCAACTGCTGCTGCTCTTGCTTATGGTCTTGATAAAGACAATAGCGAAACAGTATTAGTATTCGATTTAGGTGGTGGTACATTCGATGTATCAATTCTTGAATTAGGTGATGGTGTTTTTGAAGTTAAATCAACTAGTGGTAATAACCATTTAGGTGGAGATGACTTTGATAAACGTATAATGGATTATTTAGTTGAACAATTCAAGAAAGAAAATGGTATAGATTTATCAAATGATAAGATGGCTATGCAAAGACTTAAAGATGCTGCAGAAAAAGCTAAAAAAGATTTGTCTGGTGTAACTAGTACGCAAATCTCATTACCATTTATTTCACAAGGTGAAAATGGTCCTTTACACTTAGATGTTACACTTACTCGTGCTAAGTTTGAAGAATTAGTTGACGATTTATTAGAATCTACACTTGTTCCTGTTAGAAATGCACTTAAAGATGCTGGATTAAAAGCAAGTGATATAGATAAAGTATTATTGGTAGGTGGATCTACTCGTATACCAAAAGTACAAGAAATTGTTAAGAATGAATTAGGAAAAGAACCAAGTAAGGGAGTTAATCCTGATGAAGTAGTTGCAATGGGTGCTGCTATTCAAGGTGGTGTCTTAACTGGTGATGTTAATGATATCGTATTACTTGATGTTACACCATTATCTCTTGGTCTTGAAACATTAGGTGGAGTTATGACTGTATTAATTCCAAGAAATACAACTATTCCAACAAGTAAGTCTCAAGTATTCTCAACTGCTGCTGATAATCAACCGGCTGTAGATATTCACGTATTACAAGGTGAAAGACCAATGGCAAATGATAATAAAACACTTGGAAGATTCCAATTAACAGATATTCCACCAGCACCAAGAGGAGTACCTCAAATTGAAGTTACATTCGATATAGATGCTAATGGTATTGTTAATGTAAAAGCTAAAGATATGGGTACAGGAAAAGAACAAAAAATTACTATTACTTCTTCAACAGGTTTAAGTGACGAAGAAATCGATAAGATGGTAAAAGAAGCTGAAGCCAATAAAGAAGCTGATAATAAACGTAAAGAAGAAGCTGATACTCGTAACGAAGCTGAACAAACTATATTTGCAACTGAAAAAGCAATTAAAGATTTAGGCGATAAATGTGATAGTTCATTAAAAGAAAAAGCTGAAAGTGAAATTAAAGATTTAAGAGAAGCTTTAACTAAGAATGATGTAGAAGACATTAAAAATAAGACTAAAGCTTTAAATGAAACTGCTATGAGTTTAGCAACTAAGGTTTATGAACAAGCACAAAATGCACAAAGTGCAAATAATACACAAACCGAAGAAAAAAATGAAAAAAATGATGGTGTAGTAGACGCCGAATATGAAGAAAAATAAAAGAAGTTCTGGTGTTATGCCAGAACTTACTTTTTGAGGAGAAAATATGCCAATTTTAAGAGAAAATATAGATAGTAAATATAAGTGGAATTTAGAGAAAATTTATAAAAATAATAAGGATTTTGAAAATGAATTAGAAAATATATCTAAAAAAATTGAAAATATTAAATCATATCAAGGGAAAATACTTGATTCTAGTGATAATTTATATAATTTATTTGAAGAAATGAATAGTTATGATATGGTTTTAGCTCGTCTTTATGTATATGCTAAAATGCGTTTGGATGAAGATGCTAGTAAAGATATATATAAAGATTATGTAGGAAGAGTTCAAAATGTACTTACTAAGTTTAGTACACTTACATCTTATATTGAACCAGAATTATTAGAAGCAAATTATGATTTAGTTCAAAAATATATTGAACAAAATAAAAGGTTAGAAACTTATAGAAAATCATTAGAAGATATTTATAGATATAAAGAACATACTTTAAGTAAAGTAGAAGAACATTTACTTGCATCTTTATCAAAAGTATTTGGACTAAGTGAAGAGGCTTCTTATTATTTAAGAAATGCAGATATGAAGTTTGGTAAAATCAAAGATGAAAATAATAAAAAACAAGAATTAACGGATTCTAACTATTCAATTTATATAAAATCAAGTAATCGAAAGGTTAGAAAAAGGGCATTTAATGAAATGTTTAAAACTTATGAATCGTTAATTAATACATATGCTGCTCTTTTAAGTGGAACAGTAGAGGTAAATAATGAATCAGTACGTTTAAGAAATTATAATTCTGCTTTAGAAGCTTCACTTTATAATGATGATATTGATGCACAATTATATGATAAATTGATTGAAGATGTTCATAAAGGATTACCATTTTTGTTTAAATATTATAAACTAAAAAAGAAAGTTTTAGGTGTTGATGAACTTCATATATATGATTTATATGCAGAAATGGTTAAAAGTTCTGATAAAAAGTATGAATATGAAGATGCTAAAAAGATAATTAGAAATGCTTTAAGTGTTTTTGGTGATGAATATATTAGTGTTATAGATAAAGCATTTAATGAGAACTGGATTGATGTTTTTGAAAATAAAGGAAAAAAATCTGGTGCTTATTCTTGGGGAAGTTATACAACTGCTCCTTATATTTTAACAAATTATAGTTATGATTATAATGGTGTATCTACACTTGCTCACGAATTAGGTCATTCTGTTCATTCTTATTTTTCAAATAAAAATAATCCTTATCATATGTCTAGTTATCCAATATTTTTAGCAGAAATAGCATCTACTGTAAATGAATTATTGCTTGCTTATTATATTTTGGATAATACTGATGATGAAAATGAAAAAAAATATATAATTAGTAATATGCTTGAATTATACCGAGCTACTATATATAGACAAACTATGTTTGCTGAATTTGAAAAAGATATTCATAATCAAAATATGAATGGAGTTACTTTAACAAGTGAAACAATGAATGAAATATATTTTGATAAAATTAAAACTTATTTTGCAAAAAATATAAAAATTGATTCTAAAATAAAATATGAATGGGCAAGAATACCTCATTTCTATGATTCATTTTATGTTTATAAATATGCAACAGGACTTGGAATAGCAAGTTATATTGTAAAAAGAATAAGATCTAATGATGAAGATTTTAAAAATAAATATATTAATCTTTTAAAAAGTGGCGGAAGAGATTATCCACTAGTATTATTGAAAGAATGTGGAATAGATATTTTAAATGATGATATAGTATATGAAGCTTTAGAATCATTTAATGAATTAATTGATAAATTTGAATAGGAGTATGTTTATGAAAAAAGATTATTATGAAGTCTTGGGTGTTTCTAAAACAGCAACGGATGCAGAAATAAAAAGTGCTTTTAGGAAACTAGCAAAACAATACCATCCAGATATAAATAAAGCACCAGATGCTGCTGAAAAATTTAAAGAAGCACAGGAAGCTTATGCTGTTTTATCTGATGCGGAAAAAAGAAAACAATATGATCAATATGGTCACGCAGCTTTTGATAATAATGGAATGGGTGGAGGCTATGACTTCTCGGGATTTGATTTTTCCGATATATTCTCTGATTTATTTGGAGGATCGTTTGGAGGATTTAACTTTGGTGGTAGATCATCTAGTTCATCAAGAACTCGTAAGGGTAATGATACTTTAGTTACAATGAACGTTAGCTTTGAAGAAGCTATTAATGGATGTAAAAAAACCATTAAAGTTAATTCTACAGAAGTTTGCCCTGATTGCTCGGGAAAAGGTGGACTTGGAGAAAAGACTTGTTCAGCTTGTCACGGAAGTGGAACTGTTACAAGTGAGCAAAGATCACTTTTTGGTTCATTTATGACAAGAACAACTTGTTCAGCTTGTAATGGTAAAGGTACAACTTATGATAAAGTATGTTCAACTTGTCGTGGTGTTGGTAAAATAAATAAAGTAAAAGAAATAGAAGTAAAGGTTCCAGCTGGTGTTGATAATGGAAATCAATTAAGAGTTGCTGGTAAAGGCGAAGCTGGTTATAATGGTGGACCTAATGGGGACTTATATATTGAATTCAAAGTAACAGCTCATCCAATATTTGAAAGAGAAGAAGATGATATATATTTATTCTTACCAATTACAATAGTTGATTCTGTTTTAGGATGTAAAAGGGATGTTCCAACGATTGATGGTACTATTAAATTAACAATTCCAGAAAACTCTAAAACAGGTGATAAATTAAGAGTTAAGGGTAAAGGAGTTCCTAATGTTAATAGTGGTAAAAGAGGAGATATGTATGTTGTCTTAAATGTTTTACCACCAAGTAAAGTTAGTCGTGAACAAAAGAGTTTGCTTGAAAAATTAAGAGAAACTGATTTAGAAGATAATAAAGAATTCAAAAAAATAAAAGAATATTTGTAATATTCTTTTTTTTTATTAAAAAAAATGTTATACTATATTTATGTTGGATGGAGGACTTTATGAAGATAAAAGCTGAAAAAAAAGATTGGATAAAGTTTATAGTATTTGCCCTTGCACTTTTTTATTTATCAACATTAATTGTTGAAAATTTGGGAAACTGGGCTAATTATGGTATTGTTGATCCTTATATATGGTTATTTCCTTATCATATTTATATGCCAGTTAGACTTGCTGCAAGTATTTTAGTATTTATAGTATTACTTGTTTGGGTTTTAACAAGCGTAAGTTCACTTATTTTTGATAAAGAAAAAGGTGTAGGTTTTACAGTTAAGAAAAAAGAAAGTGATGGTTATTCGCATTGGGCGAATGAAAAAGAAATTAAAGCTCAATTAAAAATGGTTAGGGTTACTGATGAAAAAATGAAATATGGTGGTCTTCCATTAATCAATAATGGTAAAGAAATATATGTTGATGATGGTGAATCACATTCATTAATTATTGGTTCTACTGGTAGTGGTAAGACACAATATATGGTTTTACCTGCTGTTAAGATTCTTGCTCGTAAGGGTGAATCAATGATTATAACCGATCCTAAGGGTGAGATTTATGAAGAAACTGCGGAAATGTTAAAGGAAAAGGGTTATAATATCGTTTTACTTAATTTCCGTGATCCACAAAAGGGTAATGCTTGGAATCCTTTGTATTTACCTTATTCCCTTTATAAAGAGGGAAATGTTGATAAAGCTATTGAGTTACTTGATGATTTAGCTGCTAATATTTTGTATGATGAAAAAGCACAAAATCAAGATCCATTCTGGGAAAAGTCTTCAGCTGATTATTTTTCAGGTTTAGCGCTTGGATTATTTGATGATGCTAAACCAGATGAAATTAATTTAAATAGTATTAACTTAATGAGTACAATTGGTGAGGAAAGATGTGGTGCATCTACTTATATAAGAGAGTATTTTTCAACAAAAGATGCAGCAAGTAGTGCTTATGTAAATGCAAGTAGTGTTTTAATGGCACCTTCAGAAACAAAGGGTGGTATTTTAGCAGTATTTAAGCAAAAAGTTAAATTATTTACATCAAGAGAAGTTTTATCAGAAATGCTTGCTCATAATGATTTTGATATGAAAGATATTGGTAGACAAAAGACAGCAGTATTTATTGTAATACAAGATGAAAAGAAAACATATCATTCACTTGTTACAATATTTATTAAGCAATGTTATGAAACATTAATTGATGTCGCTCAAGAATGTGGTGGTAAGCTACCTTATAGAACTAACTTTATTTTGGATGAGTTCGCGAATATGCCACCTTTAAAAGATGTTACAACAATGGTTACAGCTGCTAGAAGCCGTTTAATAAGATTTAATTTTATTATTCAAAACTTCGCTCAATTAAATCAAATATATGGTAAAGAACAAGCTGATACTATAAAAGGTAACTGTGGTAATATTATTTATTTAATTAGTACAGAAATTGCTGCTTTGGAAGAAATTAGTAAGTTATGTGGTGAAAAGAAATCTAAAGAAAAAGATAAGACTGCTTCAACACCTTTAATAACTGTAAGTGATTTACAGAGATTAAAACAGGGTGAAACAATTATTTTGAGAACAAGACAATGGCCTTTTAAGACTAAACTTGTTATGAACTGGAAAATTGATTGGGGCAAGAAGTATGATAAGGCTGGTTATCCAACTCGTGAAAAATTAAGCATTCCAATGTTTGATGTAAAAGAGTTTGTTGATAAGGTAAAAGCTGATAAGTTCCAAAGTATGGTTGGAAATATGAATGAAAATACACCATTTCCATTTGGTAATCCATCAAGTAATCCGTTTGGTGGTAATCCATTTATGAATAATCAAGATAATGGTATTAATTTAGATGATGTTGTTAAAAGAATAGATGCTAAGATTGCTGAGTTAGAAGCTGAAGAAGCTGCTTCTAAAGAAAGTGAAGATTGGTCTTTTGATGAACAAAAGGATATACCAAAAGTTATAGATGAAATAAAAGATAACAATGAAGTTAATGATGTAGAAGTTTTGGAAGATAATTCTACTAAAGCAAATATAGAGAAATCAGAAGTTGATAATTCTAAAGTAGAAGCTTCAAAAACTAAAGATGAAGTTACAGATGATGAGTTCTTTGATGATTTTTGGAGTGATGGGGAATAACTAAGCATATAATATTATTGGTGATTTGATGAATTCTATAAATATAGAAGATTTAAAAAAATATACCAATTATAAATTAATTGATATAAGAGAAAAAAAAGATTATATGAAAGGTCATATACCAGGCGCAATTAATCTTGCACTTGATGATATACTTGCTTTTCCTAATAAGTATTTGAGCAAAAATATAACATATATTATTTATTGTGATGAAGGTAAATCGAGTATGAGACTTGTTCAAGTCCTTGAAAAAAATTATGATGTTATAAGTTTAAATGGGGGGTATGATTTATATGAAAGGAGGATTAAAAATGAATAAATGTAGTATTGATAAAAATTATATGAACTGGCTTGATGTTTTTACATCAAAATATTGTAGTTTTTCTGATCAAGATTGGATATATGGGTTTAATAAGCTATCTGAAAGTGATATGAGAAATGTTTTAAGGCTTAATTTGTTGTATAAGCAAATTGAAAATTATTCTATTAGAAACAATATAAGTAATGTTGATTCGGGAATTGGGAATTTTTACAAATTAAAATCCGGTAATAGTGAGTATGAAATTGGTATTTTATATGGCAAAGGCAATTACGGAAAAGATAATTTATATTTTTGTAATAAAGTTGAGTTTGATGATAATGATAATGTTGTTAATTTTAAAGATGTTATAAACTATAAAGAAAATCATAATATTACAAATATTGAACTTAATAAATTATCCAGTAATGTTTTGAAATTGTATAAAAGTGGTGTACCAATTGATGTGATTGAATATCAACTTAAAAATACAATTAACAAATGTAAAATTTTGAAGAAAAAAATTTAGGAATAAGGAGACTTATTCCTTTTATATATTTTCTTTTTAGAGAAATAATGATATACTTATTATGGTGATAAGAATGGAATATGTAATAATTATTTTGGTTGTAATAAATTTGATAATAACTGTTATAACACTTACTAAAAATATTAATGAAGGTCATATAACAGAAAGATTAGGTAATTTGGAAAATACAACGACTAGTAAATTAAGTGAGTTTAGAATTTCATTAACAAAGGATCTAAATGATGATTTTAATAAACTAAGTGATAGAATAGAAAATAGAATGATAAATATTGATAATAAAGTTAATAGTAGGTTAGATGAAAATTTTGAAAAAACAAATAAAACATTTACAAATGTTCTTGAAAAACTTGCTAAAATAGATGAAGCTCAAAAGAAAATTGATATGTTATCTACTGATATTATTTCTTTACAAGGAATATTAACTGATAAAAAAGCAAGAGGAACTTTTGGTGAAGTTAACTTAAAACATATAATGAGTAGTGTTTTTGGAAATGATACAAGGCTTTATGAAATGCAACATAAGTTTGCAAGTGGTGATATTGCAGATTGTGTTTTATTCGCTCCAGAACCTTTAGGAGTTGTTGCAATTGATTCAAAGTTTCCACTTGAAAATTATCAAAGAATGGTTGATAAAAATTTAAGTCAGAGTTCAAGAGATTTAGCCGAAAAGGGTTTTGTAAGCGATTTTAAAAAACATATAGATGATATTGCAAAAAAATATATAATTGCAGGTGTTACAAGCGATCAAGCATTTATGTTTTTACCGGCAGAAGCTGTATTTGCTGAAGTTCAAGCATATCATCAAGAATTAATTGATTATGCTTATAAGAAAAAAGTATGGCTAGTTTCACCAACTACTTTGATTAGTACTTTGACAACTATTCAAATAATTGTTAAAAATGTTGAAAGAGATAAGTATGCTACTATTATTCACGAACAATTAAAGTTATTAGATGTTGAGTTTAGAAGATATAAAGAAAGATGGGATAAGTTATCTAGTCATATTGATACAATTAATAATGATGTAAAAGATTTACATACAACGAGTGAAAAAATATGTAAAAAGTTTGATTCAATAAATAAAGTAGAAATTAAAGAAATAGAGGATAAAAATGGAAGAGAAGATAATTGAGTTATTAAAAACAGAAAATCGTGGTTTTGATATTACGGAAATAGAAGATTATTTGGGTATTAAAGATGCTTTAGGATTAGCAGAAGTTTTAAAGTGTTTACATAGTTTAGAAGAGGCAGCAACAGTTTATCAATCGAAATCTAAAAAATATATGTTACTTGTTAATAGTCATCTTAAGACGGGAAGGTTTATCGGGAATAGAAAAGGATTTGGTTTTGTTGTAATTCAAGGTGAAGAGGATATTTTTGTTGCAAAAAATAATGTAAATGGTGCGATTGATGGAGATACAGTTATTTTAGAAATATTTAAAAAAGGAATGAAACCAGAAGGAAGAATACTAAGTATTGTTAATCGCGCAAATAAGTTATTTGTTGGTGAATATTATTATAAAGATAAAAAAGGTCATATTATATTTGATGATAATAAAATAAGTATTGATGTTATAATTGAACCTTCTAAATCAATGAATGCTATGGATGGTCATAAAGTATTAATTAAACTTGGTAAAAAGTTAAAAGCAAATACTTATGAAGGTGAAGTTGTTAAAATAATTGGGCATAAAAATGATCCGGGAGTTGATATTTTATCAATAATCGCGAAGTATGATTTTTCTGATCAATTTCCGGAAGAGGTTATGAAAGAATTAGATAATATACCAAATGAAATTGATGAAAAAGATATTAAAAATCGAACTGATTTAAGAGACGTTGAATTATTTACAATTGATGGTGATGATGCTAAAGATTTAGATGATGCCGTTAGTTTAAAAATGCTTGAAAATGGTAATTATGAATTAGGTGTTCATATAGCTGATGTTAGTTTTTATGTTAAAGAAAATACAGAAATTGATAAAGAAGCTTATAATAGAGGAACAAGTGTTTATTTAGTTGATAGAGTTTTACCAATGCTTCCACATAAACTTTCTAATGGAATATGTTCATTAAATGGGGGAGTAGATAGGTTTGCAATTTCTTGTATTATGGAAATTAACGATAAAGGAAATGTTGTTAATTATAATGTTTTTCCAAGTGTAATTAGATCAAAACTTAGAATGACTTATAAAAAAGTTAATGATATATTAGATAAAAATATTGTTGATGAATTATATAAACCTTTTGAAAAAACTCTTAGAAATATGAAGAAATTGTCTGATATTTTGCGAGAAAATAAAAGAAGAAGAGGTTATATTGATTTTGAAATACCAGAAGTTAAGATCTTGGTTGATGAAAAGGGTAAACCTATTGAACTTGCAAAAAGAGAACAAGGTACAGGAGAAAAGTTGATTGAAGACTTTATGATAGCTGCTAATGAAACAGTTGCAACTTATATAAATAATATGGAATTACCATTTATATATCGTGTTCACGGAGAACCTAGCGAAGAAAAAATAAGTAGCTTTTTAAATTTTGTTCAAACACTTGGTTATAAACCTGTTGGAAAGGTTAAAAAATCTAGTCCACAATCAGTGCAAAATCTATTGAATCAATTAAAAAATGCACCTGAATATCCTATTTTTTCAGAATTGTTATTAAGAAGTATGCAGAAAGCAGTTTATAGTGAAAATAATATTGGACACTTTGGTTTAGGTAGTACTTGTTATACACATTTTACTTCACCAATTAGAAGATATCCAGATACAACTGTTCATAGACTACTTAGAACTTATATTTTTGAAGGTCATATTGATAATTATACAATTGATGCAATGAATGTTAAAATGCCAGTTATAGCTGAACATACGAGTGAAAAAGAAGTTGATGCGATTGAGTGCGAACGAGAAGTTGATGATATGAAGATGGCAGAATATATGGAAGAACATATAGGGGAAGTTTATACTGGAAGAATCAGTGGCGTTATGAATTTTGGGTTATTTGTTGAACTTGATAATTTAGTTGAAGGTTTGATAAGAATAGAAGACTTAGATGATGATTTTTATATTTATGATGAAGAAAATTATCGCTTAATTGGTAGAAAACATAAGAAGCAATATCGAATGGGTGATAAATTAAAAGTAATTGTAAAAGATGCTTGTAAAGAAACTAAAACAATTGATTTTTTAATTTTTAAGGAGGGTTTAGATGGAAATATTAAACAGAAAAGCAAGGTTTAATTATGAGATAATTGATACTATTGAATGTGGTATTGTTTTAAAGGGAACAGAAATTAAATCTATAAGAGATGGTAAAGCTAATATAAAAGATAGTTATGGAATCATTAGAAATAATGAAGTTTATATTTTAAATATGCATATAAGTCCTTACGAAAATGGTGGAGTTTTTAATCATCAAGAAACAAGGACTAGGAAATTATTACTTCATAAAAAAGAAATTTTAAAATTAAAAAATAAATTAGAACTAGAGGGTTTTACTTTAATTCCTTTAAAACTATATTTTGTTAATGGTAAAGCAAAAATAGAACTTGGATTATGTAAGGGTAAAAAATTATATGATAAAAGGGAAGATAGTAAGAAAAGAGATGTAGAAAGGGAACTTGCTAAAAAATATAAACGATAAAAACTTGCAATTTATATAAAATGTGGTATAATTACTTTGTTAGTAGTTATACTACTTATGGGGATGCCAGGTTTCGACAGAAATATGAGAGTATTCGTTGCAAGTCGGAGGAACACGTTACGAACAAACAAAAATATCTGGAAACAGAACTCAATTAGCTTTCGCTTAGTTATATAGAAAGCGCTTCACTTAATTCGTGCCCATAGGATTATTTGGGGCTCATTTAATGGGATATATTAATGTATTTGCCTAAGTATGTTAATGAATAAATAAGGCTTACTAAAGTAGGGATTGCTAGTTATCAGCTTTCTTTAGGAAATTTTAATAATTAGATAAACTTGTAGACGCGGATAGATGATTATTTTTGGACAGGATTTCAATATCCTCATCTCCACCATTATGAAAAATTAAAGGCTTTTGAGCCTTTTTTATTGTTTTTATTTAAAATATGATGTATAATTTTTGTAGAGTAATAAGGGAATAATACATTTGGAGGATTTTATGTATACAAATTATTTAATTGGAGAAGGAAAAGTATTATCTTTATTTACGTGGGATTTATTTTATAGCGAGTTATTTAAAGATAATAAGAACAGAATCGATCATTTAGAAGGTTTTGTAACTGATAAAAAAGGAAGACATTTAGAAGATAAAGTAAAGGTTTATTTAAATAGTGATGATAATGGTAAATATTTTATGTATAATGGGAATAAAATATATGTCCATAATTATAATTTTTTGCTTTTGGATGAATTAATTAATAAAATGCATAGAGAAGATATTAGCTTTGATGAATTTGTTGGAACAATGATAAATAATGGAAAAGATGCTATTATTATTGAAAGATTACCAATAAAAAACCAAAAAATGCCTAATGTAAGATCTTATGATTATAAACCAGAGATGGTAGAAGTAAGATGTAAGTTAGTTGATGACAAATATAAAGAATGCTTATGGTACCATAAAATGAGAACTATTCCTATTGATGAAAAGGAAGCAGAAATATATGGAACACAAGAGTTTTTTACAAGTGCATTATATAGTTTAGTTAAGAATGGATATTTTGAACTTGAAAATGGAAAAAAATTATGTAAAGAAAAATCAAAAACTTTAAAAAAATAGTGAAAAAAAGTTGACAAGAATATATAAAAAATGTTATATTATTCTTGCTTTTTAATTGGGTTTATTCTATATAAACCCTAAATTAATAAAGGAAATGAAACACCTGGATGTGTGGAAAGGAGGACAATATGCCTACAATTAATCAATTAATACGTAAAAATCGTACTGATAAGACAAGAAAAAGAAAATGTCCAGTTTTAGGAGTTGGATATAACAGTAAAGATAAAAAACAAACTAAGTTAGATTCACCACAAAAACGTGGAGTATGTACTCGTGTAGGAACACTTACACCTAAGAAACCTAACTCAGCACTTCGTAAATATGCACGTGTTAGATTAAGTAATGCTATGGAAGTTACAGCTTATATACCTGGAGAAGGACATAACTTACAAGAACACAGTGTTGTACTAATAAGAGGCGGACGTGTTAAAGACTTAATCGGTGTTAGATATCACATTATTCGTGGAACAATGGATACTGCCGGAGTTGAAAAAAGAATGCAAGGTCGTAGTAAATACGGCGCTAAAAAACCAAAAGCAAAAAAATAAAATGTAAGGAGGATAGAATATGAGAAAAAGACGTGCTGTTAAAAGAGACGTTTTAGCTGATCCTATATACAATTCTAAATTGGTTACTAAGTTAATCAATACTATTATGGTCGATGGTAAAAAAGGTGTTGCGCAAACAATACTTTATGATGCTTTCGAAATGGTAAAAGAAAAAACTAATAAAGAACCAATGGAAGTATTTGAAAAAGCATTAGCAAATATTAAGCCTGCTCTTGAAGTTAAATCAAGAAGAGTTGGTGGAGCTAATTATCAAGTACCAGTTGAAGTAAGAGCTGATAGAAGTCAAGCTTTAGGACTTAGATGGTTAGTTAACTATGCTAGATTAAGAAATGGTCATACAATGGCTGAAAATTTAGCAAATGAAATAATAGATGCATCAAACGGTGTCGGAGCTGCTGTTAAGAAGCGTGAAGATATGCATCGTATGGCCGAAGCTAATAAAGCATTCGCTCATTATCGTTGGTAAAATATAGGAGGATAATTTATGGCTCGTGAGTATAGTTTGGAAAAAACTAGAAATATCGGAATAATGGCTCACATAGATGCAGGTAAAACTACTTGTACTGAAAGAATATTATTCCATACAAAAAAAATCCATAAAATTGGTGAAACACATGATGGTGCTTCACAAATGGACTGGATGGAACAAGAACAAGAACGTGGAATTACAATTACATCTGCTGCCACAACTGCCTTCTGGAAAGGATATCGTTTTAATATAATTGATACCCCAGGACACGTAGATTTTACAGTAGAGGTTGAAAGAAGCCTTCGTGTACTTGATGGTGCTGTTGCACTTCTTGATGCGCAAGCTGGTGTTGAACCACAAACAGAAACAGTTTGGCGTCAAGCTACTGAATTCAAAGTACCTCGTATGATATTCGCTAATAAGATGGATAAAATGGGTGCCAACTTTGAATTTAGTTTAAACTCAATCAAAGAGCGTTTAGGTGTTAATTATGCACCAATCGAATGGCCAATTGGAGCTGAAAATGAGTTTAATGGTGTTATTGATTTAGTAACAATGAAAGCTTATCATTATGATGGTGAGCAAGCTGAAGATGCTAAAGAAATTGAAATACCAGAAGATTTAAAAGAAATTGCACATATTAAGAGAAATGAATTAATTGAAGCTGTTTCTGTATATGATGATGAATTAATGGAAAAATACCTTGAAGAAGGAGATGCTCCTGTTGAATTAATCAAGAGAGCTATTAGAAAAGGTACTCTAGAAGTTGACTTCTTCCCAGTATTATGTGGTACTGCTTTAGGTAATATGGGTATTAAGTTATTACTTGATGCTGTAATTGATTACTTACCAGCACCTACAGATGTAGAAGCAATGACAGGTACTGATACAGATGGTAATGAAATAGTTGTTCATGCTGATGATAATGCTCCATTTAGAGCGTTAGCATTTAAGATTATGACAGATCCATTTGTTGGTAAATTAACATTCTTCAGAGTATATAGTGGACATTTATCTGCTGGATCATATATTCTTAACTCATCAAAAGGTGTAAAAGAAAGAGTTGGTCGTTTACTTCAAATGCATGCTAACAATAGAACTGAAATAACTGATGTTTATGCTGGTGATATCGTTGCTGCTGTTGGATTAAAAAATACAACTACTGGTAACACATTATGTGATGAAAAGAATCCAATAATTCTTGAATCTATGAACTTCCCAGAACCAGTTATTGAACTTGCTGTTGAACCAAAATCAAAAGCAGATCAAGATAAAATGGGACTTGCTTTACAAAAGTTAGCTGAAGAAGATCCAACATTTAGAGCTAGAACTGATGTTGAGACTGGTCAGACTATTATAGCTGGTATGGGTGAACTTCATCTAGATATAATTGTTGATCGTATGAAAAGAGAATTTGGTGTAGAAGCTAATATTGGTAAACCACAAGTATCTTATCGTGAAACAATCACTCAACTTGGTGAATGTGAAGGTAAGTATATTAAACAATCTGGTGGTCGTGGACAATATGGTCATGTATGGGTTCGTTTTGAACCAAATCCAGATAAAGGATATGAATTCGTTGATGCAGTTGTTGGTGGTGTAGTTCCTCGTGAATACATACCTGTAACTGATAAAGGTTTACAAGAAGCATTAAAGGGTGGTGTTTTAGCTGGATACCCAATGGTTGATGTTAAAGCTACATTATTTGATGGATCTTATCATGAAGTAGACTCTAGTGAAGCTGCATTTAAAGTTGCTGCAAGTTTAGCAGTTAAAGAAATTAAAAATAAATGTAAACCTGTTATTCTAGAACCTATTATGAAAGTACAAGTTGTTGTACCTGATGAATATCTAGGAAATGTAATGGGTGACATTACAAGTCGTCGTGGAAGACCACTTGGTCAAGAATCAAGAGGAAATGCTCTTGCTATTGATGCAATGGTACCACTTTCAGAGATGTTTGGATATGCTACAAGCTTAAGATCTAACACTCAAGGTAGAGGTAATTTCTCAATGGTATTTGATCATTATGAAGAAGTACCTAGAAATATTGCTGAAGATATTATTAAGAAAAATAGTGGAAATTAATTAAAAAGGGTTGCTATTTTGTGCTTATTAATATAAAATAATATTGTATATTTAAAAGGAGGAAAAAATATTATGGCAAAACAAAAATTTGATCGTTCAAAACCACATGTTAACATTGGTACAATTGGACACGTAGACCATGGTAAAACTACTTTAACAGCTGCTATTTCTGCTCGTTTAGCTGATAAATATGGTAATGAAAAAGTAGATTTTGCTAATATCGATAAAGCACCAGAAGAAAGGGAACGTGGTATTACTATTAATACTGCACACATTGAATATAGTACTGAAAAACGTCACTATGCTCACGTTGACTGTCCTGGACACGCTGACTATGTTAAAAACATGATCACAGGTGCTGCTCAAATGGATGGTGCTATTCTAGTTATTGCTGCAACAGATGGACCTATGGCTCAAACTCGTGAACACATCTTACTTGCTCGTCAAGTTGGTGTACCTCGTATGGTTGTATTTATGAATAAATGCGATATGGTTGATGATGCTGAATTATTAGATTTAGTTGAAATGGAAATCCGTGAATTATTAACTGAATATGGATACGATGGAGACAACACTCCTATAATCCGTGGATCTGCTCTAAAGGCTCTTGAGGGCGATGAAGAATGGGGCAAGAAGATCGACGAGTTAATGGATGCTGTTGATAATTGGATTGAAACTCCTGTTCGTGATACTGATAAACCATTCTTAATGCCAATCGAAGACGTATTTACAATTACTGGTCGTGGAACTGTTGTTACAGGCCGTGTTGAAAGAGGTCAATTAAAACTTAATGATGAAGTTGAAATTGTTGGTATTAAACCTACTAAGAAGACTGTTGTTACAGGAATTGAAATGTTCCGTAAACAACTAGATTATGCAGAAGCTGGAGATAATGCTGGTGTTCTATTACGTGGTATTTCTCGTGAAGAAGTTGAAAGAGGACAAGTACTTGCTAAACCAGGTTCAGTTACTCCACATACTAAATTCAAAGCTACTGTATACGTTCTATCTAAAGAAGAAGGCGGACGTCATACTCCATTCTTCACAAATTACCGTCCACAATTCTATTTCAGAACTACAGATGTTACAGGTGTAATTGAGTTACCACAAGGTACAGAAATGGTTATGCCAGGTGATAATGTTGAATTCACAGTAGAATTAATCGCACCAATCGCTATTGAAAATGGTACTAAGTTCTCTATCCGTGAAGGTGGAAGAACAGTTGGTGCTGGTAACGTATCAGAAATTATTAAATAAGGAAGGAAACTTCCTTTTTTTTGTGAAAAAATATTGAAAAAAGAGAAATATTATAGTAAAATGATATTAGTGATGATATGGAGGATAGTATGGAGAACAATTTAAAGCATAAAAGTGTTTATAATTTTGTTATTTGTTTGTCTATTGTTGGACTTGCTTTAGTATCTGCGGGAACTTATTCTTATTTTAGTAAAGGTAATTCATATAATGTAACGGGAACAGTTGCGAATTGGTCTTTTTCTGCTAATAGTAGTACTTCAAGTTTTACTAAGAGTTTAAATGATATTGCTCCTGGAGATAGTGGTTCTTTTGCTATTTCTCTTAATGCAAGTAGTTCTACTTCAGATATTGAGTGTTTTATTACTCCTAATATTGCTAAAAGTTTAGAGGGAATGAAAATATATGCTGATGAAAGTCATTCTGTCCAAGTAACTAGTGATTCTCCGCTTAAACAAACTATTGCTGCTGGTACTACTAGTAGTGTTACATTATATTGGGTGTGGGAATATGATACTGGTTTGTTGTCTGGCCAAAATATTAGTTTTTCAATTAATGTGTTTGGTAAACAGATTGTTTCATAAAGACTCAGATTTGAGTCTTTAATTATTATGGAGGTTTTTATGAGTAAGATTGAAATACCGGAATATAGTTTAGGGGAAGAATTGGTTAGTTCAATTTCACACGGAATTGGTGCTTTACTTGGAATTGCTGCTTTAGTTCTATCAGTTGTTTTTTCAAAGAATCCGATAACAATAGTTTCTTCAGCTATATATGGTATAACTTTAATTATTTTATATTTAATTTCTTGTTTATATCATAGTTTTTCACCAAGAATAAAGGCTAAAAAGGTTTTTCGTGTTCTTGATCATGATTCGATTTATTTGCTTATTTTTGGTACATATATGCCATATTTACTTGTTAGTATTGGTGGATCTAAGGGATGGACTTTATGGGGAATTCTTCTTGGTTTATCAATTCTTGGAATTGTATTTAATTCGATTAATTTAGAAAAATTTAAAAATGTTTCTCTTATTTCTTATATTTTAATGGGCTGGATAATAATTTTTTCTTTTAATGATGTTTATAATTCAATCGGCTTTTATGGAACTTTATATTTAATTCTTGGTGGTGTTTTTTATACTATTGGTGCTTTATTTTATAGACTTGGTAAAAAGATAAAATATATGCATTCAATATTTCATTTATTAGTTTTAGCTGGTAGTATATTTCATTTTTTTAGTATATTTTTATATGTTATAAGGTGATTGTATGAGTTATATTTTATATTGGATTGTTAAGATATTAGGAACGCCTATTTTTTACTTGCTTTTTATGCCAAGATATAAAAATAGGAAAAATATTCCTAAAAATGCTAGTGTCGTTTTAGCTGGTAATCATAAGTCTAATTTTGATTGTGCTTCTTTAGTGTGTTCAACAAATAGGGTTATTCATTTTCTTGCTAAAAAAGAATTATTGGATACGAAAATGAAGTGGTTTTTTAATGGAATGGGTATTATTCCGGTTGATCGTAAAAATAAAAATCCTAAGGCTTTAGAGGATGCAATAGGGTGTTTAAATCAAAATAAGGTTATTGGTATATTTCCAGAGGGTACTACTAATAAGACTGATAAATTGATTATGCCTTTTAAATATGGTGCGGTAAAGATGGCTAGTTGTACTAATGCTTATATTGTTCCGTTTTCTATTACTGGTAGGTATAGGATGTTTGGTGGTTTGACTATTACTTTTGGCAAACCATATAAGGTAAGTAATGATTTAGAAAAAGAGAATAAGATTTTAATGGAAAAGGTTAGTAAATTATTAAAAGGAGAATATGATGAGTGATTTTGGTTATAAATTAGCGAAAAAGATATTAAAGCCTATTTTTTATAAAAAGTGTGATCCTACGGTTTTGAATGCTGAGGTTGTTCCTAAAGAAGGGCCAATTGTTTTGTGTGGTAATCATATGCATGTTTTAGATCAATGTGGTCCTTTATTTGAAATACCTCGTGTTGTTCATTATATGGCTAAAAAGGAATATTTTGATAGTTTTAAAACAAGATGGTTTTTTAGAATGGTTGGATGTATTAGTGTAGATCGTGAAAATCATGAAGAGGCTAAAAAGGCTAAAGAAAAGGCAATTTCTATTTTAAAAAAGGGTGGGGCGATTGGTATTTTCCCTGAGGGAACTAGAAATAAGACTGATGCTTTCCTTTTACCTTTTAAATATGGTGCTGTATCAATGGCTAAGAAAACGGATGCAACGATTGTTCCTTTTGCTGTTACGGGTAAATATGAAAAAGGTGGTAATTTAATGGTTAGATTTGGTGAGCCTTTTAAGGTTACGGATATGACTTTAGAGGAAGCTAATGATAAGTTGTTTAATGTTATTAAATCTTTAAAGGAAGAAAATTTGAAAGCTACTAAGTAGCTTTTTATAATGATTAATTTTATGTAAAAAATTGTTTTTCTTTTAAATTTTTGTGATATAATCATAGAGTAGGAAAGGAGTATTTATGGAAAAGAAATATACTGGATTAGTTGTTTGTAATACTGTATTGATTTTAATTGTTTTAGGATTAGTTGGATTTATTGTTTATGATAAAGTTATAAATAGTAAACCTAATGATAATATTGAATCAAAAGAATTGTATAGTATTAAAAAATTAGGTGATAAGGTATTATATACTGGAAAAAGTGATCTTGAAATTATTAGTAGTGAGATTATATTTGCTTATCCTGTTATTAATATTAATAGTAAAGAAATAAGAAAAGTAAATAGTGAAATTTTAAAGGTATATCAAGATGTATATTCATTTATAGATTCTAATTATACAAAAGAAGTTAGTGAAACCCCTATGTGTCAAATCACTATAAATAAAAATGGTAAATTATATGGCGGTGAGAATACTGTTTCACCTTTGAGATATATTATATCTGAAAATGATAAGTATTTATCAGTTGTTATTGAAGAAACGCATATAACTATGTGTGGTGGTGGTAGCACTTCATATTTAGGATATACTATAAATAAAGAAACTAAAAAAGTAATGTCCAATAGTGAAATATTAGAGTTATTTAATGCATCTAACGATGAAAATGTATTTGTTGATGCATATAATGAAAATGCTCAGTCAATTGGTTTAGGTAATGCAAAGAGTATTGATGATTTAAGACTTTATGTATATGATGGCGAATTAGTTCTTTGTTTAACAACGAATGGTGATTATTTACTTAAATATAGTAATGGGAAATTAGGCGCAGTTTAATGTATTAGCTAAATGCTAATGCTTTTTTATGGTAAAAAAAGTGATTTTCATCACTTTAGATTTTCTGTTAAGGCTTTTACTATTCCGGTTACATAACCATCTTGATTATTTAATAAATTGTTAAAATCATTTTTGCAATTTATATATCCTAGTTCTAGTAAATAGCTTTCAATTCCCATATTTGAATTATAATAATCATTTTTGGGATAAGCTTTATTTCTTCCATCCATATATGCTCCTGTCATATAACCTCCGGTTTCACGATTATAAAAGTACCAAGGAGTATTTGTTGTAATATTTTCATAATATTTGTATCCATTTTGCTTTGCTTCTTTTTTAGATGATTCAATATCATAATTAGATAATGTTTTAACATAAACACCATTTTTAATTTTATATGTTTGAAGTGGTGAGAATGTTGTGTTTGCATATTGCCTTATTTTGTCAGCAATATTATAAGCAAAATCATAATTCATATTAGGTGCTGCATATACTTCAATACCACCTTTTATTATAGAACTAGGTGCACTATTGACGTGAACTGATAAGAATAGTTTAGCTTTTGTTTCATATGGAAGCGTAGCTCTTCCTTGTTTTCCATATGGGCTTATATTGGTATTATTCTCTCTTGTAAGTTTAACTTTAAAACCATTATTTTTTAATTTTTGTTTTAACTTTAATGATATACTTAGATTAATATTTGATTCATAGATATTACCATTAACTGCTCCTACATCACCACCACCGTGTCCAGGATCAATAACAATATCATATATATTATCTGGTGTATCAATGTTTTTGAATTTTAATTTTAGAAATGGTTTATCTTTAAAGGTTTCAAACAATAAAGTTATATGGTTAGTTTTATTTTGTTTTGATAATGAATAATATTCTGTTTCTTGATAATTTGTTTCATTTTTAAGAGTATAAAATTTTTCATTATTTTTGATTAGTATTGTATATGATTCATTAATTGTTTCTAAATTGATGCCATCATTTATTTTGTCTGTTATATAAAAAAAATTTTCATTTGAAT
>ULVD01072130.1_pt1 | contig 30913 bp, 27 predicted proteins | sample 1959101 | NCBI WGS metagenome assembly ULVD01 (sample SAMEA4835777, study PRJEB28245) | human gut metagenome | biome: gut microbiome; material: fecal sample | place: Denmark | collected 2008
TAAAATATAAGAAAAAAATTAACTTTTATAATTAAAACACTTGATATAATTAAACTATCATCAAAGACTCAATTATTAAAATCAATATTTTATATTTAAAAGTATACGTAAAATAAAAAAATTGCACTTTTGACATCATTTTCTTATTATGTTAAGGTGTTAACGAAGTGCTTGTTTAGGTACCACCTTTATATTTATGGAGGTGGTCTTTATGACAAATCATTTGTTGAAATTCTTAGATCATAAAACTACCTTCAATTTTAATGGAGGTAGCTAATGGATAAGAAAGACTTACTTATTGTGATATTGTTAATTATCATAATCTTGCTAATCGTCTTCAACTAGATATGACATATAAAAACCTAACTCACTCGTAGTTAGGTTCCGCAATTTCGTGGTACCTAACCAGGGGGTCAAGCACTTCACTAACAATAATATACCATAATTTAATTTTTTAGTAAATTATTTTTTATAAATTCACATCTTAAGTAAATATCTTTACTTCAAACTATAACTGTTATTTATTATAGAAGTATTATAAATAAATAGTACATCTTTATTATCAAAATCAATATAATTACCCAGTATTTTAGGACTCATATATCTAGTATCAACTAAAGTAATAGTTTTATATGATGAAACTAATAACGGAGCTAAACTACTACCAAAACTATCTCTAAATATTATTAATTCTCTATCATTATCAGAAAGATCATTATAAATACTTACCAAAGGAGTACTACCACCCAAATACATTTCATATTTGTCACTCTCTCTAAGTTTATCCATATCATAAAAACTTATATAACTATTCTTACTATAGTCATATACTAAACTATTATTGATACTATCATTCTTTATAATATTTAATTCATCACTTCTAGTACTTATAGGGACGCGAGACTTATAAACTCCATCAAAACTACCAACCTTCTCTACATCATAATTAATACTATTATAATTATTCATACCACTTAGTAATCTAGAAGCAACATTATCTATTCTATCAATCTTAAAATGACTATCAGTCTTATAATAATCATCTAACTCTAAAGTATTAAAAATATCAATATATCTAAAGTCCAATTTATTATACATATAATCTTCTAAATATTGATAATCTATTCTTAAATTATTATCATCTATAAAATAATTCTTATCTGGTATTATAGAATAATAAACATTACTTTCACTTAAATAATTATCTCTTATATAATTAATTTTATTTATTAAATTATCTACTGAATCCATATTTAAAGGATATTCCATCTCTATAAAATGATCATCTTTAATATACAAATTATGATAATTACCTTTTATATTTATATCCATCTTTGCTTTTAAAGTTCTAAAACTATCTCTATATATAAATTGATCAGTAGTATATTTATCAAACTCATTAAAATACGTTCCATTAAATAATGTTTTAAAACTAAAATGAGGCATCAACGTAAGTTTACGTCTTTCACTTAATGATACTTCATCGTCACTCTTAAAAATATTTAGAATAAAGAATAACGAAAGAATTAATACAAATAATACACTAATAACTATATCTCTATATTTATTACTCATACATCCTCCTTAAAACCTAAAATATAAAAATGGATTATAACTACTATCAATAAGCATAGATGTCACAACTAAAAGTATTAAAACAATAACAATTACTTCCACTATATTAATTATTTTATTAAGTATATCATTTTTTCTAAGCTTCTCTATTACATTCTTTAATAAAGGTGTACAAAGTATTATACCAATAACTAATATAACAACATAGCTTCTTATATAATAAAGTATAAAATTATTAGAAAATTCTAAACTTTTAAAACTAAATAATCCTTTTATAATAGTAAGAGCACTACCCAAATCTTCACTTGAAAATATTATAAAACTAATCATAACAACAAACGAAGTATAAATGATTCTAATTGCTTTAGGTAATTTCTCTAATACTTTATTAAGAAAATACTTTTCAATTATAAGTATTATTCCAAAGTATAAACCCCATATTATAAAATTCCAACTAGCTCCATGCCATAGACCAGTAAGCATCCATACTATAAATATATTTCTTATATGTTTTAATGTACTTACTCTGTTTCCACCAAGTGGAATATATACATAATCTTTAAACCAACTACTTAGTGTCATATGCCAACGTCTCCAAAAATTAGTAACACTATCAGCTATATAAGGATAATTAAAGTTTTCTGGAAACTTAAATCCAATCATCTTACCAATACCTATCGCAATATCACTATATCCAGAAAAATCAAAATATATCTGTAACATATAACTAATACCAAGTATCCAATATAATAAAACAGATACTTCTGTACTACCAACTAATGTGTTACATAACTCTCCTATATTATTCGCAATAACTACCTTCTTAAATAAACCAATTATAAATCTATTAACACCATTACTAAAGTCTTCAAATTTTACTTTTCTTGATTTTAAACTCTTATTTACACTTTCATATCTAACAATAGGTCCAGCAATTAATTGAGGAAACAAGAATACATAAGTCATAAACTCTATTAAATTCTTTGATGCTTTTACTTTACCTCTATATACATCTACTTCATAACTTATTATTTGAAAAGTATAAAAGCTTATCCCAATAGGTAAAACTATATTTAAAAGTGTTATATTACTACTAAAAATACTATTGATATTACTAATTATAAAATTAAAATATTTAAATATACAAAGTAATAACAAATGAAAAAATATAATTACTGTAAGTAAACTTTTACTCTTATTCTTTTCTAAACTAAGCGTCATAAAATATGCAAAGAATACATCAATAAGCATTAGTAATATATATTTAGGTTCACCATAAAAATAAAATATAAAACTAAAAACTAATAACACTATATTCTTATATTTTTTAGGCACAATAAAATATAAAATTAAAAATATTGGTAAAAAATAATATAAAAATGTAATACTTGCAAATACCATAATCTTCTCCTTTTAAAAAAGCTCCTTTAAGGAGCCATATTATTTAAGCAACAGGCTTAGTTAGGCATTTCACCTGGAAGATTTATATCACCACTATTAGTCTTAACTAATTCTTTTCCAATATTATTATTAACATATTTTTTAAAACTATTATATACTGGAGTAGCCCAATCTTCACTTGCCATTACCATAAATATTATATCATTACTATTAGTGATATACATCTTATCAGCGCTTACACATATCCATTTAGCCATATCAATATTATCATACATTTCTTGTTTCATACTTTCTATTTTAGAAGTATCTTTAACTTTTAATACAACTAAACTATATGCTTGAGCATTCATAAGTGGTTCACTTATAACTATATAGTCTACATTACTGCTATCACTAAGTCCTGTATAATATTTCCATGCTTCAGTACTATCATTAATGCCTTGAAATTCAAGTGCTGGTAAAGTATCACCTAAATCATTATATATACTTTTTATCATAGTCTTAACATCACGAGCAGTCTTAAATTTAGAAGTATTATTTTGATTATCTCTACCTCTTACATACATAATTACAACAAGCATAACAACAGCAAGTGCTATTAAAGAAACACCTATTATTAATGGTTTATTCTTACTATCCATACTTTCCTCCTTATTATCTATATAAATTATATCAAATTAAATATTTTATTCAATATAATCATTATAATTTACTACTTAATTTTTCTTTTAATAAAATATATCTTCTCATAGTGTCATCATTATCTAATAAAAGGTCTCTACTAATAATTTCATAATTACTATAATCCACATCACACTTAAATTGACTAGAAGTTAAATCAACTATATTACTATCTATTATATTAAAATAATGACTAATACCTTTAACATGTATTTTACATATACTACCACCAAAATAATCATTAAGAACTAAAGCAGTAATTGCACACATACCAAAGTATTTATTATTACTACTCCACATATCTTGTACTTTAGGATAACACAAATCTCTACTATAACACTTTAATAATTTACTTTTTATATTATCTATATTCATAACACAATTATATCAACAAAAAAAGACTATTTCTAGTCTTAATTTCCTTTAACTATATATAGAATATCATTATCATTAATAATAGTTAATTTAGTACTTGTTTGATATCCTAAATCTTTTTCATATGTCCAGTTAACAGTAACTAAATAAGCAGGATATTCATTCTTATTATAAGTATATTTAGTTTCAAATACGTCGGTTACATTAACCTCTTTTACCATTGGTAACTCTTGTTTTCTCTTACTATCTAAATTACTTTCTACAAACTTATATAATGTTGATCCCATATTTTCTTTAAAGTTTTCTCTTAAGTCTTTATGTAAGAATTCTACTCCACCTATATCAGTACTAGTAAGTTTATTATCAAGAGAATATAAATCTATTATAAATAGTTTTGATATAGCTTTAGCATACTCATTCATATTAACAGGTTTTTCATTTAATACTTTACTTAATTCTTTAAATGTACTTTTATATAAATCAGTATCACTCTTAGATAAAGTATAACCATAAAAATCTATAGAATCTATTTGTTTTTTATTAGTACTTTTACTTAAAAAATCTTTATTAATTCTATATCCTAAAAAACCTAATAATAACACTCCAACTACTATAAATAATAATATTACTTTTATATCACTTTTTCTCTTCACGTTCGCAAGCTCCTATCTTATCTTCTTCATTCTTTATTAAATCATGAAGTACTATTCCATTAGAAACATCTAATATTTGATTAGCATAATCTTTTATTCTACTAATGTAATCACTATCTATTGGTTCATCACTTAATGTTACATATTCATCATTTAAGTTACTATAATATACTTTATCAGTAAGTACATTTCCATTTGGGAATACTACTATTTTTTCATTATTACTAAATATATCATGTCCAAAACCATATTTATCTTTAAATCCGAACATGTTTGCTATAGTAGGAAGTACATCATACATACCCATCGCATGACTAACTGTTCTTCTATATTTCTTATCAACATTCCACATAATTAATGGAGTATTTTTAAGTAAATCATAATTATAATTTTCCATAGATACAAATGTTGGATCATCTTCACTCTTAATGTCATCAGTAACAGGATCATAATTATATAATAAGTTAAATTGTTTCTTAGCAAGTCTTGCTTCATGATCACCATATAATATAATTATTGTATCTTTAGTTAAATCATTATCTTTTAATAACTGTATAAATTCTCCTAACGCAGCATCAGCATAATGAGCACTTCTAATATAATTACCCATAGAAGTATCTTCTAAATATTTAGCTGTTCCAGTCTTTTCTTCTCCATTCTCATCAGTATATGTATAATCCATAGTTATATTAAATGGATCATATTTCTTTAAATCATTAAATGGTGAATGATTAGAAAGTGTAATAACTGTGCCATAGAATTTCTTATTATTTTCTTTTATATTCTTAAGTATTGGCATTAATTGGTTAAAGAATGATTTATCAGATAGTCCTAACCCTACCCAATTAGGATCATTAGTATCAGTTGGTACAACATAACTATCTTTAGCATAAAAATCCTTATAGCCAAGTGTTTGATGCATAGTTTTACGATTCCAATAATCAGCATTATTAGCATGAGCACTAAATGTATAATAACCCATTTCACTAAAATACTTAGGAAGGGCATAATAAGTTCTATTATAATAGTTTACAAACACTGTACCACTACTAGAAGGCATAAGACCAGTATTTAATGTAAACTCTGTATCAGAACTAGTTCCAACACTTATTTGAGGATAAAATTTATCAAAATAAATGCCTTCACTAGCAAGCTTATTTAAGTTAGGTGTAACTTCTTTACCATTTATCTTTAATCCAATTAAGAAGTTTTGCATACTCTCAGCATGTATAAATATAACATTCTTACCCTTAAATACATTAGTATACTTATTAGAACTACTCTTTTCTTCCCACTTACAAGCATAGAAATTTCTAAACTTACGAGCAGCTTCATCATAACCAAATAAAGTATTTAAATGAGGTTGTATACTTTGAATTAAATCATTAGCAGTATAAGTATATAAACCAAATTTTTGAACTAACCATTCTCTATTCCATTGTTTAACAAGTCTACTAGTATCAGTAGCATTTAAAGTAAATAATAAAGAACATATAATAACTCCAGAAGTAGCAACTGAATATATAAAATTTTTCTTTCCTTTTTCAGTCTTTTCTACTTCAAAATAATAATTTTTCTTACTAAGAAATCTATGTATCAAAAAGAATATAATTGGAAATACAATATATAAAAATTGAGTAATATGTAATTTATCATATAAAGAATCATCAACTGCCCCAAGCATAGATGCAGTAGATATTAAATTAACTGATAAAAATGATTGATAAAATTGATAATAAATAGTATTTCCTATAGCTAAGAATGTCGCAAATAATATCCAAACAAAGAAATAACTAAATTGATACTTAGGTTTAAATAAATAACCAAACGCACCTATCAATAAAGAAACCATAAAATCAGATAAAAATGCTTTAAAATATATTGGTGTACCTATAGTAAATATTCTTAATAAAAATCCAATCAATAAAGATATAACTATATAAGACAAAAACAATATATTAGTTGAAGCATACTTTTTAATACTAGAAATTACTTTCTTATATATAGTTTTAAAATTTAAATTTTTTATTTTTTTAAAATCAATCTTTTTTAACCTTTTCATACTAATTCCCTCTTTGTAATTATATCATTATTATAACTTTTTTTCAATGCATTAAAAAAAGGACACATGTCCTTTAATTTTTTCAATTAATTTTGAATTAATCCATCATCAGTAGCTTTACAATTCCAAGGGTCTACAATACAATCAGTACATTGTTTATATTCAGCAGCACCAATTAAATTCATAAGTACTCCTACAATTGTAACAATTAAGAAAACTAACACAGCAGCAATTGCCTTTTTAATTAATTTATGTTGTGCATCTTTAATTTTATTTTCATCTTTTTCTGTTACAGCCTTAGCCATATCAATCATACCAACAACAATTAATAAAATTGGAACAATTACTTTAATAATGAATATAGCAATACCAACAAGTCTTAAAACTGGACCTAATTCAGCACATAATTCACCAGGAGCTGTAGTTTCTAACACATTAACTAAATTTAACATAACCAATTTCTCCTTCTCTATATATAAATTCTACATAATTTTTAAGTTTTTGTCAACTATACGTAACTAAATACCCATTTTATTAATAAAATTTTTAATAGGTTCTATATTATCTTGTCTCTCATCACATGGAGGAACAGTTGCAAATACTTTTAATTTTGTTTCATATTCAAATGTAGCAACATCTTCAGCATTAAGAATACATTTATTTAAAACTACTCTTTCATTTTTTAACATTTCAAGTGCAGCTCTATTCTTTCTTAACATCTTATTAATCATTATTGTAGATGGTTCTATTAAATAGTATACTTGACTACAAATAGACACATCATCATAATCATTTAAATCAACTAATACTACATCACACATTTGTTTTTTCATTAATTCTTTTGGTAAATCAGAAGAAATAGTACTAACTAAATCCTTATCATTAAAATATAAGAAATCTACTTTATTTACTTCTATAGCTCCAACAGATCTTATTTGTGATAACATTTTTCTAATCATATATATTAATGTAGTTGCACCAGCATGTTGAGTCATATTCTTAAATCCAATAATTCTCATCTTACCACTAGGAGCACTACCCATCATGTCACCATTACCGCCACCATTATTATTCATAGCAGCATTATCAATATCTTGTAAATTATGAATATTTACAACATCTCTATAAGTATGAGGATGAACTAATAAATAATTAATCCCTTCAGCATTACGAGTAAAATTATAAATACCTAGAGATATTAACTTTGATAGATATGTTTTAGAATCACTTTCAGGATTATCATCAAGTAATAAAATAACATTCTCCATATTAATATTCATAGCTAATTTTTGTAAATTATCAGTATTTTGATAATCACGTATAGCTGTAATATCTAAAATCATCTTATCATAATAGAAATTAGTAAAAGTATCTATTATTTCATCAACATTAAAGACACCTTCCATAGACTTCATAACTTCTATATTTAAGCCCATCAAAAGTTCCTTATATTTATTATAAACCATTACATTCATCGTATCATCTCCCCATCAATCTATTTAAAGTTACTGATTACAATTTACAGCACCAGTAACATCATAAAACATTGTTTTTGTCTCACCTGCAATAGGTAATTTAACTGTTACTTCTATAACAGGAATAGTAAGTGCTATAAAAGTTGTTACTTTATAATATATTTTACCATCAGCTGGGCAAAATTTCTTTAAGCAATAACCACCATATTGCATAGTTCCATCTCCATTACAACTAGCTTGTTCTCCAGATATATAGTTATAACCTAAAGCTTTAACAAAGGCAAAAGCTTGTCCTTCAGAACTAGTATCATTTTTTAAATCATCTTCATTTAAATCATGTAATCTATTACTATTAGGAGAAGTAGTAAAACCTTCATTCGTTTCAATAATATTAATTATTTCATTCTTAACTCTAAATGCTTTAGTATAACTTATAGAATAAGCTAAAAAACCAGCAAATAAAGCTATGAAAATAATTACAATTCCAGTTAACCATGTACTACCAATAGCATCTTTCATATAACACTTCCTTTACTATTAAATATTGAAAAAGGTACCATAGGCACCATTGATATCAACCAATGACACCTACAGTACCAAAGTTTAATAATTTATTATGATGTAGCTCCGCCGCCACCTTCAACATCTGTTCCATAATCAGTGTCATAACATTGAGCGTTAGTATCGCCACCTCTACAACATTTCCAAACTTTAACTGTAGCTTGAGTTCCTTCATCAAAGCTTTTTACACTAACAGCTTCAAAATCAGTACCATATGTTCTACAAGTTTGGTTAACTATAGATTTTTGAATCATTGGCCAAACAAATGCATAGAATAAACCACCAACAGCAGCTATTGCGATAATAGTAATTACTGTCATGTTTAATTCTCCACTCGCTTCTTTCATCTGTGAACATCCTCCTTTACTTTCTAAATTAATTATACAATATCGATTTTAATAAATCAATACAAATTTACATAATTTATGCATTCATAAACATCTGGAATATCGCAAGTACTAAGATAACCATAACACCACCACCTGTAGCTACAAGCATTGTCATAGTTTTCTTTTCCATCTTTTCTAGACGTTCTTTATACTTAGTTTCTCTTGATTTATTTTGAAGATTTGAAATAGTTCTTGAGAAAGCCATTAATTGTTCTTGTTTTCTCTCTTGACTACCTAAACCAAGTCTATAAAGAAGTCTCATCATACGCATACTATCACGAACAGGATATCTACGAGCAAAAGCCATATATGGTTCTATACTTGAGTCACCTGCATCAATAGCAGAAATCAAATCACGAAGTCCTGGTTTGAACATCTCAGGAGCAGATTCTAAACTACGAGTTATAGCAACTGGAACTGTATAATGTTGAATTAAGATTTCTAAACTCTTTAGATAATATGGTAATTTTAAATTTATTTCATGTAAGTGTCTTTTATAATATCCTTTTACTTTACTATAATCATCTTTGAACATAAGATAAGCACCTACAAAACAAACAACTAATTTTACAGCAAAATTAAGACTTTGCATACTTGTAATAGAAGCTACTAATAAAATTAAGAATGTAATAATAGCTGTCTTAACACGCTTTTGATATTTAAGATTCAAATCAACTTTTTCACCATACTTAGATATAAGTAAGAAATCATAATCATCCTCTTTTAATTTAGAAAACAATACTTTATTATCATCAACGAACTTATTAAAGTTAAATGTTCCTAAATAGTTAAATAAGAATATAATAATTACTCCGACAACAAATATTTCCATTATTCAGCACCTACATCCTCATGGTAGTATTTAATACCTGATAGTAAGAAGTATGTATTAATTAATATTACCCCATGAAGTAATATTTGAACATACCATTCTTGTAGTAATTGTTTATAACTAATATCACCAAGTAACAATTGAACAAGTAATACTAATAAATATAGGAAACAACCGAAAGTACAGAATTGTTTATAGAATGAAGTTCTATCTATTCTATCACGATATACACTTTCAACAAGCATATCTATATCTTGAAGCATACCTTCTAAAGCATCACCTGAATCTTTAGAACCTTCTTTAGTAATTTGTAAGAACAATTGATGCATATTTTTAACTACATAATAGTCATACTTTTCATTCATAAATCTAACTGCATCATCAATAGTGCCATTTTCATAAGACATTTGTATCATTTCTTTAACATCACCAAGTAATGGTTCTTCAAGTACTTCTGAATCCCTAACACCTTCTAACGCTTTAACAAAAGATTGTGTAGTATTAAATTCCATTATAACGTTAGTTGCATATACTTGAATTTGTTCAAATATATATTCACTATATGCTTTTTTACATCTCATGTATGTTAAGTATGGAATAACCATTATAGCCGCAGTAGCATAAACAATACTCCAAATAATACTATAGAAATATAAAAATGAAACTACAGCTGCACCTATACCAAAGATCAAAATTTGTATTACATATTGACGTGTTGTATACTCCTGACCTAATTGTTTAGCTTTCTCACGAACAACTTTAAATGAATATGGAGCATATCTTTCATAAGTATTACCAATAGTTTTAGTAATAAACTTATAAGAATTATCACCAGTATTTTTTCTATAAATTATTACGAAAACTACAATTACAGCAACAATTATAACCTCAATATACATATAACACCTCCATTACTAAATTTCTATCATTTCTATATTACTAGCAGTTTGGTTAACTGCTGGTTCTTCAATTATTAACTTTTCTTCTTCAGGCTCTGCAACTGCAACTTGAGCTGGGACCTCAGGAACAGTAGTATCAACATTTACTACTGACTCAGGAGTTACTGCTTGAGGAACTTCCTCTACAACATTAGTAGTAGGTACTGTTTCAACTACTTCAGTAACTGGAGAACTAGAAGTACCCTCTTCAGTAGTAACACTATCTACAGATGCATCACCATTATTAGCATCATTCTCATCACTAGCTTCTTGAATCTCACTTCCCTTAGGAATAAATGGATCTTCCTGCATCATAACACCTTGAGAAGCAAGATAATCTATTAAGTGTGAAGTTGGATTATTATATACTTCATTCTCCATCAAATCACGAGCATATAATACGTTAACTTTAGCTTCGTTAGTATCATCATCAACATAAAATTCAACTACTTGAGTAATCTCTCTTTGAAATCTATTATATTTCTTAGAAAAGAAACCTTTAACATGTATACCTATTTGGATATATCTATGCATACCTTTAACGAATTGATCAATATCTTGACTACTCTCAAGTAGTGAGTAAAGACGCATTGGAATACTTGAAGCTTTATCAGAGTGTATTGTTGATAAAATATTATGTCCTGAAGAAATTGAGTTACGAACAGCAAGAACAGCTTCAGCAGAACGAACCTCTGAAAGCAAAATCCATCTTGGGTTTTGACGCATACAAGCTACCAAAACATCTGAATATGAAGCAATATTATTTGTTTTCATTGCAACTATATCACGAGTTGGATAAATTTTATCTAAGTGAAGTTCTAATGTATCTTCTATAGTTATTATCTTTTCATCTTCTTTGATATGACTTGCTAAGTATTTAACAAGCTCTGTTTTACCTGAACCAGTTTCTCCACTAACAAGTATATTGCAGTGACCACTAACACAAGTCATTAAGAAATCATGAAGTTTTAAAGATACATAATCTTCTTTAACTAATTTATCCTTATTTAATCTTATTTTAGCCGGAGTTTTTCTTATTAGAACAGCAATTCCATTTGTTGCGATAGAATCATGAACGAAGTTAAGACGTAACTCAGCACTTTCGGCATCTAGTAATGGATGTGCCATATTGAATGTCTTACCCATAACGTTAGAACATTGGAAAGCAAGTTTCTCCATTACTTCGTTATTTAATCCCTCTACATGAGCAGGCTTAACACCTTGAGACAATGTTTTAATCCATAACTGACCATTATTTGAATAGGAAATATCAGTTACATCGTCATCTTCTAAAAGAGGCATCAATAAACCAAAGTCTATTTGTGAAAATACAGCATCCTCCATTAACTAATCCCTTCCTTTTTTCTTTTTATTCTGTTATATTAATATCGGTATTATTATCTCCATTATTATCATCGCCATTATTTTGATCTTCATCTACAAAATCAAGTGGAACTTCACGAGTATTAGCAAGTATTAAGTTTGTTAAATATTCACTTGAAACTCTAGTACTTCCAGGATTATAATTAGCATTCTTAACTACTGGAACAATACTACTACTACCAGTTTGTGCTAAAGCTTTTCTAAGTAGTAAATGTAAATCTTCAGGAACAGCAAATATTAATGCAGCAGCAGTCTTTTGACCAGCACCTTTTTTAAATATATGATTTCCTGCGGAGTCTTTAACAGCTAAAACTGTGATACCTTCAATTAACTTACCAAATACTAACTTACCATCAGCAGAAGCTAAGTAATATAAATCAATTACATCATCTGGATATATTGTATTACCATATGTACTAGTTGTAGATACTGGTAATGAGAATATTGTATAATCTTTATAAATATTATTCCATGCAGAGTCAGGCATTGAATTCCAGGTTACAATCTCAGGTGAATAAAACAAACTACCAGCTGGAATTAAAGTATTATAGTTTACATACTTACCGATAACATTATTTTTGCTTCTTATAACAGTTGATGTTACTAATGATGAAGCAACTTTAACAACACCTACATCCTCTTCTTTAATTTCTTCACGAGCACTTAATTCACGAAGAGCATAAGGAACTTCAATAGCATTTATAGCTTTGCTTACACGATAATTATAAGCAAAGAATAATATAAGTAAACAAGCAATACCAGCAACAATAGTTACAACACCTTTATTACCTAATAGTTTTTTTACACCATTCATACTATTCACCACCTTCAGCATTTGGATTTTGAACTTCTATATCTTTTAAATCTTCATCAGATACATTAATAGTTTTAGATAATATTAAATTTTGTAAATAAGAACTACTGATTCTTGTATCTTTAGGATTAGTAGAATACTCAGCATTACGAGGTACTGGGAATATCGAACCAGAAGTATATAATGCTTTTCTAAGTAATAAGTGCATATCTTCAGGTACTGAGAATATTAAATATCTAGGTGAAGCTAACTTAGTACTCTTTTCAAATAAATTGTTATAATCACCATCAGCAACTGCTAATACCTTAATACTTTCAATAAACTTACCAATTAATAGTCTTCCATCTACATCATATCCTTGGAAATATAAATCAATATAGTTACCAGTAAATATAGAATTTCCATAAGTAGTTTCTAACGTAACTGGTAAAGCAACAATTGTATTTCCATCAGGAATATCTTCATATAAACTTGATGGAAGCTCTTCCCAATTCATTAATGTGTTATTATAAAACATACTATCAGCAGGAATTTCTACTTTATTACTAACGTATTTACCAACTATTAAACTAGTTTCAGTAATAACATTAGCAGTAATAACTTTTCCTGGAACCTTTCTAGTACCAACCATTTCATTAGTAATTAAAGTTCTTGGTGATAAAGTTCTCAAAGCATAAGGAACCATTCTTGGCTCAGTAGCTTTATCAATTCTCCACCAATAAGCCCAATAAATAATCAATAAACAAACTAATACTGCAAAAATAGTTACAGTATTTTTATTCTTAAAAAATCTCTTAACCCCTATTAATACACTATTCATATTCTTCCCTCCAAAGACTATTATCTATTATCAATATAAATTATACAAAATTATAACAACTAAATCAATATTAAAAGAGCATTTTTATAAATGCTACAAATAGAAATATATCTTTATATAAAGTACATAATCATTTAAAAACTATCAAAAATATCAATAATTTTATTTATATTACTTACTGTATACCTGTTTTTACAAAATTTAAAAGGTACATAGTTTATTGTCTACAATATTTATTTTCTTTACATCGCAGTAATCTAACTATATACCTTTTTATATTATTTTTAAAAATTAATTTTTATAATTATTTATTAATCCCTATATCTAAATCTTAGTTGCCACTTAATGCCAGTATATACAAGGTTTTTCTTATCAGCAGTAACATTACCATTTTTATCAACATACTTGGCACTAGGATCGATATCAATATTCAAACCTTGTCTATCCAAGAATCCAGAATACCTAATGTTAACTATTATACTGTCAAATGATAAATCGCAAGTAATATATTTATTAAGTATTTCACTTTTACTCGCATTGGCATTATATCTAACATAATATTTAATATTAGAAGCATTAGTAGAAGTTGCATTTCCAGCACCTCCAATATAATATTGACCATAATCTTCTTTATCCTTACGATAATTTACAATATCACTATTAGAAGTGAATGCAGATATAGAGTCCGCTTTAATCTCACAACCATTAATATTATTTCTTTGAATATTTTTTGAAATACTTAAAGGTAACGATTTATAACTAATAGAATAATTAGCGTTAAAAGATTTCGTATATGGTGCTGAACCAGAAACATCAATATTATCTATATATCCCACAGAATAATACCACTTATATCCACTCCATTTAAATCCAGAATCATCATTATCTTCATTATCTATATCATCAGGTAAAGTAGGCGTCACATCTGGGATATTTCTACCATCTGGACAAGAGACAGTAACATTATCAACATTATTTCCGCCATTTCCATCATCACCGTTCTTAGAAGCTTGACCATAAATAGTTTCAAGTATACCATTAACTAATGTATCAAGGGTAACATCAAATGAAGTATCTTTGATGTTAGCTGTATTACCAGAAGAAGTTCTAACCCTTACACTAGCCTTTGGTGGCTCTTCATAAATATCATAAAATTCTAATTTATAAGTTTTATTATTAGTAACATTCTCAGCAAATCTTCTAATGAAAATTTCAACAAATTTTTGTTCAGACATTACTAATTTACCAGTTGTTCTATAAGTACCATAGTCAACTGCATCAACCATAGAAGCTTCCATAACTTCACGAGCTAAGTAGAAGTCCTCTTCAGAAGTGGTAGTCATTCTTTGAACAAGTAGTAAAATAACAATAATTACTACCCCACATAACACTACGAAGTAACCCCAAAATGAATGTTTCATTAATTACCACCCCTTCCTGGTTCTGAGAACTTAACAGTATAAACATCATATTCGTTATTAGGTTGAGATATTGTATTTAAGAATTCAGATTTACAATTATAAAATCCTTTAAGTCCAGCACTATTTTTAGTATCTTTAATTAATTCACAAGATAAGAAATTTGAATCCTGATATCCTCTTCCCATAGTTTCTTGCTGCGTATTATACTCTCTAATTCTTTTTATAGCAGTAGGAGTAAGAATAAAGCTATATTTTAAGTTATTTTCATCAAGATACATATCACTACCTTTAGCTTCAATTTCAGTAGATACATTCTCTCCTAAAGTAGATGACCAGTTAGTACCTTTTGGTCTGTTATTTTTACCATAATCTTCATTTACATCAGAATTTGGGAACAAATCATCTAAGTTAACATTTCTATATACAAAACCATAACCTTTAGAATCCTCATCTTTTAAATCAAAATTATTACAATCATCTTTAATTACTGGAACACCATTAACTAATTGGTAACAAGTATTAGTACAAGCAGATAAATCTAAATTACCATCTTTAGTTCTAGTAGCACAATCATATAAGTTAGTTGTATTATATACATCATATGAACATGTATAATCAAGCTCAATATTATCATCAACAACAATTTTAACATTGTCAAAATGATAACGAGTATCATACGTACCAGTAGTACCACCAGTAGTAAGACCATTACTTACTGGGAATTGCCACTTTCCTAGTGGTGTAGATAAACCATTTTCAGAACCAGCATCGTCAACTAAACCAGTATAAGCATTTGCAGAATATGTATTTTCTAACCAGAAATCACTTTCTGTAATAGTTATAAATGTCGCATAATCATTCTTTGGCAAAGTTATATTATTAGTTTGACATCTAGCACCAGTGCCAGAACCGGTACACGTTACATAATGTTTTTGATCCGTTTTACTGTCATCTTTAATCTCATTAGGATTATCTTTTATATATTTATAACAATTTGGATTAGAATCATCACCGTTCATACAAAAATATGTTTGATTTAATTCCTTAGACTTAACTAAGTCAACTTCTTTACCAAAATTTAAGTTCTTTCCATATAATTCATCATCATACTCAAATGTCATATCAACGCACTCATCCGTACCATTTTCATCGCAAGCGGATATGCCCATAATATATTCTTTAGCAGAACCACTATTTATTAAACCATAAGGTTCATTAATAGTAGGAGCAGTAGTACCATTTTTTACATAGAAATTACAATCCTGTAAATCAAACAATAATTGAGCAACATATTTTCTAGCATTCTCATAATTACCTTTAGCAGTTGCAGCCTTTCCGGTTACAGTGTCTGTACCATCCTTACCATCAAAATTTTCAGAATGACGGCAACTACCCCTACATACATAATCTGTCTCACAACCACCATCTTTAGCACGTTTAGGACAATAACTATACTTACCACCACAATTGCCATCATCTAGTGGAGCTCTACCTTCTAACCAATGAGCGGTATCAGGATAATTATCAATATTAAACAAAGCATCAGGATCTTTTGCAGCATCCTTATCCTTCGAACCCGTATAATCAACATGACTTCCTTCATCAGGCCAGAAAAGCATAGTTACCTTCTTATCAGGGCCATAATTCGTATCACAACCACAATCATATCCATTGCATCCAGTAACATTTGTAGCTGTTTTTTCTACAGGTGTATATCCATCATCTCTTAATTTTTCCCACATCTTCCAAATAGTCCATTTATAAAGCATATCATGAACTGCATCGTCATATTTCTTTAACCAAGTTGTTTTTTCAACCTTATCAGGAATATCATAATAAATTTCTGAAGCACATTGTCTCTTTTGAAGAACAATACTTGTTAATGCAGCATCTTCTTTTACAATTTCGTTAACCGTAGACTCACATCCCAACACAGCAGGACCAATATCATACTTAAATTGCATACCAGCATAAACTTTACGTTTATTTGCTAAATAGAATACAACCTCTTTACGGCAATATACATTACAAACTTTTTCATTTAACCCATATTCTTTTGTCATATTAAATTGTTCTTTATCAGCTTGATTACAAGGATTCAATATACAATTCATATATGGGTCTGATTTACTCATTTTGTCATAAGAATCATAAACACCTGAATTAAGTCGTCCTTGACCACTACACGTTGGATGAGTATCATCTCTTGGAGTAAAATCAGAACACTTTCCAGACTCTTCAGTACATGGACAAGAAACAATTGCCTCTTCATGGAATGTTTGATCATCTCCAGTTTCTCCATGAGCGTTTTTCTCACTCTTAACCCTATTAAAAGCAGTTGTATACATTACTTGATAATTATTAGGAGAACTACAATTTTTATATTCTCTAAAATATCCTTGACCTTTATATGACTTCAAAGTAATATTAAATTCCCATTTTGTAGCACTTCCACCATCAACTTCATTCTTACAAAGCTCTTTTAAATATGAAATCTTTAAAGTACATTTTTCTTTGTCACATCCTCCAGACGGATCCGATGGTTTATAAGGTTTTTTATCAGGACCAATAATTTCAACAAACATTCTACAATCAGAGCTTTTATTTAACAATTCTTCTGCAGAACATTCTAACTTATATTTGGTAAAAGTTTTCTTTTCCCATTGTTCTCGAAATGTTTCAGTCCATTTAGCAGTTAAAGTTACATCATCTCCAATAACAGAAGCATCAGTATCAAATTTATCATTTCCACCAGTTAAATAACCATCTAAAAATTTTCCATTTCCTTTATATAATGAATAAGCTTTCAAAAACAATGTGATAGCAGCACGATATTTACTAGTTCCTCCATCGCATATAATACCTAATTTATCCTTTGTTTTTGCACAAGCACCACCAGTATAACCATTAGATACTATCGCTGTAGCAGTATTAAGATACATTGCAGTTTTAATAACATGTGGTTCATAAGAAGAACTAACTTCATTACCACTTTCCTTTATTCCTCCCAAAGAAGAACTTTTATTATGAGAATAAAATGCAACCCAAAATCTTAAGGCAGTAGTTATAATTGAATAATCATACTCAGATTTTATAACACGTTCATCAGTTCCGGGAACTTCTTCGGACGCATCAAACATTATTTGAGCAAGTCCACAATAATATTTTTTGTTTAATCTATCATCACATTGACTCAAATCATAATTACCGCTCAAACAATATTGTTTTCCACTTAATCCAGGTCCTTTTTTTTGGGGTTGAACACAATAAGCTTCATCTTGAGAACCATCAGGACCAATCATTAAATATCTATATATATCAACATTCTTTAAAGAATAACCACTTGAAGCAGGAACGTTTTTATCGAAAGATTTATATATATCATACATCTCACTCGCTTCATTTCTTATGCAATTTCTTTTCCCACAAAGTTCTTTACATTCTTTTAGATCGGAAGTTGAAAATTTACCATCTGGCATTAATTTATCACTCTTACATGTATAAAGTTTAGTAACAACTTCATAAGTACATGAATCCTCACCAAACATAGTACGACATACATCATGAGCATGACCTATACCTTTTACTCTAGTTATATGTTTATTTTCAGATGTAGTTGAAGCTTTTTTTTCCCAATAAACATATGATTTACCAACAACAGTATGTTCAAGACCACCACTCGAAGTTTTTACATTTTTAATAGTTACTTTATCAGCAGCATCAGCAGCATAAACAACATTAAAACTGAACACCATCAGTAAAGTAAATATAACAAATTTAACACTTTTTTTCATTCTCTACTACCCCTCTTCTTATAAATAAAAATCACAACTATATAAAATAAAGAAATTACAACTATTGGGATTATAACAAAATACCAATAAGATTTGATGTAATAAAGCATTTTTTGAAAAAAAGTCATACTGGCAAGTTCTCTATCTTTTTCCTTTTGATCAATTATTTCTTGATATTTATCTTCATCTATTTTCGAAGAATCATAATCAAATGCACAAATATCTTCTTGAAGATGTTCTTCACAATATAAAGAATCTCTATAATCATTATAAGGAGGAACAGTATACACAATATTTCTAATTCTTTCTCCAGGACACTTTGATTTTTCACCCCCATATACTGTAATAAAATATTTTTTAGAAGTATAATGAATCAGTGAACCTATATAATATGTTTTAATCGTTTTATCATATTTTGCTTCATATTTCTTATCACTTTCACTATCAGTGACCTCGATTTTATACATACCCTCCATATTATCCAATACCTTATTAAAATATAATAAGTATAAATACTCTTTTTCACGAATAATATTATCATTTTCATCAGTGACAATAAAATCTTCCATTGTTCTCACATTTAATGCACTAGCAGAATCATTTAAATCTTTATCATTACATACAGCAAACGCTTTTGAATTAAATGAAAGAAAGACTATCAAAGTAACTATCATAAGACTAATCTTCTTTTTCATATATTCACCTACTTTTCTATTAAAAATTATAGCATAACTTTTTATACATTTCCACTACTAAATTCCATGTTTTATTTTTCTTAATTTACCATTGAATAATACAATTGTTACTCCACTAGAGATAGCAACTAATAATATTTGAATTCCCCACTTAATAGTAAAGTCTTTAATATCATCTAAAAATGTCCTTGTTTTTGGTGGAGTTACCGGTTCATCAGGTCCTATAGAATTATTATAGTTTTCAATCATGTTCTCTAATAACTCTTCAGTTGATTTATAACTTAGAAACTTTGATGAACAAATAGTTAACTTAGTTTTATATTCTTCACAAGCTACACTTCCATAAAATTCATTATAATATGGCAATGTGATATTTAATGTTCTAAGTCCAACAGCACAATTTGTTTTAGAAGTATCTACTGACACCTTTAAATTAGTACCTTCAGCTATATTTTCTACTACTGCAACTCCTTCTTCATTACCACTCTTAACAGTCGAACCAACATCTAAATAAATGCCACTAATTACATTATAAAACTTAATTGTAAAAGTCTTATCTTTCATACTATAAGAAGTTTCATAAGTAATATTATTAGATGCTTTTTGATATTCAACAAACAAAGCATAATCACATGAAACACCAGTATCAGTAGCATTCACAAAGAACGGAATCATCAATAATAATAAAACCAATAATTTCTTTTTCATACCTTATTTCCTTTCCTTTTTATTCTTCTATTAGTACAGCATGTACTACTAATCTCTTTTTACCATTTCCAGCACAAGTAGATAAAGTAAGTATTTTATCTCCAAATTCTACTTTATCATTTGTCTTAAATGAACTTCTTCCTCTTATTAACTTAACAAAACTATCAAAATCTTTCTTATTCTCAAACTCTGTCTTTAAGTAATCAGTTGTATACTCTACTCTATAACCAGCAAATATTTTAAATTTATATTGTGCAGTAGGTGTATCATAACTAATAATCATATTCTCACTATTTTTTCTAAAACTTGATGTAAGAACATTCTTAAGAGTTCCAAACATCGTACCATTAAGCATACTATGGCCATAAATAATATTATTAGAATTAAAATTCTTACTATCATTCCTATAATCCATATATACCCATCCCATAGAACTTTTCTTTTTATAAAAATCATTCTTCAAATAATAACTATTATCACTATGTTGAACTATTGGATAATTTATATTAGTACCTTTTACTGTTAGAAAACCCACTGTTTCATTATTAATCTTTTGAAGTTTACTAAATGTCTTTTCAAACTTATATTTACTACTTGTACTTGGCTTATTATTCTTATTACTATTGTTACTACTATTATTAGTTGTGTTATTAGCTGTATTATCTTCTTCAGTAGTATCATCTTCTTCATCACTCACACTATCATCAAGTCTATCTAATTCAAAATTATTATCAGCTCCATAACTACCATTATTAATAGTATTATTAAGTTCATCTATACTCATCTTCTCAACATACTCATAAGACTTAACAATAATCAAACTAACTAAACTAACATAAATACATAATAAAGATATAAGTTTTAAATTATTAAATGTTAATTGCTTAAATAAATTATTAAATAAGAATGAGTTAGAATATATAATTCTAAATTCACAAGTATATTCATCTTTACATTTCTTATTTAACTCTTTTAACCAAGCAAAATTTTTAGTTATAAAATTATCTTCATCATATCCTTGATGTAAGAATACAATAATATTTCTAGATTCATCTTTTTTAATTAACTCTAATATCGATTTAATTAATTCTTTATCAAATACATATAAATGAATAGATTTAAGATTATAATTAATTCTTAAGAATTCTTTTAAATCACTTACTAATGTTGCATAATTCTCTTTTATTTCTATATTCTTTTTATAATATAATGTTTCATAATCAAAAGAGTCCTGAAGTAACATAAATCTATCAGAAACTTTATCTTTATTATATAAATTTACTTTAACTTTTCTTTTCTCAAATTTATCTTTTATAAATCTAGGCATATAATAACAATCTATTTGTTTTATACATAATACATCTAAGAACATTTCATAATCATCAAGCCCAACAGTAGATGGAAAATCTAATCTTAAAGTTTCTATCTTTAATTCATTTAAAATATAAATACTATACTTAAAAGTAATAAGTCTTTTAATAGTAAGAGTATTTATATTTTTATCTTTGAGTAAACTTAATATTTTATTATAATTTTTTTTATAATATTTAAGAGTATAGTATAATGATCCATTATAAAACTCTAAACTATTAATATGCTTACTTTCTTCTTTATTAATAGTTTTAAAGTTAAAAAATAATGTATTTGAATTAATTGTTAAGACAATATATTCTTTCATTACCCACTCCTAGTATACAAATATATAATAACATAAATCTAAATAAAAAAAAATATGAAACTATTCAATTCCATATTTTTCAATCATTTTATTAAGTATTTTATAATCAATATATTTTAATTCACTACTCATAGCTTCTTGAGCTTCTCCATCTTTAATATATATTAATAATGGAGCATTAGTAATTTGATCTTTTATAGTTGGGAATTTCTCTTTTAACGTTAATATGTAGTCTTTTTTATCTCCATAATCAACAACATTCCAATATATAAAATCATCTAGTAATTCTTTCTTTTCTAATACACTATACATCTTTTTTTCATTATTATATATTTCATCATTACCAGTATAACTTACATATAAAAGAACACCTCCAGTTTCTTTTAAAGCAAAATCTGCATCTTTAGTATTAATTTGTTTTATTTTTTGATCTTGGAACACACTAGTATTTATTTTATTATTCTTATAAGTTAAATAGAACGTTCTTAAATATAATGATACTATAATAACTAAAATAGATACAACTAATACGATAAAATAATTACGAGTTGGTATTTTTTTATCAAATAATTCAAATTTCTTTTTTAATTTCTTCATTGTTCCCTCCGTTATCTTACATATACATTTTAACACATTTAAATATGTTTTTCAAACTATTTATTTACTATAGAAAAATTTATTTTTTTATTATATAATTCTTCTTAGAGGTATTATTATGCATGAAATTTTTAATAAAGAATTAAGTTATATAAAGGATAATAAAATTAAAAATAGTTTGATAACTATGTTAGATTTATTACCAGAATATTTTTATCAAATACCAGCTAGTTCTACTGGTAAATATCATCCTGAATTTACTTTAGGAGATGGAGGTCTTGTAAGACATACTAAGGCTGCAGTAAGAATTGCTTATGAATTACTTCAAAATCCATCTTTAAATAATTTTACTGATGAAGAAAAGGATTTGATTTTATTTGCTCTTACTGTACATGATGGCTTAAAGAATGGAAGAGTAAAAGAACGTTATACTGCTATTGATCACCCTATTCAAATGAGTAATTATGTTAGAGAAAATAAAGAAAAACTAGAACTAAATGATAATCAATTAGATTTAATTTGTAGATGCATAGCCACTCATATGGGACCATGGACAACAGACTTTAATGGTAATGAAGTACTAGAACCACCAAAAGATAAATATCAAAGATTTGTTCATATGTGTGATTATCTAGCTAGTAGAAAATTCTTAAATATAAAATTTGAAAATAATGAAATAAACTAAAACTGAAGAATCAATTCTTCAGTTTTATCTTACTACAAACTTTAAAGTACTAGGTATTGCAGTAACACTAGAATCATTAAATTTCAAAGCCGTTTCCTCATCTTTTGCATACCCAATAGTAGCAGATACAGTCCTTAACATATCAATCATATTAGTTACATTATCAATATTAAAAGAAGTCAAATTCAAAGTTTTAGCTTTACTTCCTTGAAACATACGATACATACTTGTAACATTTGAAGTATCAAAATTACTTACATCTAAATTAACTACTCTAGAATAATAAAACATACCACTCATATCAGTAACAGCACTAGTATCAAAAGAATCAAGACCTATAATCTCAGTAATTAAAGAACTTTGAAACATAGAAGCCATATTTGTAACACTACTTGTGTCAAAATTACCTAAATCCAAAAATTTTAAATTAGAACTTTGAAACATAGAACCCATATTAGTAACATTACTTGTATCAAAACTATTTAAATCAACATTCTCAAAATTTGTACCCCAAAACATAGCATTAAAACTAGTAACATTTGATGTATTAAAACTGCTTAAATCAATATGTTTAACTTGAGTATTATTAAAAAAAGACCCCATATTAGTGACTTTACTTGTATTAAAACTAGATATATCAATGTATGTAGCTTTACTGATAAAAAAATAACATAAAAATGAATCTATATTTGAAGTATCAAAACTGCTAAGATCTAATGATAAAAAATTAGTGTTTCTAAACATATGTTGCATTTCAATAACATTTGAAGTATCAAATAATTCTAAACCTTTAATTGTTGTAGCCTTAGTATTCATAAACATAGCATACATACTAGTGACATTTTTTGTATTTATTTTTCCAAGGTCAATACTCACAGCTTCACTATCCTTAAATGCATTCGAAAATGAAGTTACAGGTCTATCATTAATATATGTACATAAAATAGAATTTACAGGTTCGGTACTTTCTCTATCAGTTAAATGTACACCCCACCCATTAGAATCATTAAAAGTATATGTATACTGTCCATTTATATAATTTTTATTATCATCAGAATAGCAGTATACAGACTCATCTATATATTCTTCTAATTCTATTCTTCCACTAAAACTCTTATTTAAATTCTCATCTTGTGAATAATTTCTATTTAAGAAGGTTATTGTTAACTCATATACTTGAGTAACTCCTACTTCAATTTCAATATCTCTTTTAATATCTTTATTTATCTTAGTTTCAGTATATGGCACTGCTTTATAAAAACTCTTACATTCACCATACTCTTCTTGTGTATCTTTCCCATAATTCTTATAACTCTTACACTTCATATCCAAATGTAAATCATAATAATTAATTTGATTTATTAAATCTCTCCATACTATATTATAACTTGTATCTTTAGTACCTATATTTTCAACTGTTAAAGTTTTAGTTATTGAGTCACCTGGTAAAGCATTTTCTAAACTAATTGTAGAAACATCAGTATATTTAAGTCTTAAGTCTCCAGTAGATAAAACTATATCTTTAGATGACCCCTCTATCTCTAAACTAAAATATGCATATGAAAAAGATATTACTCCAAATAACAAAGTAATTGAAAGTACAATAATCATAGTTTTAACTACTCTATTTTTCATAAAATTATTATATCACAAAAAAACAGATTCTTTTAAAGAATCCATTTTCTATTATAGTTATATTCTAATCATAAAATTCTTCTTTTTTATCTGTCACATAGTCTTTTAAAGCTTTAAACTGCTTATTATTTCTAAATAACTCTTGTGATTTACTTATATTACAAAAACTAACAATATATTGCTTAAAAGAACTTTTATCTTTTTTTAAAGAATCAATTTTAATTTTAACTTTATCTTGCATAAACACTCCTATCCATTTTGAATATAAATTACTTTATAATTATTCTTTTTAGCTATATTTTTCAAATCATCAGTAAGCTCACCTACTACTACTATAAATTTAGGTATCATAGTATGTTTATCTAATCTATCCTTATTTACTTTAATTAATGTATGATCTTCATAAGTAGTAAATCTAAGTGAACCAGTTTTAATTAATTTATCATAACCATAACAATTCTTTTCTAAATCAGAAATATTTAAACAAGCATAATGTGTTCCATCATTAGTATAAGAAGATAATATTTTAAAGTCTTGATTAATAATCGTATAAATAACTAAACCATCCTCATTAGATTTTTTAACCATATCAGGACTATCAATATATAACATTTCTATTTCATCTAATGTAACTATTTGTTCATTAATTAATTCACATCTATACTTTTTAAGTTTATTAAAGAAATCTATAACACCAATTAAATTCCTATTAAAATTATTATTTATAAGATCATCAATATATTGAAGATTCATATCATAATCACTTACACTAAACATTAACTTTATCATAGAAAATAAATTAACTTCTAACTCAGTAAATACTTTCTTACCATCTACCTCTAACGCCTCTAAATTCTCTACTTCATACACATCACATAATTCTTTAATAGTTGATATTTCCAACCATCCGGTATTACCATTCTTATCATATCCTCTATTAAATAAATAATTACATAATAAATTTTTATATACATCAATATCTTTAGTAGCAGATAATTCAGTTATTAACTTCTTTAATAGAGATACATCATATGAATCAAGTTCACTAGTCTTAGTAATATTCAAATGATTTCCATACGTAGCTATTAAATCTATTAAATTATCTAATTCTTTATCATCTAAATTTCTATCAGCAATGTCCATCATTAATTCTCTATAATATAAGAAATTCTCTACAGCTTTATATAATGATTCTTTATTTTCACCATAAATACTTTTAAATATATCATAATATTTAATAAACAATTCTCTATTTCTATTACTTTTAACTATAAATAATAAAGTAGACATATTAACAAAATTAAATTTAGAATAATCTATAAACAAATCCTTTGGTAAAAAAGAAAGTCTTTTATCAAATATTTCTAATGAATAAATTTCATATATATCACTTTCTAATTTAACTGGAGTATCATACGCAGTACTTAATAAATCTGTTAAAAGTTTATTAGTAGTTTCTCTAAATTTACCAGCTTCATCTTTATGTAATAATGAAATACCTATATATAAAGTAATCTTTTCAGGATTATTCTTTGTCATAATTGACTTATTAAATAATATCTTAAAGAAATCAAATATTGAATTGTAATCAATTGTATAATCATATTTATCTATATTTTCTATTAATTCACTATACATCTTATTAATAACTTTATAAAACTTATTATACATTTCTTCATCATAATAAGCTTTAAATAAATTTAAACATCTTGAATCACAATCAATAATAATACTATCTTTTGTATCTCTATCAGTGTCATTATTATAAACTGGAGCTACATAAGGAAGAACATAGTTAACATCTATATTAATAAGTAACATCATTTGTTCTATACTTAAATTTTGTATTATCTTTATTAACCTTTTAGTATATTGATAACTTATATTATTACTTTTAGGATCAAATCTATATAATTTACCTTTAGCATTTAATATACCCTTACTAACAAATATATTTACTATATCATTTATACTTTTATGTTCTATACCATCTAATATTCCATAAACAACATCTTGTGAAGAGTTTTCTTTACTTTTAAATGCAGAAATATTCATATACTTTATTAATTCTATATCATATTTTAATAATTCAATTAAAGTATTATAATCTAAATAATTTATCATAAATGGATATGTCTCTATATATTCTTTTTTAATATCTATAGGCATTGTATTTATTAATGAAAAATCATCTTTTATTTTTTCTATTTGCTTTTTAACAAAATTTTCTCTAGCATTACCACTTATATACATATTATATTTTTCATCTTCAGCATATTTATTTTGTACTGATTGACTAGCATATTTTATAAATATTGGATTTACTTTTATAACAAATTCCCATTGTCTATCTGTTAATTTATCTTTTATTTTTTCTATTAAAGCTTCTGTTGCTTTTAAATCACTATTAGAAAGTACTTTTAATACTTCTGTTAAATCTTCCATATATAGTTTCGCAACATCATCAGGTTGATTAAAATATAATTTAACGTATGATGTATATTCATCTGGATCTAAATCAAGTACATTACTATTCATAAAAAATTTATTACCAGCAAGCCAATCGCCAACTAATGCCTTACGTGCTTCCGGACTACCATATCTGAACATAGAAAGATTACTATTTAAACGAGATTTTTGAAAATCTAATGGTAATATTCTAATTAATGATGGATGATGAAAAAACAAATAACTTAAAACTATTTCATTATTTTCAAATTCTTTAGAATTCAAATATGCTTGTTCAATTTCTTTTTCATTTTTATTACTAAGAGATTTAATGAAATCATTTGCTTTTTTTTGAATTTGTCTACTTTTTATTTCTTTAAATAATGACATACATACACCTCTATTATAATATTTATTATAACAAATACAGAAATAAAAATATAGTTCTTTATTAAAAAATAAAGAACTAGTTTCCTAGTTCAATTATTATAAACTCATTCCACCGTCATAAAACATTTCATTTGATTCATCATCAGGTTTAGCGGTATCTCCTAAATACTTATTCTTATCACCATCTGCAGCTTTACGAGTATCACCTAAATAGTCAAACTTATCTTCATCAGCAGGAGCACCTTCAACTGTATCACCTAAATAGTCAAATTTATCAGAAGTATCAGTAGCTTTAACAGTATCACCTAAATAGTTATCATCATCTAACATAGGACTATCTAATTCTTTTTCTAGTTCTGGAATTCTATACTTTTTACATAAGAATTTTTCATATTCTTGAACTGATAATGATGGATCCAGTGATGTAACCACTCCTGTTTCTAGAAGTAAAGTTCCATCAGGAAATTTTGATGTAATAGTGTAATTTGAAATATCAGTATTAACGCTTAAATAGCTTTCATTTAAATGATTAGCTTCTATTGCTGATTTATTTTGAAGAGCTATATCATCTGGATGCTCAGCTTTTACTATTTCATATTCATCAATAGCTTTATTAACAAAAAAAGCAAGTTGATTTCTACGTGTTTTCATTTCACTCATTAATTTTTGATTCATATTTTATTCTCCTTATATTATTATTATATAATATTTACATAAACAATAAAATCTATTTTTTAGTTAAATATTTATGATTAGCAGCAATACTCTTGATACCTACTCCATGAGCAAATGCTATAGTTGCAATGTTACCACTAATCTTAATAACAACACCTTCTCCAAATACTGTATGTATAACATTATCTCCAGCTTTAATTCCATCACTACATGCGTTATTATTATACATATTTCCAAGTGTTCTCTTAGGTCTATCATCTACTCTTACTGACATATTAGTCTTATTAATTAAATCATTATCTATTTCTTTAATGAATCTACTTTCTACTGTACCACTGGTTTTACCATATAATGTTCTTTGTCTAGCACTTAGTAAATAAAGAATACTCTTAGCTCTAGTAATTCCTACATAGCAAAGTCTTCTTTCTTCTTCAAGTTCACTTGCACTCTCAAAACTTCTACTATGAGGGAATATTCCTTCTTCCATACCAAGAATAAATACTACTTTAAATTCAAGTCCCTTCGCAGAATGAAGTGTCATTAAATTAACAGCATCTTTATTCTCTTTATATTGACCTGCATCACTAACAAGTAATATATTTTCAAGGAATGTTGATAAATCATATACACCACTCTCTTCAAAAGCAACTGCCACTGATTTAAACTCATTTAAGTTTTCTATTTTAGCATCACTTTCAAGTGATTTATCAAGTTCATATTCAGCTCTTATTCCACTTTTTACAAGAACGTCTTCAATTAATTCAGATAAACTAAGTGTTTTAGCATCTTCTTGTAATTCAAGTATTAATTTTTTAAATTCAAGTTCTTTTCCAGACTCTATCGCATCAAACATAGATATATCATTTTCACGAGCTTTATTACGAATATTGTCTATTGTTTTAGTACCTATTCCTCTTTTAGGAGTATTAATTACTCTTTCTAAACTAACTGAATCATTAGAGTTATATACTAAATTTAAGTATGCTATTAAATCTTTAATTTCTTTTCTACTATAGAAGTAATAACTACCTATAATATTATAAGGAATATTACTTCTTACAAAAGCTTCTTCAATTGTTCTACTTTGAGCATTAGTTCTATAAAGTACGGCAAAATCACTATATTGATATCCTTCATTCATCATTTCTTTTATTTTCTTTATAACGAATGAACTTTCTTTTATTTCATCTTCAAGTCTAATGTATTCTATTTTTTCTCCATCTCCACTAGATGTCCATAGATTTAATTTAGTACCTTCACGATTATTTTTAATTACTGAGTTTGCAGCCTTAAGTATTGTATTAGTACTTCTATAATTTTCTTCTAAAAGAACTACTTTAGCATTCTTATAATCTTTTTCAAAATTAAGTATATTTCTATAATCGGCATTTCTCCATGAATATATAGATTGATTAGCGTCCCCTACTACAAAAATATTATGATATTTACTCGCAAGTAACTTACATAATTCATATTGAATACTATTAGTATCTTGATATTCATCTACTAAAATATATTTAAATCTCTCTTGATATTTTTCTAATATATCTTTACGTCTTTTAAATAACTCTACTGGCTTTAATAACAAATCATCAAAATCTACTGAATTATTTTCTTTTAATAATTTAATATATTTTTCATATACAAAAGATATTACTTTATCTTCATCTCTTAAAAATAATTTAGAGTATTCTAAAGGACTTAACCCATCATTTTTAGCACTACTTATTCTTGATATAATATGTTTTATATCATAGTTAGCTGGATCATAAGAATTTTCTTTTAATATTCTTTTAATAAGTGCTTTAGTATCATCAGTATCAAGTATTGTTATATTAGATGTATATCCTATATCACTATAATTCTCTCTAAGTATTCTAAGACCAAATGAATGGAATGTCCCAATAAATATAGAATCAGCTATAGTATCTATCTTAGCTTCTACTCTCTCTCTCATTTCTTTAGCTGCTTTATTAGTAAATGTTATCGCAAGTATATTATATGGACTTACTCCTTCATCTATTAATTTTATTATTCTTTCAGTTAATACTCTTGTTTTACCACTACCTGCTCCTGCAAGAACTAAACAAGGTCCTTCTTTATGATTAACTGCTTCTAATTGTTTATTATTTAACATCATATTAATTACCTCTTAACCATTATAACATTAACATAACTCATAGAAAAGCGAACAATTAAATTATTTTTAATTCTTTAAAATTTTATAA
>ULVD01089149.1_pt1 | contig 30863 bp, 27 predicted proteins | sample 1959101 | NCBI WGS metagenome assembly ULVD01 (sample SAMEA4835777, study PRJEB28245) | human gut metagenome | biome: gut microbiome; material: fecal sample | place: Denmark | collected 2008
AAGATGTTCAAAGATTTATCTTCAGTAAAAAGGTTTACGCTTTTTTTCAATATTATACTTTTTATTTATTTTATAAAAATCTTTATTAACTACACCTTTTGTAAATAGTCCAGTCAATCTCTCATTTGCCCATTCTAATATTAAAGAATATGCATTTTCTTCGATATAATCTTTCTTTAGTTTTTCAAACTTTTTATCAATTAAATCATCACAGTTAAATATTCCAACAATACTAAGCTCATATTTGCAACCAGTAACATTAATCTTTTTTCCAATCAAATCACTCCTAGACTTAATTGAATTTTCACTTTCGACAATTGTATTATCACTGTTAATAATCATATCAGCAATATATGATGAAATTGTTATTTCATCACTTTTTGAAGGTAAAGAGCCATATTCTAGTCTACTTTTAATCATAGGATTATCTAAATCGTCAATGAACGCATTAAAGTGATTATAATAGTAGTTATCCTTAACAACATTTTTTATTTCAAGTATAGAATAAGACCTTGCATCAACATTTTCACCTGGAATAATTGGATTTTCATCTAATGTAAAATATGGAATAGATTTACCATATTTGGTTTTGTAATTATTTAATTCGCTATCATCAAACATTGTTAGCATCAACCTTGAAGAATAATCATTGCTATTGCTGTTATTATATTTGTATTGAACCTCATATTCTTTTTGAATTGTCACAGTTTTTGGCTTTTTAGTATTTAAAGCGTTAGCCGCAACATTGGTTTTATTATAAAACATCATAGTTAAGACCGTTCCAAGCATAATAAAAGAAATACACAATAACAAAATAGTTGTAATTAATCTAAAAGGTTTTAATCTTAAACTTGATAAACCAATTTTTATAGCATGATGGATAGGTAATTTAGAACGAATTAATTTTTGCTCTTCTTTAGAATATTCTTTTGATTCAATTTTTTTCTCATCAGTACTATTAAATACTTCTTTAGAACAATCATAACTTATTCTAGCTTCTTTCTTATATTTTTTTACATCAGATTCATTATTTGATATCACTATTTCATTTTGAGAATCTTTTAAGAAATTATTGATAACTTCCAAATCTTTATTATTTAATGTCACACCTTCTTTAATGACAAATGTGCCATCATCTATAACAGTGATATTACCTTCATTTTTAGGTGTTGAATGTTCTTTAGTTATATCAGCTGTAACTTTGCCGTCTTTAAGTTCGATTATTCTATCACCCTAAGTTTCAGCAAACTCTCTATCGTGAGAAACAACGATAATTAGTTTTGTTTCGGATAACTTTTTCAACGTATCTAATACTTGTCTTCCAGTGTTTGAATCTAAAGCCCCAGTAGGTTCATCAGCCATAACAATTTCAGGATCTTTAATTAAAGCTCTTGCTATAGCAATTCTTTATTTTTGACCACCTGATAAAGTATTTGGTTTTCTTTTAGCATATCTAGCTAAATCGACATCTTCGAGTAATTTAGCTATTTTCTTTTTATCTTTTGGCTTTCCTTGTAACTGTAAAGCTAAAGCAATGTTATCTTCAACAGAAAATTAGTTTAAAATGTTATATTCTTGAAAAATAAAACCGACAAAAGTGTTTCTATAAGAATCAAAATCAGAGCCTTTAAAAGTTGCTGAACTTCTTCATTTAATTAATATTTCACCACTAGTCGAAACATCAAGACCACCAGCAACATTTAATAATGTTGATTTACCTGATCAAGATTTACCGATTAAAAAGACCATTCCTGTCTCAGGAAATTTTAACGATACTGAATTTAAAGCTATCGTTTCAACAGATCCTTTTGTTTTATATATCTTTGTTAAATTTCTTACTTCCAGCATTTTATTTTTCCCCACGCATTTAATACTTTACTAAAGCAGTATTTTTTAGTCAATTTAATTATAGTTGAGTTAACACTCGTTTATTTTTATATTTTTCAACTGTTAGTTGAATTAGTAAAATTAAGTAAAATAACATTAGAATTTTAATAATTATTTATTATATGTAACAAAAAAAGAGCTACTAGAAACTAGAAAGTTCCATAGCAGCCCTTAATTTAGCTATATTAGAGATCTACTTTAAGTACATTACCATTTTCATCTGGTGTACTGTTAAGATAATCTTTAATTATTTGAGCTTTGTCATCTTTAATGACAGCACATTTTTTTATGTGTTTTTCATCGCCGGCAAGAATTGCACCAACTAAACCAGCACAGCCTGGGAAACCACAAGCGCCACAGTTAGCATTTGGCATATTCTTCATAACTTCTTCAGCTCTCTTATCTTCTTTGACAGCTAAGAACTTTCCTGCTAAAGCTAAGGCAATAGCTAAAACAATAGCGATGAGAACAATAAGCAATACAGCCCAAAGAATATCTATTGCATTCATATTTATTTCTCCTTGTTATCTGTCGAATCATCTTTTGATTCTTCATCTTTTTTTATCAAATTTTTGACATCAAATTTCTTTTCTCGATTATGGCACGATAACATACAAGCACCACAACCTTCAGCCAATTCATCTTTAGGACAATCATCTGGTACAGGAGTTTTTCCGTTTAAAACATAAAGTAAGATAAATAGTCCTAAGAGCAATAAAACAATTACTATTGCCGCAACAACAATAATTACTTTAGTAGTCATTAGCCAATCATGCCACCTAAGCCCATGAAGGCCATTGCCATAATAGCAGTAGTGATAAGGCCGATAGCAGCACCCTTAAATCCTTTTGGAACAGGTGCATAGTCAAGTCTTTGACGAATAGCACTGAAGAGAATAATAACGATGAAATAACCAAGTGGAACACCAATGATTGTTCCTAACATATCTGGCCATTGTGCACCAGTCATTGAGCCAACAGATAATGCTAAGCCTAAAACAACACAGTTTGTTGTAATTAATGGTAAGAAGATACCTAAAGCTTTATATAAGCCTGGGAAGAACTTCTTAATAATTAATTCAACTAATTGAACTAAGCAAGCGATAACCAAGATATTAACGACTGTTGCCATAAATGATAAGTCTACGCCAAAAGCATCGTTAAGTCTGGTATATAACAAACCAATAGCCCATGAGAATAAACCAGCAATAACACAAACGAATATTAATGCAAAGCCCATACCAACAGCTGAGGATGTCTTTTTAGAAATACCTAAATAAGAACAAAGACCTTTATAACCTGTCAAAACAACGTTATTAATAATCATTGTTGAGAAAAGTGAAACTAAGAAACCCATATTTCATTCCTCCTTATTTAGCACTAGCAGCAATAGCTGCCTTTTTCTTTAATTTTTTATCTTGGATCATCATAGAGATTGTTGTGTAAATACCAATTACTAAACCGAATGATAAGAAACCACCGGCACCTTGTTGCATAATTGGTAAAGCATAATCAGCAAGTGGTGTCCAAGAGAAGATTTGTGTTCCAGTGAATGGGTTGGAGAATGAGAAACCACCTGTTCCAATGAATTCACGGAAGATAGCGATAATGAAACAAGCAATAGCAAAGCCACAAGCCATACCTAATGCATCGATGACAGAATCAAGGACGCTATTCTTACTAGCAAAAGCTTCAGCTCTACCAAGAATAATACAGTTAACAGTAATAAGTGGAATAAATTCACCTAAACTTTCACTTAAACTTGGAGTAAATGCCTTCATTAATAAATCGACAATAGTAACAAGTGAAGCGATAACAACAATGTAAATTGGAATACGAATTTCACTTGGAACTTCGATTATATGGTTAATAATTGAAATGATGAGATTTGAGAATAATAAGACTAAGAGAACAGCTACTGACATACCTAAAGCATTGTTAATACTTTGAGTTGCAACAATAACTGGACAAAGTCCTAATAACATAACAAGTATTGGGTTTTGTCCAAAAACGCCATTAAGGAATATTTGAGATTTTTTCATTTTTATTTACCTCCTAAAGCGTAATTGATAACTGCGCAAACCATAGTGAAGTAGTTATTAACTGAATATGTTGCACCTGTTGTATTTGCATCGTTAGCAACATCACTATTAGCATCTGCGACCTTTTGTGGATCGTATGATAAGAATAAGTCGAAATCGAATCCGCCTTCTGGAACTTTAACATATTTTTCATAAATGTTATTTCCGTTATCTGTGAACCAATATTGACCGTATTGACCAGTGCTTAAATCTGTACCAATCTTTGATAAATCAAAGGTTATTGATTTAACTTTACGTGATGCAACGTCAAGTTCGATTGTAGCATCAACAATAGAGAAGTTAGCTGTATCAAGTGAGTTTTTAACAACTGCGTGATACTTGCCATTTCCAAGGCTTTCAATGTTGATAGCGTATGAGTTAGCTGGAACTTCAAAGTCTGAACCAGTTTCACCCTTTCTATCCATATCGATAGCTTGCTTGACTGCCATAAAGTAAGCTTTAGCAGTATATGTAGCGCCTGTCTTAAATGCACTATCATCTTTTGGTGCATTTGGATCAAGAGCATCAAAGACTGAATAATCAAGACCTTCTTCAGGAATCTTTACATAAGATTCAATGAATGTATCGTTTGTAATAATATTTGTAAGTTTGCCATTAACTAATGCGTAACCATAAGTGTATGTAGCATTAACATAGTTAGTAACTTTGACAGACATAACTTTTTTTGCTTCTGAATCGACAGTGACATCAGCAACTAATGAGCCATAGCCTGAATTGTCGTTTGTAGTTAAAACACTATATGTCTTACGTGAATTATCTGTTGAAATAAGTTTACCTTGTGCTTTAACATCAGTGAATGAACCTTCATCACCTGTTTGATACATGATGATAGCTTTTTGAATTAATGCATAGTAGCTTCTTGCTGTGAATGATGCACCAGTATTGAAGATAGCATTATTTCCATTGAGTGAATCATCTTGAACATCAGCAGCGTTATCACCGACAAATAAATCAAATGGTAAACCTGATGATGGAACTTTAATATAAGTGTTATAGAAGTTTTGAGCGGATTCGTTAAGTTGTCCACCGTTACCCTTAGTAAGTAAATCCTTACCATATTCATCTGTAGCACCAGCATAATCGAGTACTTTGACAGCTTTAACAACATTTTTCTTTACATCAATTCTAATCTCAAGTTTTAAAGAACCATAACCTGAAGTTGAGTTAGTTGCTGTTAATGTATAGAACTTATAACTTGCTGTTGTATTGCTTAAACCACCACTGAATTTAATGAGTGATGTATCGATAACAATACCTTGTTTAGCCATATAGTCAGCATAAGCAATATCAACTGCAGCTTTAATAGCTGGAACTGTTGCTTTAGCACTACCGCCAGTGTAAACAAAGTTACCCTTAGAAGCATCATAAGAAGCTAAGGATTCATTCCATTTGCTTTCTTGTTTAGCAATACCAACACCTAAAGAATCTTCAGTAGCACTAATGAATTTATAACCCATAATACCATTTGCACTATAGACAATAGCAAATGTAACTGTGCCTGAATAACCTTTTGTACTTTCTAATTGATAATAGTAAACTTCTTCACCTGAGTTAAGTGTTACTTTCTTAACTGATAAAATGTTTGGTGAATCAATATCGGCAGCGACTGTTTCTGCCTTAGTATAGTTACCCTTACCGATAATATCATCTAATGATTGGTTAGCTTTTTTATCATTATTTTCTTTAATGATTGGAGATGTAATAAAGTTAACACCTGCTAAAGCGCCACCACAAAGTAAGCATGTAACACCTAAAACTAATGGAAATCTAACATAGTTATTTAATTTCTTACCCATATTAGAAACCTCCTTCGATATAAATATCGGATGGCATTTCTGAAACATAAGAAACTGTTTCAGTTGTGTTTGTTAAATTTGTATTTTCACTTTCATTAGAAACTTTGTGATTTAATCCGAAGACTAATCCGAAAACTAATGAACAAACAAGAAGGACACCCATAGCTGTAAACTTTTGCCATTTTAAGCTATTTGATTTGCCTTTTAAGACTAAGTTAATTGCTGGTGTAACAAGGTTAGCAAATAAGATTGAGTAAGCTACACCTTCTGGTGCAGAAGCTTGGTATCTAATTGCAACAGTTACAAAAGCAGCAAATAAAGCGAAGATAACTTTACCAGCTTGGTTAGTTGGTGAAGTGACTGGATCTGTCAAACAGAAGACAGCACCAAATAAAACACCACCAATTAAGATTTGGCGGAATGCCCATTCAAATGAATTAACACCTAAGCCACCAGCAAAGCCGATAACTAAGCAAGTAACAAATATTGTTAAAACATAAGTAACGCTAATTCTCCAGTCAATAACATTTCTAATAGCAAGATAGACGCCTAAGATAACAATGATGAAAGCGAATGTTTCACCTAATGTACCAGCATAATTACCTAATATTGTGTCGACTAAAGAAATATCGTATTGTGTTGTAACCCAACCAAGTGATTGCATTGTTGAAGTAATACTTGCACCTGTTTGGATTGTAGAACCAGGATTTGATCCTAAGTAATTCTTTAACTTACCGCTGAAGCATAATTGAGCAAAAACTCTACCGACAACAGCTGGGTTAAATGGGTTATAACCAAAGCCACCAAATAAATATTTAGCAACTACGACAGAAATTAAAGTACAAACAACGACTACATAGTAAGAAGTTCCTACTGGTAAGAGCATTGCAAGAATTAAAGCTGTAACGTAGCTATATGAGTGACCTATATCACTTATATATTCTTTAACATTTTTACTTTTGATGACTTTTGGAAGATAGCGAACTGCATCACAGACTAAAGCTGTAACAACTGCTAAAATTCCAATTAATAAAGCGTGAACGCCATAGTTAGCTCCTCTTTGAATAAAGTTATAAGCTACAGCAGAAATATAAAGAACTAATAAAGCGATTGTTAGTTCAATCATAATTCCAAATGTTGAACGCTTTGTTCTCATGTGAGGAGCATTTGTTTTTATAAATGTCATTTCAATTCTCCTTACTTCTTTTGATTAGCCTTTAATCTAATCATTAATTTCATCTTAGCAATGTTAGCTGTAAGGTCGATATGACTTGGGCAAACATAACTACAAATACCACATTCAACACAGGCATCTGCATTAAAGGATTTTGCTAAAGCGATATCTAATCTTTCAGCAGCTTCATTAATTGATACTGGTTGTAAATTTGCTGGACAGTGATCAACACAAGTACCACATCTTAAGCATGGTTCAGTTCTACGAACAACTCTATCTAAAACTGTGACACCAGATGTTTGTAAGAATGTTGGGATTGAATCGTTAGCAAGAGGTTTACTTGTCATTGGGCCGCCGGCTAAAACAATAGCTTCAGTATTTGAATAGCCACCAGCAGCACCGATTAAATCAGCGATTACTGTACCAACTGGAGCACGATAGTTGCCAGGTTTGGATACTTTTCCTGAAACAGTAAAGACTTTTGAAGTAATAACTTCACCATATGCAAATAATCTACCTATTGCCATAACTGTTTGTAAGTTATTGACAATAACTCCGCATTTTGATGGAAGGCCATCATATTCTCGTTTTAAAGCTGCTTTAATTAAAGTCTTTTCCCAACCCATTGGGTAAACGTCTTTAACTTTAGCACATGTGACATTTGTCATTCCAGATTCAGCTATGCCTTTTTCAATTGCCTCAATTAAGTGGACTTTGTCAGCTTTAGTTGCAATGACAACTCTTTGAGCGCCAGAAGCTTTTAATAAAGCTGGTAAAGCTAAAAAGACATCGCTAATTCTTTCGATACCTTCAACATAGTCTGTTGTTAAGTAAGGTTCGCATTCAACAGCGTTAATTAAAATAGTATCGATTGGGTCTTTAGTGTTGTATTTGATATATGTTGGGAAACCAGCACCACCAAGACCGACAATGCCGCCTTCCTTTAATTTTGCAACGACACTCTCCTTGTCGTCACTAGCAAGAGGAGCAAGTTTTACTTCCTCGCCTTGTTCTTTTTCCACTGTGATCTGTAAGAAATTAACAGGTCTACCGACTACTGGAGACATAACTTTTACTACAGCAGCAACGGTTCCAGTTACAGGGGAATAAACTGGAATTTGAAAATCTTGTCTTACACCCAAAAGTGAGCCCTTTTGAACGGTAGCCCCAACTTCGACTAAATTAGCAAGAGCTACGCCCTTGTTGTCGACTGCTGGGATAAGAACTTTTTCTGGCATAAACTCTACAACAGGTTCATTCTTTGAAAGTTCCTTATGGCCGTCTAAATGGACTTGACCTTTGGAGCTGAATATGTGGATCATATTTTCTCTCCTTTTCAGCAGTTAGTATATCATATATATAGGAAAAAGAAGCATGAAAAAAGCCAAAACTGCAAGTTTTGACTCTTTTTTGCGTTTTTCGTGATTGTTTTAAAAAAATATAGGCAAATAATAAAAGCCAATACTATGCTTTTTTATTCTTCCAATATTGTAACTTTGCGCCCTCTTCAAAGCCCTTATATGTCAATCCATCAAAATAAGGTTTTAATGTTTCCATTGTTAATCCATTTTTGCAAACGTCATCATAGGCTTTGCAAACAATATCATAAGCTTTATCAAATAATTCAACAAAAGACTCATTTCTTTCTTTGCCACTTACTGGATCAAGCCATGTTTCTTTATTTTCGTTAAGGACACTTCTACTTACTTTTTTTGGAAGTCTCAAAGAACAAAGTCTTGTCTTACCAAAAATCTTTGCCCAGAATGGATTTAAATTATTAGCAAGTCTAACAACTGATTTCATGTTTAAGACAGCATTTTTATAATAATTTGCTGGTAACTTTCTATCAAACATTGTGGAAACTGCTTTTGTCATTCCGTTTTCAATAGCTTCAAATAAGTATTTTTCTGTTGGAAATAATTGTTCAGGAGCTTTTATCTTATCTTCTAGTGCGTTAGTTAATGCCATTGCAACATCAATTTCACTTTCAAAATGAGCGTGACTAAAATGATATTTTCCAGTTAATTTACCATTTTCATCAAATCCTGAAAAATAGTAAATGTAAGGATGACATACTTTGTCTAAAACATAGTGACAGAATTGGCCAAAAACAAATGCTTTGTATTCATCGTTTCTAGCTGATTCATTAATTTCAATTTGATCAATAAGAAGTGAAATAAATTTTTCTCCTGTCGATCTATGAATTTGATTTCCTAATTTAGCAGAGGCAAGACGTAATCTTAACGCTCTTGTAGGAACAATTCCTTCATAGAACAAAGGATCAGGTCCTTGAGTACCTAAAGCTAAACATTCAAAGTTTCCTTTGAGAAAACCATTTTCAACTTTCTTGGCGTAAAATACTCTAGCTAAATTATAATGTGTAACTAAATTTGGCATATATTATTTAACTAATTCGCCATAGACAACGCCAGCTAAACCAGCAGCGTTACTTTCATCTGTATCAACGTGCATTGCTAAAGCGTAAGAAGGGCTAACTCTAACTACTGTATCACCAAATACGAGTGAACGTCCTGTTGGAGATTCAACTTTAACAGAGACTACTTCACCATCTTTTACACCAAATGCTTCTGCATCAGCTGGTGTCATATGAATATGTCTTTTAGCGACAATTGTTCCTTCGCAAAGTTCAACTTCACCACAAGGTCCAACTAATTTGATTGGAGCAGAGCCTTCTGTGTGTCCAGATTCTCTTAATGGAGCCTTAACACCAAGTGTTCTAGCATCTGTATAAGAAACTTCAACTTGATTTGCTTTACGGCATGGTCCAAGAATTGAAACACCCTTAATTGTATTTTTTGGTCCAACTAAATCGACCTTTTGTTCAGAAGCAAATTGTCCTGGTTGACTTAATTCCTTCTTTACAGTTAACTTAGCATCAGCGCCAAATAAAATTGCTAATGTTGCTTCATCAACATGAACGTGTCTAGCACTTGTTTCAACTAAAATTTTGTTTTCCATAATAATAAACCTCACTTTTATTACTTAATAAAAATACCACTTTTAATAAATTCATACAATATTTAGATGTATATCTAAAATAAAGTTGATATAATTTAGACATGGAAAAATACGTAACCACGACTCAACAAATAAGGCAAGAACTATTGAATTTAGAATACACAGAAGAGATAAATTCAATTATATTTTTGGGTGGTATTTCAAATGAAAACTTTTTAATAAATAATAAAGTTGTTTTAAGAATTCCGTACAAATTAAATTCAAATAGAGACAGATTTAATAATGAGTGTCTTAATTTATTTCAATATGAAATGGAAAATATAGCTTATAGCAATAATATCGGGCCAAAATTATTTAATTATTCCCTCAAAAGAAATACTAAACTGACTAAGTATTTAACAAACTATAAACAAATTAAATTTAACAACTTAAGCGATTTAAATCTAGAAAAAGTTATTGATACATTAAAACAAATTCATTCCTTTAAGCCATCAACCTATAAAGAACTAAACTTTTTTGATGACATTTCAATTTGGTTAAAAGACTCAATAGATAATGATTTTAACCTAAAAACAAAGGTTGTGCAGGATTTTCTATGCTTTTTTCATGCTATTTATGATAGTTTACCTAAAGAACTATCACACTGCGATGCACTTGAATCTAATATTTTAATCAAAGACAACAACATAAAAATAATTGATTTTGAATATTCATCTTACACATTTAAATATTTTGATTTAGTTTCTCTATTAAGTGAAAATTATATCAATGAAAATACAAAGCAAAAAATAATTAATTACTATTTTAAAGACTCTGAAAAAGAAAAAGAGGAATTTCTCAAATTAGAAAAAATCCTCCATAAAGCGCTAGATCTATATTGGTATTCTTGGGCTATATCGAGAAAGTGTAACATAGACTATAAAGATAAAATTTTTGAAGAGATAGCTAAAGTTAAAAAAGAGTCTTTCTTAAATCTATAATTTACATACTTTTATGTTGTCCGGATTATAAAAGCAGTGGTTTTTATATCTCCCTGAAAAAGTACCCCAGAATCTATTTTTGCATGGTTTGCCTTTACCTGGATTTTGGAAAAATAAGGCGTTATATGCAGGATCTTGTCTCCATGAATTAATTGTTTTTAAAGCTAAATTCTTTTCTGTTGTCGTTGCTCTGGCATTAAATAAACTTATCTTTGTTCCTTCAAATTGCCCTTTTTGAAAAATAGCAGCTTCAATAGTATTAATATTTTTAAAAGTTTGGCATTTTGCTTTAACTCTATTTATGACAACATTTCCTACAAGGAGCATTCCAGTTTTACCCTCACCACCAGCCTCTGCTCTTAATAATCTTCCTAAAGTATCAACTTCTTTTTCCCTATATCTGACTCTTGGCATTCTATCACCTAATTTATATATATGCGCAAAAGCCTAAATTTGTTTACAAAATATTCTTAAAATGTTAAGCAAATAAAAAGGATGAAATTCATCATCCTTTTTTAATAATATCTATTACTTTCATTTTTAAAATATCAATCATTGGAATAAGTGTTCCTAACAATACACATCCAATTGTCATTCCTATTGTAACTAAATATGGAATAAACGAATAACGTATAACAGTAACAATAGGTTTTGTACCACTATAGAACATTATATTTGATACTGGAATAAATATAGATATTAGTGCACAAGTTATTGCTGCCATTACTAATGACATAATTATATTTTGGAATAAATACATTCCAACTATTTCTTTATTAGTAGAACCTAATGACTTAATTATTCCTATCTCTTTTTTAGAATCGTAAATAACACCACTAAAGTAATAGAATATTAATAACGATACAAGTGGAATTGCAGCAATAAATATATATTTGGATATGTTCTTAGCAAATAAGACTGGACTTTCTACTTCTTGATAAGACAATGCATATTCATTAAATAATTCATTAAACCCAAATTTAACAAATGCTGTCTCATTGCTCATTGTTTGAATAGATTTATTATCATATTTAGTTTCAATCAATTTAATTATCTTTTTATAGTTATTTGAACTTAATGGAATAGTAATATATTCATATTCACCAATGTAATTTGAAATACCATAACTTAACTTATTATAAACTTCTTTTGAGGCTATAACATTATTTGTATCTTCAGTATTTTCATTAATATAAACCCCAATAACTTCTGCTTTTATTTTATTGTTTTTACTATACTCAAGTTCAACATATCTATCATCGTCAGTTTTTATAAAATCTTTGTTTTTTGCCTTAAGGAATGTATTAACAAAATAATCTTTATTTAAGTGTAAATACTTATTATCCTCAAAGTCGTTATCTTTCAAATAATTATAGTATTGATAATAGTTATATATTTCTTCACTAGCATCAAAAAGTTCTTTATTACTATCATATAAATCTTGAGCTACAAAATTAGATATATATGATTCAAATTGTCCATTAAATCTAAATTCATAGAATTTTTCATAAGACAAATAGACTCCTTCAGAATCTTTTGAATCATCGAATTTATATAACTTGTTCGTATAATGATCATAATTATATGCTTTATTTATATATTGTTTTTGAAGAAAGACTTTACCATTACACTTTGTTAATTCTAATGAAACATCATAAAGCGTACCATTATCTTCAAAATCTATGTATTCTCTATATTTATTCTTCAAAGAATAATTATTTTTATAAAATCCTTTATTAGTAAAAATAACATTATGCATACCGCTTTCGATAAGCCTGTCGAATTCTTTTGCAATTTTTTCATTACTTGCTATCGAATCAATTGTATACCTTTTATTGATATGTGTATCAATAATGCCTGTAACAATAAATGTTTGATCTTCACTAATAATACTTTTACCAATTAAATCATTAGCACTGGTAATAGTGTATCTATTATCATTACTATCGCTTAATCCAAAATATTTATATAGTGATAATTCATAACTTGTCAAAGCAATTTCATTATCGTTAGATGGTAATCTACCATCAGTCAAATCAAATTTATATCTATTAAGTAAATCATTATCTACTTCAACAAAGCCATTTGGCGAATAGCTAACATAGGCAGATGGAATACTATCAGTACTTTTAAGCAATATAGAATTTTTAAAAATATCGCTCATTCCACAATAAACGCCATCGATATTTTCTCCTAATTCATTAGAAACAAATTCTTTGTCTCTTTCTACCATTCTACCTTTACTACCTGTACCGACTACATCATTTTGTTTATCCACAAAATATTGTTCCTTTTTTACGGTTACTGAAGTTTCGTTATTATCTAACATTGATTTAATAATAGTTTCGTTTTTATTAACATTTAATAACGTTGCTGGAAAACTTAAAAATCCAGTCGAACAAATCATTAAGAAGCTAGCACACGCTAGTCTAAGTGGTCTCTTTTTAATATTTATCTTAAAAGACTTTTTATACGTACCAAAGGATTTTTTATTTTTAAAATATTTAAAACTTACTTTGCTCTCATCATTTTCTTTTTCTAATGTGCTATTTACTATTTGACCATCTTTTAATTCAATAAGATAATCGCCATATGTTTTACTTGCTTCAACATCATGAGTAACAACAACTACTAAAGTGTCCTTAGAGGCTTCCTTTAAAATACTAAATATTTCTTTAGCATTTGTTGAATCCAATGCTCCTGTAGGTTCATCACACAAAATTACTTTTGGATTTTTTATTAAAGCACGTGCTATAGCAACACGTTGCTTTTGCCCCCCAGACAAATTAATTACTTTTTTATTTTTATATTCTAATATTCCTAATCTTTCAAGAAGCGATTCTATTTTAGTTTTATTAATTTTTTTACCTTGAACTTCTAATGAAAAAGCGACGTTTTCATAAACTGAAAGAGAATTAAACAAATTAAATTCTTGAGAAACAAATCCAATGTAATTCTTTCTAAAAAATGATCTTTTATCATCATTTACTGAATTAATATTTACTCCCAAAAATTCAATAGTTCCTTCAGTCGGTGTATCAAAGAAAGACAATAAATTTAATAAAGTTGTCTTTCCAGATCCACTTTTACCAACAACAAAAACCATTCCAGAATTTGGAAAAGAAATTGATATATTATTTAACGCAGTTTCTTTATTTTTATCATCTGCATATACTTTCTTGATATTCTTTAACAAATACATAATTATTAACCTGCCGATTATTTAGAAAAAAATTATTTTTTGATACTTACTTTGTCTTGAATAACTCCACCGCATGCCAATATGCCAGATATTAATACAAGACCGAATAAACTTTTCTTTCTCATTTAATTGGCCCTCTCCTATTTATATTTCTATCATAATTCTTTATTTTTCTTTTTTCAACATATTTTTTGAATAATACATTTTAAGTGCAATCTTACTTCTTTTGTTTGCTATATTTAACTAATAAATTATTAATTCAAATTTATAAACACAAAAAATAGGCACCGAAGTGCCTATTTTATATTTTATAATTATTTACTTTTTTGCAGCATCAGCAAAAATCTTAAGACCTGCTGTTGTTAATGGGTGAACAAACATGCTCTTTAATACCTTGAATGGAATTGTAGCAATGTCTGAACCAGCAGTAGCAGCAACATTGATGTGTTCTAAGTTTCTAATAGAAGCAGCAATGATTTGTGTATCATAACCATAGTTTGCAACTACAGTAACAATATCTTCAATAAGTTTCTTGGAGTCAAATCCTGCATCATCCATACGTCCCATAAATGGTGAAATGTATGTTGCACCAGCTTCCATTGCCATTAATGCTTGGCTAACAGAGAAAATTAATGTGACGTTAGTGTGAATTCCTTCTGATGTTAAAACAGAACATGCTTTAACACCATCTGGTGTCATAGGTAACTTAATAACGATGTTTTTGTGAATCTTAGCTAAAACTCTAGCTTCAGCAATCATATCTTCTGCTTTGCCTTCAGTAACTTCAGCTGAGATTGGTCCGTCAACTAAATTGACAATCTCACTAATAACTTCCTTTAAATCTCTTCCTTCTTTTGCAATTAAAGATGGATTTGTTGTGACGCCAGAAATAACGCCCCATTTACTTGCTTCCTTGATTTCTTCAATGTTAGCTGTGTCGATAAATAATCTCATTGTACGTGTTTCTCCTTGTTAAATACAAATTTATCATTATATCTTTCCATATTATCTCTAATAATGGATATTGCCTTGTCTTTTCCTTGAACCGATGTTACAACAGTCTCTTTGCCCTCGAGAGTTTTGTAAACTTGGAAGAAGTGTTTGATTTCAGCAAAAATATGGTCAGGTAATTCATGCATATCTGCATAACTAGAGTAGAAAGGATCGTGTGCACAAACAGCAATAATCTTTTCATCGACAGAACCTTGGTCAATCATTCGAATAACACCAATAGGAATAGATTCAACAAGAGTTAATGGAAGAATTTGTTCTGTACACAAAACAAGGACATCTAATGGGTCATTATCTTCAGCATAAGTTCTTGGAATAAATCCATAGTTAGCTGGATAGTGAGTTGATGTATAAAGAATTCTGTCTAATTTTAATAAGCCAGTTTCTTTATCTAATTCGTACTTGTTTTTTGAACCACTTGGAATTTCAATTACAGAAATAAAACGCTCTGCTTTAATTCTTTCTGGACTGATATCATGCCAAATATTCATTTATTTACCCTCCATTAATTATATTACCATAAAATTAGGTTTGTTTATATGAATAAATATAAATTTGTGCCTATGCATTCCACGTAATATTTTCTTTTACTTGTTTTAAGCCCATCATTTCAGTAATTGCATCAGCAATTATTTGAGCAGCACGTATATGTGTATAAACAGAGTTATGTCCGTTTGCTCCTTCCGGATCTCCATCAGAACCAACTTTTGGCATAACAACTACTTTAACTTGCTTACGCTTTGAGTAGTCACCGATAGCTGATTGAGCTTCAGTACCATTGCTTGAATTAGTATGAACCCAAATAACATTTGTATTTGGATATAAAGTGTGAATATGTGTTAAGAACTCAATTACGGCTTGTTTAAATTGAATTTTAGCAGGACCTTGATTTGATAAATTACTAATGTAAGAAGTCCAGTCATTTCCACCGATATTTACAATAACAACATCTGGAACCCACGATGTGTGATTCCATTCTTTTTCAACGACATTAACAGATTTATCTAATCCGACATAGTCATAGGCTTTCCTTAAGTTTGTTGGATGTGCCCCCCAAACTAAGCCTAAGCCAGAATTAGATACAAACTGAGTCTCAGCATTAAACATTCTAGCTGTTAAATAGCCAAAAGCGTGTAACGATGAGGAGTTTTTTGTATTTCTACCAGTGTTAGGCTCTCCTAAAGAACCATGGCCAGAAATACCACTAGCTCCCAAAATTTGGAACTTTAATTGATTTTCATCAGCGACATATTTTTCAAAATGTCCATCTGTTTTAACACTAGATATGGCAGTGACACCATCGTATGGTTCACTACGTTTCAAGATTTTTAACTTATGTTCTCCAGGAGTTAATCCAGATGCTAATTTTATAGTTTGTGTAACTGTTTCTATAGATATTACTTCATCGTTTGGCAAATCAGCGTCATCGACAAATATTGAAAAATAAGGTCTTTTTCCAGAATCAGTTGCACTTTGTGCATAAAAAGTTACACTAAGTTCTGTTCCGTAGAAATTTACTTCAAAACCTGTAGCTGTGTAATAAAAATTAACTCTTGCTTGTTGTTCATCATAATCCGTTCTACCTATCCAGTGAATATATTCAGAAGTCAAATCTTCATTTTCTAATACATTAACTTTTGTTTCTTCACTTGAAGAAGAACTACTAGAGCTTGTACTAGAGGAAATGGAACTTGATGAACTGCTGGAAATAATAGAACTGTTACCACACGAGACAAGTGCGGTAACAGTGATTAGTGACATTGTTAACAAGCGAGTTTTACTTGTTAATTTGCTCATATTATTTTCTTGCTACTCCACTAGCGCGTGCAGCTTCAGCAACTTTTTCAGCTACTTTCTTATGAACTGATTCATCAAAAGCTAATGGAATAATATTTTCTGGGCTTAATTTATCTTCAGGAATTGATTCTGCAATAGCTTTAGAAGCTGCAATCATCATTTCTCTGTTAATATCTTTAGCGCCAGCATCTAAGGCACCTCTAAAGATACCTGGGAAAACTAATACGTTATTAATTTGATTTGGATATTTACTTGAACCAGTACCAACAATATAAGCACCAGCTTCAATAGCATCATCGTGAGATATTTCTGGAACAGGGTTAGCTAATGGGAAGACAATAGCTTTATCAGCCATTGATCTAATCATATCTTTGCTAACAATATTTGGAGCAGATACACCAATGAATATATCAGCATCGACTAAGGCATCTGAAAGTAAGCCTGTTACTTTGTTTGGATTTGAAATCTTTGGTAATTCAGCTTGAGCAGCATTAATTCCTTCTTGTCCTTCAACAATTACGCCCTTACGATCGCACCAAATAACATTTTTAGCACCTAAATCAAGTAAGTATTTACCGATTGAAATACCAGCAGCACCTGCACCGTTAATAACAATCTTAACATCTTCGATTTTCTTACCTGCAACTTTAAGAGCATTAATTACAGCAGCGCCTGTAATAATAGCTGTACCGTGTTGATCATCGTGGAAAACTGGAATATCGCAGATTTCTTTAAGTCTTGTTTCAATTTCGAAACATCTTGGAGCTGAAATATCCTCTAAGTTAATTCCACCAAAGGATCCAGAGATTAAATAAATTGTACGAATGATTTCTTCTGTATCTTTTGTTCTTAAGCATATTGGATATGCATCGATGTCACCGAAAGCTTTAAACAAAGCACTTTTACCTTCCATAACTGGCATACCAGCTTCAGGTCCGATATCACCTAAGCCTAAGATTGCAGTACCATCGGTAATAACAGCAACAGTATTCCATCTTCTTGTTAATTCAAAACTCTTTGAATAATTTTTTTGAATTTCAAGGCATGGTCTTGAAACGCCTGGTGTATAAGCAAGCATCAAGTCTTCTTTACTTGAAACATTGCATCTAACCTTTGTTTCAATTTTACCTTTCCATTCAGCATGTTTTTTTAATGACTCTTCATAAACGTCAGACATAATAAACTCCTTTAATTAAAATGGTAAATAGCAAACGCTATTAGCTAACATCATCATGATGAAAATAGAACAACTAACGAGTGGTCCTAAATATAACTTTCCAGTTCTATTGAAGAAGAAGCGGTTGAATATTGGTAAGATGAACATCATAACAATAACGCCCCATAACATATTGCAATATAACCAGTTTGTTGTCCAATAAACTTGTCCTGTACTAAAGAATACAGCATATTGGATAACCAAAATCATGACTAAACCAATTGAGTTAGCAACACAAGCTAATAATGTAGATTGCCATTCTTTCCAACCATCTAATCTCATAGAAAGATTTACTCTTACAGAATTTGAGAAATAGAAGACAAAGAATAATGGTAAGTACATTAATAAGACTAAGAACATCTTTGGGTTGATAACAGGTCTTGCAGAAATGAAGAAGAATCTGAAATCAACATGGAAGAAGATATAAGTTAATAAATCGATTGAATAGAATGTTGCAAATAAGATTACAACTAAGAGAATTGTTTTTCCTAAATCAGAAACTTTAATTTTGAATGGACTTAAATCTGCTTTTCTCTTTCTTACAAATCTATTGATGAAATAGCAAGCAAAGAATAAGACAAATCCAACAGATCCTGAGAACAAAGCCCAAAGCATAACTCCGTTATTCATTCTTTCAGGGAAGAACCAAGTTTGTGCTCCGCCTTGTGCTTTAGCAAACCAAGTTTTAGCTAACTCACAAGCAGGAATAAATAAGAAGCATGCAGCGACAGTACCAATAACAAAGATTGTCCAGAACATTATCTTACTAAATGCACCTTTGTGATCTTGTTTGGCTGGAAGTTCATTTCTAAGTGAACCAAAGAACTTTGTTCTAAGTAACAAATCTCCTAAGCCAAGTACTAATAACATACCTGCAGCTAACATTAAAGCTGTACCAAGTTCACGCCATATCCAGACTTGGCTATTTGCACTTATACTGAATTCGACATCAAGAGCTAATTCCCAATAAGAAAGGAAGTTAGCAATTGACTTTTTGTGGTATGGTTGGAAAGCGTGAATTGTCTTTTCATTATTGACAATTCTTAAATTGTGATTAAATTGGTTTCCATAAATTTCACCGATTTCTACTTCAGTTACTTTTTCTTCACCATTAAGAGTTAAACCAGAGTTAACAATTTCAATAACTTCTGGAGCATATCTTGCATCAGCTTTTGCTGAATCGACACCAGAGTCTTTATTTTGATATGCACCTTCATCGTAATAAGCATATGAGATACCAACATTGCTTCTCATGTTTGGAACGTCATTGCTTAAACCTCTAATATATCCTGAGACATATATTGAGGAAAGTCTTGATGTCTTTCTAAGACCATCAATAACTTCTTGGCCGAATAATGATGCAGCTTTAACGACAGCGTTACCACCAGCAGAGTGACCAGCTGCACCAATTCTTGTTGTATCGATATAGTTTAATACATAACCACCTTTTGTTGATGGAGTAGTAATATAATCGATGAGAGAGAATAAACCATAACCATAAGCACTAGCAGCTTGTGTAGAATCTGAAGCGGATGAATCACCTTGTGAATAAGGATCCATGACAATAACAACAAATCCACGTCTTGCTAATTCTGTCGTCCATGCTTGTTGAGTTTCCTTTGTTCTTTGGAATCCTGGACATATAATTACAGCTGGAGCTTTATTAGAGGCAGTTGCTGTCTTAGGCTTATATAAGTCAGCTGCGACATATTGACCGTTTTCAGTTGGATACTTCAATGTTACGACATCGACTTTTCCACCGTTATTATCTATAGAGGCTGCTGTACCTAACCCAATAACAAATAGACATAAAGCAACTAATATTAATTGAATACCTCTTTTTGTATGAGCAAACCATTTGCCAAAGCTAGCAAAGGCGTTGCCAATAGCTTTTAGCCATTTTGGACAGCCTTTTTTCTTTGTTTCGGTTGCTTCTGTTACACTATTATTTTCTTTTTCCATATAAAATCCTATTTGTATTTATTATTCAGCTGTTGTTGGATTTAAGATTGCTTGACCAACATCAGATAAACAATATTCGATAAATGTATTAACGTTAATTTTATTTTCAGAAGAGTTAATTGTTGAAAGCATTCTTTCTGAATTATTGATGTTGAGGGTAGTATTTGTAACATCTAACTTTGTTCCATTTGAACCTGCAGTAGATCCAATAGTTTTACCAACACCGAGAACACAGTCATATCCTGTTTCATCTGCTAAGACTAAATCAACAAAAGCTGCAACTTTAGTACTGTCATCACCGAGAGTGACAATTTCTAATTTGCTAATTGTAATTCCTTGAGATTCTAAGTAAGCCTTAAATCCTGCTTCGAGATTTGTAACAATCTCAGCTGGAACATATTTTCCATAAACAGCAATTCTTAATACGTCTGTAGAAACTGCTGGATTTAAAGCTTTATTAGCTTCATCTGTACCTAAGAAAGTAACAAATGTTTCTAAGTTATCTGTATTTCCACCTAAAGATAATGTTGCATAATATCTTGATGTATTATTTAAATTAATCACAGCTTTAGAAATAACGTAATCTTTTACTGCACTTTGAGCAGCTGTATTAATATTGTTACCAACACCTAAGATAATATCGACATCACCATCGGTAGCAATAGCAGTTGTATAATCTGCAACAGCTTTTTGATTGTAAGCTCTGAAGACTAAATCTTCAATTACAATATTATTTGTTTCACAATACTTGGAATAAGCTGTCTTCATATTTTCAAGAGTTTGTTCTGTGAAATATGAAGGAAGATATGCAACGACTAAAGCGTTTTTATCTTCAGAAACTTCTGTTAAATCAGCGTAAAAATTAACTGTACCATCTGTATCTAAAGCATCTAATTCAGCATAAGTAAATCCTTGTGTCTTATCATATAATGTTTCAGAATCAGCTGATAATTTCCAACCATTAACTGTATAGCCTGTTTTGTTATATGCATATAAAGTTAATGATGAACCTAATTCGTTTTTAATTGTTTCAGTGTGAACAAGTTCTTCGCCATCATAATAGTTAACGACGATTGTTGCAACTTCTTCTGCAACCTTTCCTTCCCACTTTAATCTGACAGTGTCACCTGTAATATATTCATATTCAGATCCTAATGTAGAAACTTCAGAAGCTGTTAATGAAGAAGCACTTTCTGTTCCTTCAAGAACTGAAGATGTAACTGAAACATTATTTGAACCAGCTGGAGCAACTGGGCTATTTGTCTTTGGTGAAGCACTATTTGACTTTGACCAAGCTGTATTTGTATCTGGGTTTGTAGAGACATAAACGCTATTTGTTGCACTTGTTGCAATTGCTTGAGCATCATCGCTATAAGCAAAGACGTTTGCTGTGTTATAGCAATTTGTTACAGTACCTGTTGATTCTAATCTACCAACAATACCACCAACTTCTTTTCTACCAGCTACATATGAACGGGAAGAAATTGATGAAACATATCTACCATTGGAGTAGCAGTAAGAAACTTCACCGGCATTGATACCAACAATACCACCGACAGCTTGATCAGCGTGGATTCTAATACCTTCAAAGTATGAAGTTGTAACTTTAGCACCTGCTTTATTATATCCGACGATACCACCAGCACCGACGTTATTAAATTCAACAGCACCAGAATCAGAGGCAGCTCTTTGGAATAAGATCTTACCTGCGCCATTTGTTGTTGATTGAGAAATTTCTCCATAGTTAAATCCAGCAATACCACCTGAATATGAATATTTAGATAATGATTTACCACTTTCAGTTGAGTTATATGCACCTAAGCAACCTTTGTTGGTAGCATTTGTAATGACACCTTTGTTGGTACCGACAATACCACCACCACCAATGTTTGCTTTAACAACACCAGTAGTACTATCGCCTGAATTTCCTTCGTATGTAACGTTATTAATAGTACCTTTTACATCGTTTAAACCAACGATACCACCAGCACCGCCTAATTCTTCTGTTGATAAATCAGCAACTAAGCCAGCTGTTGATGTAACTAAAGCTGTACTTAAGACATTTTCAACTTTACCATTGTTGGTATTTGCTAAAGCGCCGATATAAGCAAATGAACCAGTACTAACATTACCTGCAACAATAACATTTGAAACAACGCCGTGTTCACCAATTTTGCCAATAGCAGCGCAGTTACCTGTAACTGTAATAGTTTTTCCGTTTCCTAATAATGTTCCGTCGAAAGTGACATTCATTTCTGTTGTGTAATCAGATTCGACAGATACATCTTGATAAAGTTTATAGAAAGAATTTGTTCCAACTGTCTTTTGTTCTTCACTCTTTGAGATATTGTCAAAGTCAGAACCATTAACAATTAAATATGGATTTGTTTGACTTCCATCACCTTTAAGGAATACGTCTTCAGCAAATACTTCATCGCTGTCGCCACTCTTAACACCAACTTTATACATTCCACCAGCTGGAATTGTTGTTGGGGTGAAAGTAACTCTTGATTCTTTTGAATCGTATGAAACTGTACCTGCAATTTCGTTACCTGTTTCGGAATAAGTATTCTTTCCATCTTCAGATGTGCTTACATAGTCATATAATTTAACTGTGACAGGTGTTGCTAATGAGAATCCGCCTTGTAACCATGTAATATCTGATGAAAATGCAGCTTCACCTGTTTTAATGTCGCTTGGAACACTAGTGATAATTGTCCAACCAGCATATAAGGTGAGATTGTTTTTAACTGTATCAACATCAAACTTCCATTCGTTTAATGCTTCCTCATCTTTGTACCAGCCTCTGAAATTATATGAGGCATCTGGTGCAGTAGGAGTTTTAATTTCTTCAGTAATACGTTTGCCCTTTTCAACGCTAACTGTTTGGACAATTTGACCTAAAGAATTAAAATCTACTGTATAAAATGTTTTGCCACTTGATGTGCCGCCATTATTGTTATTGCATGATGCAAGAGAAGCAACTAAGGCAAGCAATAATGATATCTTTTTGACTTTTTTCATAATAAAAGCCTCCTAACAAGCACATTATAAGCATATGTAAGCGCTTATACAATGACATTAAATATATTAATATTTAATAACTCCATAAGTAAAACTTATGATATAATATATGTGATGAAAGTAGGTGTATTATGAATATAAACCAATTAGTTTATTTCGTTACAGTTGTTAAGTATAACAATATAACAAAAGCCGCTAAAGAACTATACATATCACAGCCAGCAATCTCTTTAGCTATAAAAGATCTAGAAAAAGAATTCGGTCTAACTTTATTTAAAAGAAAAAATAACGTCTTGACATTAACTCAGCACGGAAAGTATTTATACGATTTATCTATGCCTTTAATTCAAGAGTACAACAATGTCAACGAAAGAATGAACGACTATATTAATAAACATTCAACACTTAACTTAGGCATTCCACCAATGCTTGGAACATTCCTTTTTCCACCAATCTTTAATGTTTTTGCAAATGAAAATCCAGGATTCCAATTCAAGATCAAAGAATATGGTAGCTTTGCCAATAAAAAAGCTGTTTTAGATGGCGAAATAGATATAGCCTTCACTGTCACAAATGAATGTGAAGTAGGTGATGAGTTAGAATATATCAAAATAGGTGAGACAAGTTTAATTTTTGCTGTTAATAAAAACAACCCTCTTGCTTCAAAGAAAGTTATATCAGCTAACGACATCAAAAACACACCATTAATTTTAATGAAAGAAGATTCACTTCAATATCAAATAATCACTTCACTATTCAAAGAACAAAATATTACTCCTAATATTCTTTTAACTTCAAATCAATTCTATATCATTAAAGAGTTATTACAAAGTTCAGATAATAACTGTGGAGCCTTTATATTTAAGCAACTAATTAAAGATGGTGAAAATATAATCGGAATCCAATTTGAGAAAGAATTAAAACTTGATGTTTTAATTTGTTATAAGAAAGATGCAAAATTGCTCAGCACAACAAAGCGTTTTATAGAGTTTATCAAGAATAACATCAAGCTCTAATTTGTATAGTTTTTAATTTATATTCACATCATTAAAATGGTGAGAATATGAAAATTATTAAAAAAATTATTTTATCTTTATTGCTACTGATATTTTTAATTCCAAGCATTAATTATGCATACATTTTTTTATCTCCAAAAATTAAAATCTGGCATCCTGGAGAAACGATAATTCAATATTCCAATAGTGAATACGAAGTGTTTCACAATTCTAAAAATTCAAAATATTTAAATTTAGAAGAAATAGATAGTCAAAAAATTAAATATCTAATCGGTTTAGAAGATCAAAATTTTTATAATCATCACGGAGTCGATTATAAAAGAGTTACAAAAAGTTTGATTGATAATGTTTCGTCACAAAAAATAGTAAGTGGGGGATCAACAATTACGCAGCAATTAGCACGTATTTTGTTTTTGGATAACTCAAAAACAATTACTAGAAAATATAAAGAGTATAACTATGCTAAAAGGCTTGAAAACTCTCTAACAAAAAATCAAATATTAGAAGCTTATATAAATAACGTGTTTTTTGGAAAAAATCTTTATGGACTAGAAGAAGCCAGTGAATATTACTATTCTAAAGAAGCTAAATATTTAAATGATTCTGAAATTGTATCTCTTTTTGCAATGCTTAAATCACCTAACACTTTTTATCCTGGCAGTGACAAATTTAAAGACAATTATTTAAATTCAATCTATTATCTTTACGATAGAAATATAATTGAAATCGATAAATATTATGAACTATATAGAAACTTGCCTACTCCCGTAATTAATGAAAAAGATGATAGTAGTTTCTATTCAATAGATGTTTTAAATAGAGAAGCTCAAAGCAAAAATATAAGTTCAAAACTCATCGGTAAAACTATTAACACCACAATAAATCTTTCTATTCAAAAAAAGATTAAGGAAATAATAAATCAAACAAAAGATATAAGTTCTAAAGAAAATTTAGCTGTTATTGTACTTGAACCAAGTACTGGTGCTTGCTTATCTTTAATTGGAAGCAGCAATAATAATGACAGCTTTAATAGAGCGATTGATGGGGTAACTCAATTAGGATCTACTGCTAAACCTCTTTTGTATTTATCAGCACTTGAAAATGGCTTCACTCCACTTACACCATTAAAGAGCGCACCTACAGTATTTTATATTGAAAATGTTGGTGAATACGCACCACAAAATGCCACTGGAAAATACGCAAATAAAAACATTAATATGATTGAAGCAATTTCAGTTTCTGACAATATTTATGCAACAAAAACAAATTTGTTACTCGGTTCAAATACGATCAGCGATAAATTAAAAATAATTGGAATCAACGATGTAAATGACAATGTCACAAATGGGCTTGGTAGTTTTTCTTTAAGTCCATTAACAATAACATCGATTTATAATGCAATAGCCAATAGAGGAATATATCATAAGCCGTATTTTGTTAAATCGATTGAAGAAAAGAATAAGAAAATTTATACACATAAAAACGATAGTGGAGTAAGACTATTTGAAAAACAAAAATCAATTATTATGTCATATATGCTTTTATCGCCATACGATAAAGCTTTAACAACATATACAACACCTACAATGATAAATTATGTTCCAAATTATAGATTTGCCGTAAAAACTGGTAGCACAGATAGTTCGTCATTAGTTATGGGATTTAATCCGAATTTTACCATTGGTATATATGTTGGTACAGATGACAATAGTCAAGAATATGACAAAACGTTAGCTAAAAAACTATTTGTTAAAATTGCAAATATGTTGATGGAAAATAAAAAAGATGTCTTCTATGAGACACCTAATTTAAAAGCTTTTACTTTAACAAATATAGAAACTGGTGAAAAATCTTTTACTTATTATCGCTAACAAGCATAACCGTAGAAAAGCATTGAATAGCTTTTCCTTGTCCAAGCTCTCCAATTTTTTCGTTAGTACCAGCTTTTATTGAAACGTTTGTAATATCTGTAAATAAGAGTTTAGCAATATTAGTTTTAATTTCATCCATATATTTTGCTAATTTTGGAGATTCAAGAACTATCGAACAATCTATATTATTAATTTTATAGTTTTGTTCAAACATTTTAGAGACAGCAAATTCTGCAATTTTTGAACTTGCAATGCCTTTTATAGACTCATCTGATGGTGGAAAAAACTTTCCCAAATCACCTAAAGCTAATGCACCTAAAATAGATTCAGCTATAGCGTGTAAAAGACAATCACCATCTGAATGAGCTACACTTTTTTTGTTGCATGGGATATAGATACCACCAACATAAATTCCATTGCCTTCACTTAATTGATGAATATCAACAGAAAATCCGATTCTAAATTTTTCCATTATTTTGTAACGTTAAATTTAATAAATAAGCAGTCGCCATCTCTAACGACATATTCCTTACCACATGTCATTATCTTTCCAGCTTGTCTAAGAGCTACTTCAGACTTGTATTCACAAATATCTTCATAACTATAAACTTCTGCTTTAATAAAACCTTTTTCAAAATCTGTATGAATAATGCCAGCACATTCTGGGGCTTTCATACCATCTTTAAATGTCCAAGCTCTTACTTCATCACTTCCAACAGTAAAGAATGTTTTTAAGCCTAGCAAATCATAAGAAGCTTTTGCAACTTTGTCTAAACCTGACATATTAGTTCCTAACATATTTAAGTATTCTGCTCTTTCTTGATTTGAAAGTGGAGCTAAGTCAGATTCAATCTTAGCTGAAACAGGAATTGCTATAGCGTTTTCTGCTTTTGCTATTTCCATAACTTGTGAAAAATATTTATCTTCAGAAGGATTTTGATAGCTTTCTTCTGAAACATTTCCAACATAAATTACAGGCTTCATAGATAACAAGTTGAATTCTTTAACTATCTTTTTTTGTTCTTCTGTTAAAGGAACAAGTCTAGCACTCTTAAAATTCTTTAATTCTTCAGTTAAAAGTTTGATTAATTCTCTTTCAGCTAAAGCATCTTTATCTTTTGTCATTTGTGCTTTTTTACCAATTTTATCTAGTCTTTTTGCTAAGACATCTAAATCAGACATAATTAACTCTAATTCAATAGTTTCGATATCTCTTTTTGGATCAACATTTCCATCAACGTGAATAATTTCACTGTCATCAAAACATCTGACAACATGAACAATTGCATCACAATTTCTAATATTTCCTAAAAACTGATTTCCTAATCCTTCACCTTTACTTGCTCCTTTAACAAGTCCAGCAATATCTGTAAATTCAAAAGTAGCTCTTACTTGTTTTTTAGGATTGAAAAGTTCTACTAATTTATCAAATCTTGGATCTTTTACTTCAACAATTCCTTGGTTTGGTTCGATTGTTGCAAATGGATAATTTTCTGCTAATGCGTGAGAATTTGTAATAGCGTTAAATAAAGTTGATTTACCAACATTTGGTAATCCCACAATACCTGCTTTAAGTGACATATTTTTACCTCTGAAATAATTTTCAAGCAATAAATTTTAACACAAGTTTTATATATAGTAAACTTTATACATATGTATAAAGCAATTAAAAACCCGCAATAAATGCGGGAGAAATATCTAACGAATACGCACGATATTTTAGTTTAACTTGGATTATTCAGCTTTTTCGCCTGTTTTGCGAACGTTTGAAGCTCTTAAGCCACGTTCTGAATTTTCAACGTCGAATTCGACAAGTTCGCCTTCTTCGGCTGTCTTGTATGAATCCATGACAAGAGCTGAGTAGTGGAAGAAGACATCGGTTCCGTCTTCGGCACGAATGAATCCGTATCCCTTCTCCTTGTTAAACATTTTAACTTTACCCTTCATATAGGACCTTTCAAATGCAGTCTGTTTCAAAACTACCATTAAATTCTATCACATTTTGACGAATTGTAAAACACTTTATATCTTAAAGATGTAATTGCTTACATTTTTTTGACATTTATTTTGTTTCGAAGCATTCAAAAGGTGTATAATCGCGTATTTTAGAGTGTATATGTAGTGCTCCAATCATTAATGAAAATATAGAAAATAACGCCATCGTTATATAAACAATAGGATTTATACTTCCAAAACTATATACTGTTTTTTCATACATCAACGTTTCATATAAAGAGACAAATATCACATTAAAAACTGATGAAATAAACGCATTAAAAACAAGCAACAAAATAGATGTAAAATAAGTTTCAAAAATTTCTATGTTGTGATATCCATACGTTAAATAAATACCTATTTTTCTTTTTTCTTTGCTTATAAGAATATTCATAGCAAAAGATAACATTCCTAAAGATATAAACATAGTAAACGCAGAAAAACTAACTAAAAATATGTTAACAAAATAAATTGCTTCATTAATTCCATTTTCAATAATTTCACCTGGAAAGGAACATTCAAAGTTTGGAAAGGAAACTTTCATATAATTTAAAATCAAGTCATGATCTAACAAACTATTAAAATTGATCAATGCACCAGTACATCTTGAATCACTAGCTTTTAAATTTCCTCTATCAATTAAAAATGCTGTTGGAAAAATAGACGATTGATAGATTGCATCTTCTTTGCTATCAATTACTCCAGTAATTCTAAATTCTACATCTTTAAATTTATTTATATATTCTTCCTGTGATTGAACAGTCTCCAATAGGATTAATCCACTTATTTTCGCGTTTAAATAATCTTTATTTGTTAGAAAAAGTTTAGTTGCAAGGTTGCTAGATATTAAAATTTCATCGATAGATTTAGGCTTTTGTCCTTCCAATAAATAATCATCCTTTGATAAAACTTTATATTTAATTCCATCTTGTGTTTTAACAGAAGATATTAGATCACATTTATATACCCCTTCTTCAACTTCAAACATTGCTCCTTGAAACATATTTAAATCTAATTTTGATTGATAATTAACATCAGCAAGCCTATTAAGTTTTTGTCTTTCCAATGATAAAAACAAAGGCTTTGAAAAGCCACAATATCTTCCATCAGCTAAAAAACCAAACGCTGAATTTGAAACAATAACTGAATTAATATTATCTTCAAATTTATTGCATATCTCATTTATCTCTGATAATTTTATATCCACTATGTTGTCAACTATAACAGCGTATCTATCTTTATTGAAGTTTATTTTTTCAATTAAATACGATGAATATTTATTATCTTTGACAAACGATTCATAAAATTCTAAAAAGGTATTTTGTTTTAAAGATAAATACGAACAACATTTTATTTTCCATGGAATATCACTATCAATCTCCAAATTATTATATTGTTCCAACTTTAATTCTTTATTTAAGAATTGTATGTTCCACTGTGCATTATTAACAATTATTTCAGCAGAAACACCAACTATTATTTTGACAATTTTAAAAATTATATCTGCAGAATATTGCATTATAGAAGCACCTACTTCTAAATTTAAATATAGACCATATTTTTCAATATACTGATCGATACTATAAATACCTAACATTTTCTCAAGTGCATCATAATCGCTTTGCTTAAGCATTAAAACTATTTCGTCATTTTTCAGATTTAGCACTTTAATATTTTCTTCGTAATCTCTTAGAGGATTAATAAAGTTTCTGATAGATATAGAATTAAGATTAATTTTATTCTTATTGTTTAAAGTGATATAACAACAATTTTTATTATCAAATAATTGTTCGAAATTTCCATAGTAATATAATCCATATCCTGTAACATAATTGCTATAGTCGCTACATATTTTTTCAGAAATATCTATGTTAGTTCCATATAAAGAATCATCGATAATATTCGGATTATCTTTAACAATTTCTAAAGAATTATTATCAATCGTTCCTTTTAAAGTATTTGAGATAGTTTCTTTTACAGAACTTGACAAATAAAAACTCATGCCAAAACAAGTATTGCTTATAATTAGTCCAAAAAGCACTAATAAATATCTTATTTTGTTTCCTCTAAATGTTTTAAGCGACTTTTTTATCATATTAAAAAAACTATATCTTTTTCTAACTTTTATTTTAACTTTCATTATTTTATAAAATTCTCTTTTGTCTTCTTTAATTTGAAAATTTCCATCAACGCATTCAATTAAAGTATCGTTTTCAAGTCTATCATTTGAATGAGTAACAACAATTACGAGTGAAGTCCTAGCAATAACATTTAAAGTTTTAATTATTATTGATCTATTTTGATCATCTATAGAAGCAAATGGCTCGTCTAAAATTAATATGTTTGGATTATTAATTAAAGCTCTAGCAATTCCAACTCTTTTTCTTTCTCCGCCAGAAAGATTTTTAATAAGTTCGTTTTTCTTTTCTTTTAAATTTACTAGATTTAAAATTGAATCAATAGCATTTTCTTCACTACTTTTATCCAAGTTAGTTATTTTTAATTGCCAAGACAAATTTTCTTTAACTGTCATAGATTCATCAAATTCTTCTTTTTGAAATGAGAATCCTATATTTTGAAATCTAAAATTTGACATTTCATTGTTAGTCATTGATTTCAATTCTATTCCATTAATCTTAATACTACCTTCATAGTCTAAATCAATTAAGCCTATTAATCTTAATAAAGTCGATTTTCCTGATCCGCTTTTGCCTATTATTGTCACAGTCCCTGTATCAGGTAAATCTAAATTTAAATTTTGTATTATATATTTATCTTCTTTCTTATATTTTTTGCATAAATTTCTTATCTTTATCATTCTTCACCTCTAAGAGAATCTATTAAATTTTCAC
>ULVD01043062.1_pt1 | contig 30821 bp, 32 predicted proteins | sample 1959101 | NCBI WGS metagenome assembly ULVD01 (sample SAMEA4835777, study PRJEB28245) | human gut metagenome | biome: gut microbiome; material: fecal sample | place: Denmark | collected 2008
AAACAGACCGATTTTTTACATGTTTCGGAAAATAATTTATTCTTGTGAAATTCGACGAAGCACCGTGGGATACTATCCCCTCACCTATCGCGGCAAAAATGAGGTTTTGTTAGTGTGTTTTCCTAAAATATTTTTCCCCCTCACTTAAGTAGCCATCGAGGCGGGCCGTTTTTTAATATGATTTCTGAAAATAAACTATTTTTGTTAGAAATGACGAAAACCGCCACGGTGCAACTGACAGAATCAGTACGCACCATGGCGGTTTTCACGATTTACTTTTTCTAGGCATAGATGAGATCGTTCAAGACGATTTCATCTGCCCGATTCCGAATGCTGTTCATCCGGGCGACCCATTCCATTTGATTCTCTGCTTTCAGTCGTTCCGTAACGCCCTCTTGCTGGGCCAGCTGAGAAATAAGCTGCTGTTCCATTTCCTGCGCCTGACGGTTAATTTCTTCCAGATGGTGGTTCAGCGTGTTCTCCATAAGCATGATGGTATAAAGTGCCTCCTGATGTTTCCTTAAATAGTTGAAACGCAGCATTCCCCAACGCCCAACCTTTGGGCTTTCCGGCGCAACCAGATTGGGGCGATAATAGTCTCCGACGAGCGTATAGGTGATTTCCATATGTGTCCCTCCTGTTTGGTTTTCGGATTGTACGCATATTATAGGCCAACGCTCTACACCTCGCAAATGTACCGCCATCTTGCTGCCCTATTCCAATGTCGTTCCTACCCCGGAGTTTCACCGCAAAGTCGTATCCCATTTTCTGGCGGGCAGAAAATCATCAAGCTGCATGCCCTCACATCGCAATCCTTGATTTGAAAATGCTGATGATTTCATAGACACACTCGTAGCGCAGGCAGGTAAAGTGAGTGACTCCAACTCGGGAGGCTGCTGGTTCAAATCCTGTCGGCCGCACAAAAAACCGTGAAATCTCACCTGATTTCACGGTTTTTTTCATATATCACGTTGAGTTCTCCGCAGCAATTCAAAGCACATACGATAATACAGGTTGAGATTCGGCTTTGTCAGATCGCACTCTAAAATGAGTTTGATTCGGTCCAGGCGTTTCAGCAAACTGCTTCTGTGAAGATAAAGTTCTCTTGCTGTTTCTGAAATGTTTGTTTCATTTTTGAGATAGCATTCCAGTGTTTTACAAAGGAATGTGCCGTGTGTCCGGTCGTATTCAAGCAGATTTGAAAATTGCCGCGAAAACAAAGTATCAAGCGACAGATTTGTGCAGCAGGCAGACAGCATATAATCCAAAACACAGTCGTTGAACAGTGTATACTCCACGCATCGGTTTGTATGATTTTCCGCAAATCCCAGTGCGTAGTCTGCCTGAAAGCGGTACTCGCTCAGACGAGTAATGCTCGAGAATTCATTGCTGATTCCTGCGTAATAGCCCGTATGAAGCAAAATATTTCGAAAGGATGCAAAATTTGAACTCTCCTTAATCGGCATATCCTTTCGCTTTTTCAGGATTCCGGTTATTTTATCTCCCTCTATTCCGGTGAAAGCGATTTTGGGCATCAGAGAGCAAATGATGGCATGTACGTACTCCTTGGGCATAGCATGCGCATCCGGGCAAGCACGAAGGCGAAACAGAACCCATGCCTCATCGGGCTGCAAAGAAAACATCTGCCGTTCACTTTTTGAAAGAGGCAGACCTGACAAAAGCTGCTGCATTGCTCTGACGGATGTACTTTCCTGGTTTGCATAGGTACGGATGTATTTCGTAAATGCTTTTGAAAAATAGCCAAAGAATACATTCGCAATTTCATAATCGCTTTCTCGGAACGGATGACGATCCGGGAAAATAAAGCTGCACCCAACAAAGTGTTCCAGCGGAAACATATTACAGCAATATGGGGCCAGTTCTCTCTGATAAGCAAATGCCGACAGATACGGGACATGAAGCTGCTTTTCTTTCTCACAGGTTGCGGTGATGTGTTCATTTACAGCTATCGGAACTTCTTTTCCGAATTTGTCCTCCGATATCCGAAGACTTCCGTCTGCAAGATGCTCCGTCGTAAAAGAAATATGAAGGAACTGATCGCTCAGACCAACAGTGTTGTCCAAAACCGAAGCTGCCGTCAGGGCAAGGTCGTGATAATCAAAACCGTCTTCACGTTCCAATTGATCCCGCAAAGTGTTTTCCCATTGTTCAAATTTGTCAAAAACTGCGCAAATCTGATTGAAAACAGAAATATAGTCCTCCGTATCCGGGAAATAAAGGACAGAACAATCTCTGTGGAGCAATCCCCGGACGTCTCCCTTTCCCACACAGGCAAGGCAGCTGCTTTTTATGATATCTGCTTCCTCAAAGAAGCATGTCCTGGTGACATAGAATTGCTCATACGTGCTTTCGCCGGATGTCCCGTAAAGCTTTGGTCGGCTTAATTTCATCTTTCGCCAGGAATCACCCATCATTTCAGCATGAAGCTGCGGAGGCAGGTTCTCCCGTATCAGGTTCAAGGAAAGGCTCAAAGTATACACCCCATTTCGTGAAATAGTATAACATTTTGCCGGATACTTTGCAATCATTATATAAAATTAACATATTTTGTACAGAATCAGCACGCTACGGTATACATTATGTACGCCTTGCCGCTTTAGAGTTCATTTGTTTCCCTGGGCAAAATAGTCACCCCAGTGTCAAAACAATGCTATTCTATGTCGTCTTGTTATCTGCCTCTGAACAAGTATAATGAGTATAGTGATTTCCCCAAGAAACATAGGAAGGAGCCATATTAAAATGAGCAAAAAAATTGACCAGCGCTTGCCAATCGACAGTGGAAAAGGTTCCGGCATGAGAGAATATGCCGCAATCAAATCTCCCTGGGAGAGAATGTATGGATTTCGGGATGCCATGCACTATGCAAATCGCTTTGAAGCGGTTATCAGCGCAGCCGCATTACAGGCATATCGGATCCTTGTTCCCGATTATGCGGAACGCTGCCGTATTATTTGCGAAAGCGCATATGAACGTATCGGCGCAGCCAACCGTCTTGTTGCAGAGGGCATGATGGATCCGCAGGGTATCCATCCGTTTATGTGCGGCGAGTTCACCGGTGCTTTATCCGGCGACCAGGGTGATGATGCACTGCTGATGTGCGGCCGTGTTCAGGATTTTGGCTCATATCGCTGTGAAAAGGAATTGGATGAATGTCCGTGGGACATTTGCGGTTCTGAATTGTGCCGCGCCACAACCATGTCTCTGCAATCCGTCGCCGAGGCATACAGCGAGATCCATCGCAAGGGGCCCAGCATGGAATACTGCATGGTTGAAGCAAAGGGCTGCGGAGATCGCCATTGCCGTATTGTTGCGGAAAATCGTGAGAAATATCCCATGCCGGAACATGAGATCTGGGAAAGCTTTGGCCCGGTTGCGACCATGGATCAAATCAAGTATACGCCCGAAGAAGATTGTGTTCAGGAACCTATGGTGTTCCGTGAGGAATGCAACTACACCTGGTCGAACGGAACAAATGCGGAATCCGGTTCCAGCTCCGCAGATTATGTTCGCTTCTCTACCGGCGCTGCTATGTATATCCTCCCCGCAATTGACGAGGCTGTCAAGCGTGAGAAATGTACAAAGGACTTTGCGGACCATGTGCTGCGCTGTGTTATGGAATCCTCCGGAAAGAGCATGTTTGGTGAAAAATACGCGATTCGGGCAGTTCGTGACTGGATGGGTGTTCCGGATACGATTGGCGAAGACGGACGGCTGGCAGGCGGTCTCATCGAAATGCAGCTTCAGTCCATTTTCTGTGACTATCAGATCGAGGCCTTTAATAAAGAGGAGGTCATTCTGGTGATCGACCGTGGGGGGCTTGCGATTCAGGGCTGTCATCGGCTTCCTGATGCTCATGTTCAGTTCTGGTACGGTATGGTTAAAACGCTGGTTAATCCGCAATGGTCTCTTTGGGAAGAAAATTCTACCGACAGTAAGCTGCGGATCAAGATTGCCAAGAAAATCGATAAGTCCTGCTGAGCGAAAGGAGGGTATTGTGTTATGTATAAAAACATTTATAAAAATGATGGGATGAAGCGTGAAGAACACATGGCTGTCCGCACTACGGTAGGCTGGTATCTCTGGACGCATCAGCTGGTGGAAGTCTGCGGAAAGGATGCGGCAGCATTTCTGGACCACTTCTTTACCGGCAATATCTCGTCACTTGCGGTTGGGCGTGACCGCTACACGACCATGCTGAATGAACAGGGTGAGATCATCGATGATGTTGTCATTTTCCGCATGGATGAAGACCGGTATTGGGTTTCCACACTGTTTGCGTCAAAAATGGATGACTGGTTCTATGCGCACCAGGACAGCTTTGATGCAGACTGGTCGGATATCACAGAGGATTGGCATATGTTTGCCGTTCAAGGACCAAAATCGAAGGATATTTTGAACCGGTTGGTATCCAGCAGCGTTGACGACATGAAGTTCTTCTCTCATAAGGATTCGGAGATCAACGGCATTCCTGTTATGCTTAACCGTGGAGGATATACCGGCGAAAAATTCGGTTATGAGGTTTATGCGTCGCCGGAGCAAGCTGATGATGTGGAAGACATTCTGCGTAAAGCATGCGCCGATGCCGACGGCCGGCAGGTTACGGAATTTCAGGTCATGGCCTGGACGCTTCCCACAGAAGCTGGCTTCTACTATATGAAGGATCTGGCGCATACAAATCCCTTTGAGGTCGGGCTGGATAATGGAATCTTCTGGGAAAAGGACTTCGTCGGAAAAACGGCTCTGTTAAAAATCAAGGAAACCGGCCCGTCCCGTGAAATGCTGGGGTTTGAATGCCTGGAGGATGACTATCTGATCAAGTCCAAACATCTTGGTGGAGCAGGAGAGGCGATTTATCTCGACGGATACGATGAAGAAGTCGGCCGCATTGTAAAATTGGTCTATTCTTATGTGAAAGATGCAAATATCGGTTATCTAATGGCTCAAAAAAATGTGTTCCACATTGGCGACCACTTTAAGGTCCATGGACACGAATGCGTTATCACAGAAAGAAAATGGCTGTAATTTTTATAAACAGGAGGTATAAACATGGGCTTTGATGCACAAAGTGCCGGTATCATGCGTGACTACATGAAAACCGAATCGTTGGAAGATGCACTGTATGTAAAGGGAAAGGTTGCCATCGTTACCGGCGGTAACTCCGGTCTCGGCTTTTGCGTGGCGAGACGGCTCCTGCAGGGCGGCGCAAAAGTCGTGATCACCGGACGTGACGAAGAGAAGGGAATATTCGCCGTAAATCTGCTGAAAGAACACGGGCTGAACGATGTTGCTTTTTGTAAGGCAGATCTGAGAAGTGAGCAGGATGTTCAGAATATTGTCACTTTTACGGATAAAACCTTTGGCAGCATTGACATTTTGTCGACTTGCGGCGGCGTTTGGAGTTATGCGCATGTATATGATCTTCCGGAGGAGGAATTCCAGCGCATCGTCGATACAAATCTTATCGGTACATATCGCTGCGCGAAACACGTGAGTCGTTATATGATCGATCACCAAATCAAAGGGAAAATAGTATTTACCGCCTCCAATTCCGCATTTCTTTCCGCTCTGGCCTTTGGCGGATATGCTCACTACGTTGCCTCCAAGGGTGGTGTCATTGCAATGACCCAGGAAATCGGAAAAGAACTGAAGCGTTTCGGCATCATGGTAAATGCCGTAGCACCCGGTGCCATGCTGACTCCCGGTTGTTTTTCAAATGCGGCTGCCAAGGGTCTGACCGAGGAGCAGGAAGAAGAAATTCTGGTGGAACTAACGGCGGATTCCTATCCGGATATTCCCTCCGCCGATGAGGTTGCACTGGCAATTTATACGCTTTGCACAGATGTCGCAAACGGAATCACCGGCGAATGCCTTGTATCGGATGGCGGTATGATGAGAAATATCATGTCCTATATTCCACAACGGGATCAGTATCCCGAAGAATAAACAAATTGAAGGAGATATCATTATGGGTAAGTATAGCATCGACAGCAAAGTCAAAGACCTTTTCCGCAACGAGGAGGCAAAGAAAGTCATGGAGAAATATTTTCCGGGCAGCACGACCAATCCGCAGATGAAGCTTTGCTATGGCATGACATATCGCAAAGTTCTTGCGTTCCCCGAAGTTGGAAGCACCCCGGAACTGCTGGATGAAATCAACCGGGAATTCCAGGCAATCGAGTAATCGAAACGCTGGTTCACATCCTAATGTTCTAGGCAAGGGCGTGTTACAAAATACGCCCCACAGAAAAATACATTCTGAAAAACAGATATGCTCCCTCTATGGAAGACCGTGAAATAAAAATCACTGTCAACATAGGGGGAGCATATTTGGGGTTATTGGGCGGTTTCAGAGAGAATATAGTCTAAATACTGCCGGCATTCTTCCAGGCGTGGGCTGTTTGCAATGATGCCCAGATAGACTTTGCCTGAAAAGTTTGCATTCTTAAATAGGGGGAGCAGGGTCAGTTCGATGGCATTGGGCTGGGGAGCAGTCAGGAATTGGTCGTCTGCCATGCCGGACAGATCCATGAGGAAGCCGCTTTGGGAGCAGAGGTCGTAGGACTCCCGGTTCATGAGAACCAGATCCAGTTGCTTTGCGTTGATGGCCGCAAACAGCTTCATTTTGGATGCGTAGGCGTACTCGTGGTCAGAGGCGGCGGGGTCTTCTGATAAATAGAGATTCCGGTAGAGAGCCACCTGGTGCTTTCTGGGGTCTTGGTGCCGGAAGCGGATATAGTCCTCTGTCAGAGTGGTTTCCAGGTCCTCGCCCATGGATACATTCAGACAGGCAAGATACACCGCCGGTTCTTTTTTCGTGATCGCCCGGTGAAAGCCCGAGACCAGCAAGCCGAGAATGAGCAGGGATAAGAATATGGGAAGCTTATAATACAGCCAGATGTGTTCCAGCTTCTTAGCTCTGGACATGTGCCGAAACTGTTCCCGATGTCGGCAGCGTTCTTCCGGTGAATGCTTCATTGGGCCTCACCCGCTTCTTCGCCGGGTTCGCCGGAACAGGCGTTAATCACTTTGTCCAGCAGATAAGAGCTGACCAGGGCGCACAGCCCCTCACCGAAGATGATCAGAGGGGTATACAGGGCGACCACGGCGAAGAACATGGCAAAGTGAATGGCAAAGACCAGGATCGTGCAAAACAGGTAGCGAATGCCAATCAGGAAGGAATTCTTCACCATGGCAAAATTGGTGTTTTTCACCCGGGCAACCAACGGAAAAATGTAGAGCAGCACGATCACAAGGCAGATCGCCGCCACAATGACCAGTGCCAGGCCCAGCGTGCAGATGACGGCAGCCGCCCCGGCGGTGCTTTTGTAAAGGTGGTAGAGAATATATCCGTCCAGACCCAACAGGGCCCCGACCCCCAGCAAAATCAGCCACAGGGTGGTCGCCTGGCGAAAATTCTCCCGAAACGCTTGGAAAAACCGGCGGGTCAGCCCGGGTTCTTCCCCTCTTGCCATCCGCAGGGTCACATCATACAGAGCGGCGGTGGCGGCACCCAGGGTGAAAACCGGCAGGGAACACACAAACCATAGAAGATTCAGATAGCATCCGTAGCTCAGTTTCAGCATGATCTGGCTGAACTTGCTGTCATAGGAAAAAATTCTCATTGCGCTCCTCCCAGATTGCCAGTGGATTCCCGGTAGATGAGATTTGTTTCCGTATGGATGGTGCGGTAATCCAGGGAGGGCTGCCGAATTCTGGAAATCAAAAGGTGAACGGCAGAGAAAGCGATGATCTGGGTATGGATATGCACCGTGGTCAGGGCGGGGTTACACAGCCGGGACTCGGCGGAATCGTCAAAGCCGCAGAGGCGTACATCCTCCGGCACCCGCTTTCCTGCGGCGGCCAGGGCCTGCATCAGATCCGTTGCAACGAAATCGTTTGCGCAGACAAAGATTTCCGGCAGTTCCTCCATTGCCGCAATGGCGGGTTCCAATTCTTCCCGGTGATTTTCTTTGAGAATAAAGCGTTTATCCACCGGTTTCCCCGCCATCAGCATGGCCAGGTAAAACGCGCTGTAGCGTTCAAAGAAGGACTGGCAGTGGTCATAATCTCCTACGAAACCGATTTTTGAGAATCCCATCTCCAGGGAATCATTGACAAACCGGGTTATTTCTGTAGTATTATCCATATAGAGCTGGTCGGCGGGAAGGCTTTTGCCGCTGCGCTTTGCAGGACCGTCTACAAACAAAATGGGGATGTCCAGCTGGCACAGCATTTCATCATAGTCCCAGTCGAACATGGGGAAATGCAGCAGCTCTATTTTTCACTCTACGGAGAAGACGATGGAGTCCTTTCCTATTTCTTTCAGATGCTGGAACGCTGTTTTCAGAATCGAAATCCGTCTCTGAGGCAGCTGGATGAGGTAAGAGCAAAAGACCCCGGCTGGTATCGGGGCAATGACCTTTTGGGCATGATGCTCTATGTGGATGCCTTTGCCGGAAACCTGGTTGGCGTGATGGAAAAGCTGCCCTATTTGACAGAGTGCGGCGTCAATTATCTCCATCTGATGCCCCTGCTGGAAACCCCCAAGGACCGCAGCGATGGCGGCTACGCCGTTTCGGACTTCCGGAGGGTGCAGCCGGAGTTGGGAACCATGGAAGATCTGGAAGCCCTGGCAGACCGGTGCCGGGAGGAGGGCATCAGTGTGTGCCTGGATTTCGTGATGAACCACACCAGCGAGGAACACTCCTGGGCCAAGGCCGCCCGAGCGGGAGACCCGATTGCCCGCAGCCGGTACTTTTTCTATGACAACTGGGAGGAACCCAACCGGTACGAGCAGACCGTTCCCCAGGTGTTCCCCACCACGGCACCCGGTAATTTCACCTATCTGGAAGATGCCGGAAAAATCGTTATGACCACCTTCTATCCCTATCAGTGGGATTTGAACTACCGAAACCCCATGGTATTCAACGACATGACGGAGAATATGCTCTGCCTTGCCAACCGGGGCATCAACGTCATCCGGCTGGATGCGGTACCCTATATCTGGAAAGAGCTGGGAACCTCCTGCCGAAATCTTCCCCAGGTACATACGCTGGTGCGGCTCATGCGTCTTGCCTGCGAGATTGTTTGTCCCTCCGTGTTGCTGCTGGGGGAAGTGGTCATGGAGCCGTCCAAGGTCGTCCCCTACTTCGGAACGCCGGAACGGCCGGAGTGCCATATGCTCTACAATGTGACCACCATGGCCACCACCTGGCACACCTTAGCCACCCAGGATACCCGACTTCTGCGCCACCAAATCGACCAGATTTCCCAGCTGCCTCCGGACTGTCTGTTCCAGAATTATCTGCGCTGCCACGATGACATCGGCTGGGGCCTGGACTATCCCTGGCTGGGGCAGTTTGGGATTCAGGAGGTACCCCATAAAAAATACCTGAACGACTGGTTCACAGGCACTTGGCCCGGAAGTTCCTCCCGGGGCGAATTGTACAACGACGACCCTCGCCTGGGCGATGCCCGCCTGTGCGGCACCACCGCCTCCTTATGCGGCCTGGAAAGCGCGGAAACCCCGGAGGAACAGGCCTTGGCTCTCAGACGGGACGTGACCCTCCACGCCTGGATGCTGAGCCAGAGCGGTATTCCCGTACTCTATAGCGGCGACGAGGTGGGCCAACTGAACGACTACAGCTATCATACAGACCCCCGCAAAGCTGCCGACAGTCGCTACCTCCACCGGGGCCGCTTCCGCTGGGAGCTGGCAGAGCGGCGAAAGAACCCCGATACCTGCCAGGGACAGCTCTTTGCCGCCCTGAAAACGCTGGAAACCATCCGCAAAACGCAGCCCGTGTTCCGCTCCGATGCAACACTCACCGCCTTTGATACCGGCACCATCCACGTCCTTGGCATCCGCAGAGACTTTGAAGATACCCATTTTGTAGGCCTGTTCAACTTCTCCGCCGAACAAGAAACCGTCCCCCTGACGGAAGAATACACAGACCTGCTCCAAGTCGGGCAGCTGACAGGACGTTCTGTAGACCTTTTGCCCTATGACTTTCGTTGGCTGAAACTGGCACAAGAGGGCAGAACCTGACCGTTCAAAAAAACACCGCCACAGTGCAAATACGACCAGGCGCAGCAAAAGAAATCCCATTAGACAGGACATTTTGACCACAACCCTGACCACGATTATGATAAAAAATCAGCACAACGGAGCTGAAAAAAACTGTACCGCAAACTTATGGCCAAGGGCAGCGTGGAACGGATTGAATCAGAGAAACCGCCAAAGGATTGTCCGTGAAACCGTCAGAAATACTCAACAGGTGATTTCATCAGCCATGGGTTTGCGGCAGCACAGAAAATCATTCCAGAAAATCCGTGCAGAGCACTTGCACTGTCAAAGGGTGAACAACAGCAAAAAGGTTAAAGTGTATTTTCTGGTTTCCCGAATTTTTCTGCCAAATTCCGTGGGGATAGTTTGGGGATAGGTTATATAAAATCAGCTAACAGCTAGTGAACTTTTTCAATAAATAAACCACACTATTTTATGCTATTTCACACGTTTCTCGACTATTTTTCATTATTTATTCAAGAAAATAAGCAGCTCATAACCCGGAGGTCGTAGGTTCGAGTCCTGCCTCCGCAACCATGACGAGTGTTCTTATAGGATTTGATCCTTTGAGAACGCTCGTCATTTTTATTGTCCATTTTGTGCCGGTTCATAGCTGACATAGACACCTCTGCGGGTGTTGACGGTTACATCTGGCACGGGCATAGACGGGGTATCCGGGATAAACAAGGCACCGACACAGTTGTAGTAGATGGTCAATTTCTGGACCCATTCACCGTTAATTTTCTCGGCTTGGTGGACCTCAATGTGGTTGACCAATTCGTTCAGCATCCGGGGCGTCAGCTTCTTGGCGCGGGTGTACTTGCGGACCGTAGTCAGAAACATATCCGTGGAAACAGCATCACCGCTGAGCTTGTCCAGCTCCTTACGGAGCGCCTTGATCTTTTCGGATAGCTCCGCCTGTTCTTCTTCATAACGCTGTGACATTTTGGCAAAGCGTTCGTCGGACAGCTTCCCGGAAATGTTATCCTCATAGATCCGTTCAAACAACCCATCCAGTTCACCGTCACGGGCTTGCGCTGCCGCAAGCTCTTTTTGTTTGAGCTTCCGTTCTAGCTCTACCGCCTTTTGGGTGCTGCCCATAATAGCCTGTTGAAATTCGTCCTCGTAATGTACGGCATACTTTGTAAGCCGCCTGATCTCACCCAAAACCACCTGTTCCAGGAAATCCACACGGATATAATGGGTAGAAGTGCAGCTGCCCCGGCCACTGTTGTAGTTGGAGCAGTTGAAATACTTGATATCGTGATTGCCCTGGTTGAAATGGTAGTTCAGATTATGACCGCAATCCGCACATACCAACAGGCCGCAAAACATATTCCGTTCCCCGTCTTTGGGTTTCCGTCTGCGGATTTTCCCACGCTTTTCCTGAACCTGTTCCCAAATGGCACGGTCAACCACTGGCTCATGGACATTCTCGAAAATGGCCCAGTTTTCACGGTCATTGGGAATCCGCTTTTTGTTCTTGTAAGACTTGGAATAGGTCTTGAAGTTCAAAACGTCTCCGCAATACTCCTGCAATGACAGAATATTGACGATGGTAGAAGGGTTCCACTTTGTGGATGGCTGCTGCGTTTCCTTTCCAGGCTTTCGGATGCCTTTTTTCAGCCAGTAGGCACGGGGCGTGAGGATACCTTCTGATTCAAACATGGAGGCGATTTGTTCCGTCCCATATCCTTCCAGAATCAGATTATAGATTCTGCGAACAATCAGGGCGGCTTCCTCGTCAACGATCCAGTGCTTCGGGTTATCTGGGTCCTTGATGTACCCGTAAGGAGGCGGCCCCATGGGTTCCCCAGCGTTGCCCTTGATCTTATTGCTGATACGGCGCTTCTTGCTGATGTCCCGGGCGTACCACTCATTGAACAGGTTACGGATAGGGGCTAACTCATTTTCACCTTCGGCGGTGTCGATATTGTCCGAAACAGCCACCAGGCGAATGTCGTGTTCCGGGAAGAACTCCTCCATGAGCCGTCTGACCTCAATATAGTTACGGCCCAGCCGGGAAAGATCTTTGACGAACAAGGCTGATGCCTTGCCCTCCTCCAACTGGCGCATCATTTCATTAAAGCCGGGACGGTCCATGGTAACGCCGGAAACACCGTCGTCAACGAAAGTGACGATATTGGTATAGCCCATGTCCTTTGCCGTCTTGGTCAACAGCTTTTTTTGATTGCTGATACTGTAGCTCTCACCTTCCAGATTATCGTCACGGGACAGGCGGGGATAGATGAACGCGGTAACGTCGCGTGTTTTCTTGTTGTTCGACTTTTTCATAAGTCCTCCTTCTAACAGTCGAGCAACGAATTGTGTTTTCTTCTTCACACAACAATTATACCGCGCTTAACTGTTATTGTCAGCTGATATTCTGAAAATCACAAACTTTTTTCGCAGTCTGCCTGCATGAGGCGCAGGAGAACTTCACCAAGGGTATTGCTGTTTTCGGGTTTGAATACCGGCTGAACGACAAACGACCTGCCAGAAATATGGTAGGTCGTTTGCGCGTCAAGAGGATCTTGTTTGGATGGAGCAGCCTGATTTTTCAATATATTTTCTTGCTTCATAATTCCCTCTCAAATGATTGTTTTTGCGATTGGACAGCAAAACAAACGGCTGCTTGGCCTGTGGGTAGTCCCACAGCAGCTCCACGGGAATCTCACCCCCCAGCATCCCGCTGGGCCCTACCCATTGCCTGCGACGCTCTGAACGCTCGGGCTGTGGCTGTAGGGGAGTACCTGACCTTCTGCGTGTCGTCGCCCATGCGCTGCCAGGCGCATTTTGCGGTGCGGGTGGGAATCGCTCGCTTCACAGAAGGTCACAGCGTACCCGCCGTCCGGCTCGGCACAGAAGGGATGTATTTGTCTGCCTTTATGCTGCGCCGGAGTTGTCTGCCGGGCTTTCTTTGTCAAATGCCTGCCGCAGAGGGCGGAAAGGGAAACACCCTCTGCTTTTGGCTTTTACACAGGTAGTACCTTGAAAGCAGTTACAATGCTGACACGCAGCTTCGCTTCCAGCTGGTCCCGCATGGATTCGTCAACACAGAGAAATTCATTTCCGTATGTATCCTTTACGGGACGGGTAGACAGGACACGGATATAACTGCTGTAGTGCCGCAGGACAGCGTCCAGGGCATCCGTTTCGCCGTTGACGGCTTTCAGAATGGTCTGCACAGGAATGGACGGTCTTACAGTTCCGACCATTCGTATCCCTCCTTCTCTAAAATCTTGCGCAGTTCCTTCAAAATGCCGATTCGGCGTTTGCTGACCGTCTGATGAACGATGTGGAGGTATTCCGCGATTTCCCGATCCGTCATTTCCAGGAAGAAGGACAGTAGGATGATATCCCGTTTTCCCTCTGGAAGTTGTGCCAAGATTTCCGCCAGAACATCCCCGGTCACAACGACGGGGACACCCAGCACTTCAAAGATGTGGTCATCCTGGAAGTATTGGTCCTCTACAGCAATTTGGGACAGTTCCTCCGGCCCCATATGGTCCAGAGGCTCCTCCCATTCCCGCTGCCGGCTGTACCCGTTGTGAATACGGTTGGCCTCGTTCTTCAAAACCCTGGTGCAGAACCCACCGAACTGATTTTGAATGCGCTTTTCTTCGGAGTCTTTCATTTTCTCACCTCCCTTCGCAGCCGCGAAGGCGGGTGGTGATTTTCTCCCTTTCAATTGGGTAATCCGAAAGAGTGGATTTTGGCAACCAAATTCTGAAAAATTGCGAAAAAATTGAGCCTGCATTACCAAATTGCTTGGAATGCAGGCTCGAACGTTTTAATTGGCAAAGGAGATGCTATTGCTATAATCAAAAAATACTATGGGGCATTATTGGATCTAGGCAGAAAGTTTTTAGAGTACATTTTACTACGCTTGTACTATTTTCGCTCTTAAATTTGTCATGCTGGCTTGAAATGCAACTTTTTCTTCATGTATTATTGATATTACTAATCACTTGCATACGAGGAGCTACGCACAAACTGTTTTGTTATCGCTCCATCGAACAAGTCTCTGCCTCATACAATCCCCGCCTCGTCCTTCACCACATATTTTCCTTGGTCATCCCGGTTTTTCTTTCGGCATGGGCGCACAGGCTGATAGGCAAAGAGGGTGCAATCGGGCGGCCATCCGGTAGAATCCTTTTCCACCATGCGTTTGATGAACTTCTTGGAGAAGCCCTTGACAAAATCTTTCCCTTTTTTCATGTGGATTTCCTCCATTCAATAAAATAGGCAAGGCATAGCATAAAAGCCGCCATTGCTGTGCCAGTTGTGAGGCCCTTTGCCACTGCGGCAAAATTGAGGAAATTGCACGCAAGAACAAGAAGGGTAGTCAACATTACTCGCCTTCGGGCCGAATAACGTAACGCGAGAATCTCTTCTTCCGAGAAATTCATATTGGGATGTATAAATGGCGCAAGAAGGAAAATTAGCGTAAGGCTAACACCATTGCTAATATAAAAAATAACTAAATTTAATTGTTGCAGAAATACGCCCAGGAAAAGAAATTCCAGAATGAACGAAACAGATATGCACCCTAGAACAGAATTGGCGTGATAGCCACTTGTACGGGCTCTTAGGAATTTGAATGCCACTAAAAATGCCAAGGCAGTAGGAAGATCAGATAGCCTCACCGCTAGCAACATAAACGGAACCATGGTAATTGCAGTCGTAATACGTGTTTCAATGCCATACTCAAGCCATGGCACATCCTCCGAGTCAACGAGGTCCTTCTTAACACAAATAGCAGAGAGTTTAGATATGAAATATGTCATTTGCTGCCTCCTGGGTCAAATAATAGCAGCGTTACAGAGTAATTTCAAATAGTTCAGCACCAAACAGGAAAAGTGCAACACAAAACGGGAAAACCGCATGCGGCAATGAAGCGCATGCGGCCTATCAATAGTTACAACGGAATTTCCGCTACAAACGTGAACCAACCATCTAGATAATCAAATGCGTATTCTGCGTGAAGCTGACCTAAGATAGACTGGACCTGAGAAAGCCCGTAACCATGATTGATTTTTGATTTTTTGCTGGTTTCGATTGTGTTATTCCAAATCTTAACCGGCTGGGATGTATTGCGCACAGAAAGTAGCAAAACGTCACTGGCAACTATACTACAATGCAAAGCCCTTTCACCAGCAACCCGGCAGCAACCTTCAATAGCATTGTCCAGTAGATTGGATAATAAAACAACAAGCTGATTTGTTTCAATCGATACACTGGAAAGATTGTTCACTTTAACCTGAACATCAATTCCACATTCCTTTGCGGTCTGATACTTGTGGTTTAATACCGCGTCAATAATGGGATGATGGGAATTGACACAGAAAATTCTGGTTGTCTGCTGACCCTGTATAGTCTGTATGTATTTTTGGGCCTCATCAATTTCTCCCAGTGCCAATAGGTCGGATATTGTTTGAAGCTGACTCCTGAACTCATGCGTTGCCTTGCGCTGCGCTCGATAACTCTTTTCTAGAGCTATAATATTATCTGTTTGAATTTCCATCTGCTGGCTGAGGAGCGCATTTTCCTTCAGTTGCTCAGTACTATCTTGCACCAACCCAATTGCGTATAGGATCGCTATATTGGCAATTGCCAGGACAGCACAGAAGAAAACAATTCCAACGGAAATATCCGCTTCATTCCTAAAGTTGTTAAAAATAAGCAAAAGCGTGGCCGTTGAAGTTATGGGGAACAGGAGCGACAAAAACAGCCATTTTCCCTGTAGCGACTGCGTTCTCCGGAATACAGGGAAACGGTAAAATATCCACGCAACAAGCAGTAAAAAAAGTTTGCCACTGGTGACAATCACAACATATAAAAGTTTTCTCCATACCAATTCAGCAACGCTGATACCTATTACGGAACTGGCACCATACAGAAAAATTGTATCAATGATACCGCTTAGTCCGGTAACTACAAACACCGCCAATATATGCTGATACCATTTTCCCTTATTGATTAAGTACGAAGCAACAATATACAGCAACAATGTAAGGGCTGTGATCCACTCCGAAGCAAGCCCCCTATTGATGTATAACTGATTTAGCATCCACACGGTAACAACCGCCATTAAGTACTCTCTTTTCTGAACTTTTGGTTGAAAACAAGCTTTCCAGAAAAGCAATTGAGAACACAATTCCAGCACAGACCAAAATGCGCTAATCACTTTCTCCATCTTATCCTCTCCAGAGAAGAAATTTTTTCTTGTTTTCGGAATAGGCTTTCTCGCTCACAGGCAATGTGACACCATTGTCCAAGAGTGCTTCGTTGCAGCGGTACAGTTTTAACCTGCGCATATTGACTATATAACTTTTCTGAATACGCAGAAAACCACGTTCTGAAAGCTGCTGTTCAAGCTTCGATAGGGATGAGTACACCTTATACTCTTTTTTGAGATCCAGACTTTTCCCAGTTTTTTGTGTAAAAATCATAGCGTTATGTCCCCGGGCTTCGATGTAGAGAATATCTTCCAAGTACAATGTGACCGGCTCACCGGATACATTGATCTGGAATGGCTCTTTTTCCGCAAACAGCCTATTCATAGCAGCCTGCAAATATTGTGGCAGCTTTTTGTCAATTTCACTTTTCAGGGCATAACGAAAGGCTTGAACCTCATACCCCTCTGGTGCGTACTCTATGTAGTTGGTAAGGAAGATAATGATAGCGCTTTTTCGGGTCTTACGAATCTTTCTCGCGACATCGATTCCAGTATATTTCTTGTCATTAAAGTCTATGTCCAGAAAGATAATATCACATTCCTGCATAGTTTCCTGTGGAATCATTTCTGCTTCTGTAAATATTTGAATAACGGCGTCGATGTCCCAAATTTTTAACGTAGTGCGAATATCGCTCCTCATGCGCTCCAAGAAAATTGCGTCATCATCACATAGGATTATCCGAATCATAGGCACTCCTGTTTCGTTCCACGATATTATGGAAGAAGTTGTCTCATTTTTGGTTGCCTTTATCATATACAGAAACCTCCCTCTGTCAAATGATAATTAAATTCGACACAGTATAATTATAGCGTTACTGTCAATAGCAACAATTATACATGATTATGAAATGGTATGATATACAAAAGAGTTTGCAGGGAGATTTCGGCATGAGCATTATGGGGACACGCATAAAGCAAGTTCGTGAGCAGCGAGGACTAACGCAGAAGGATCTTGCAAATAGAATTCATAAAAGCCCGGCTACAGTCAGTGCGTATGAGATCGGTATGCAAACGCCGCCTACTGATGTGCTGCTGAGTATTGCCAGAGTTCTGCATGTTCCAATCACATACCTTGCCGGGCAAACAAGTGACAACGGTATCTCTACACTTCACTTGGATTCACAGCAAAAGGAAGTGCTGGATCTCTTGATAGGTGAGTTCACCACTCCAACAGGTAGCGGAGAAGAGCTATCCCCTCAACAGGTTAAGATCATTCAGAAGATTGCTGTCTTATTTAACCAGAAGAAACTTTAATAAATCCGAAAGGCCCAGCACCAACTTGATTTGGTGCTGGGCTTTTTCCTGTTTCATGCGTAGTCTATGCCATTATAGGATGGCTGCTTTGTATTATGAAAATGATTGTGCTACTCTTATTGTGAAACAAACTATCCATAGGAGGAAAAACAAATGGATATATTCTTACTTAGGGATGATGGAACACTTGAAAATACAGTATCCGATACGCAAACCACACAAGTAACTGTCACGCGTGTACAGACACCGGATAGACATATCTCTGAGAATGACTCTATCACCTGGTGGATTGCAGTTTTTTTATTGCTGGGGGTGGCCGTTGCGGCTGTCGCAGGTGGGCTCATTATAAAACATAAGACCGATGATTCAATACGTTAGGAATAAGCGTTGATAGGCGGAAGCAATATGAGGCTCAGGATGATTTTATAGCTTTTTTGAAATTAAATATCTTTACAGTCACATGCGGATGCAAAATAAATTGGGATATTTACAGCCTAAACTATAATTTTATAAATGCCCTCGCCTAACCAGTGATATTCATATAGAGACAGGATATTCCTATTTTGTGCCTTGAATTTCCTGTTTTACGACGAATGATTTGAAATCATGACACGACGTTGCTATTATCCCACCGAGAGAGCAACAAAAACTCTCGATGCTGCTGTTTGGTCATAATGCGGAATTGGAGGTGAGTCCAATGGGTTAGACAATTGTAAAGAGAATATAATTCGATTTTATAAGAAAGGCGGTCGCTTGCCTGTACGCTTTTATTCCAATTTATACAGGTATGCAGCGGCTGAATGGTTGACTATTATGAAAAAATTTATTGTTTTATTTCTGTCTATTGCCATGCTACTCCATCTATTTTGTACTAATGCCTATGCGACAACAATAGAAAGTGCCTCAGTATTTGAAAAAGCTTGTGAGCTTTTTCCCGAACATGCAGACACAATTCGCAACGAAGGAATTGCTCCTTATGGTCGTTCTTCTGATACGCAAACGAGAGTGAAAGTTTTTGAGGAAACCAGAAAATATTCTGACAATCAGGCTATTACGTATACTGAATTTTCTGACGGCTCGGCCTATGTTACTTCTAGCAATTTTAAAAGAACGTTTAAACAAACAAATAGCGAAACACTTAGCCCTTACCTGATTCGTTATACATGCAATTTCTCGGTTTATGCCACCTATGATAGGGCTAAAAAGTTGGGAGTAAACGGAATCAAATTTATCATTGATTCACTTTCGTATGATAACATTACTAGCAGAGGAACCATTACTTCTGACTCTGTGTCACATGCATTCATCAATAACACTTGGAAATCTTGGGAAGATAGTTCAGGCCACGCATATGCCAGTTATTCAGCAGATCTTCCTGATTCTAGCGGCCAGATTCTGGATGTAACTATTAAGTTCTGGGTTGGCGGTGACTCCTGTTACATTACGGCAAACGATGAAATGACTAAGTAGTAACCTAATATTGTCTTGCAGCTAGGTGCAGAATCCTTCACGCAAAACTACTTACGCAAGGAGAAAAAGATGAATCATACAGACAGTCGACACACAAGGCACATTTATGCAATCGTTCTTGTGGTGCTTGCCCTTCTGCTTGGAGTTTGTGCGGCTTTTATCGTGAAATCTGGGGACAGCGTATCGCCTGCGGAGCAAGCCCTGATTCCGGCAGAGGTGACGGTAACCGCTCCGGAGAAATTAACGGTAAGCTTGCACGGCAATCAATCTTTAAGAATGGAGGCGGAAGCAGAAGACGGAGCGGAACACACCGCAATCTTTCCGGCTGGAAGCGAAAGCGACTGTAGGACGGAACTCCATTATGTTGATGTCTGCAATGTTCGTGTGGAAGTCGATGGCACGGTCTATTATTTGGAAGATGCCATGAGAGAAGAACGTATCTCATTGGAGCAAATTTACGCATATTCCAGAATAGATGCAAGACTTGGTTACTGTGAAACATTCACCAAAGTTCGGAATGGATTGACGTTTCTTGTCTTCCGCTATCCCGAATATGAGCTGCGCTTTACTTATGATTATGATTCCTTACCGGATGGGGAACACCGCCTGGTCAATGAACTGTATATCAGTAAAAATCGCTATGATGTGAATAGCGGTGACAATCGGGTGGTTCAGGAAGACTGGGGCGTGACATTTGAAGTGCGTGAAGTGAATTCTTCGTCAATTACTTTACGCTGCACCCAGTCCGGTGGGCAGCAATTGGGGGAATTGGTTGTCGACCTTTTCTTCATTGACTCTGCCCAGGAAGAAGCTTCTCTTCCCAGGCTAGACGGCGATACCGACATCGACTCCTATCAGCCGAGGACAATTATTTCCAGGGATACCGTGTCCGAAATCACTTTGGATTGGACAGAAATCTATGGAGAGCTTTCCCCAGGCGACTATTTGATGAGCCTTAGGGTGACAGATGCCTATGATCCGGCAGATACCCATCCGGTCATGTCGAAGTTTGAATCACGCCAGAGCTACACCATTGCGTTTGCGGTTTCCGGATGAACTGGGCATCATGCTGGTCAGAGCAATCAGTGTCTGCACGAAACAAAGAATGAAAAGCATTCAGACATCCAGTAGATATTCAAGTTATAAGAAGCCCATAATACTTCGAAAACAGGAGAATATATATGGCTATGCGTATCTTTAAGACAATATTCCTGCTTTTTGTCATCGTACTGTGTCTTGTAGGATGTTCTGCAAAAGAAGATTCTTCTGTTCCTGCTGCTTCGGAGTTGACGGAAGCGCTGGAGACGCAGACAGAAAATTCCGAATCCCCCATCTCGGAAATGTCGTTAACGCTTCCTGAGGGCGTTTCCAGTGTAAACGTATCGGACGCGCAAATTGATTTTATGAGTGAGACCCAAAGGATTGGTGGAATCCTCATACTGGAATGCGATCCGGCTATTTTCGAGGACGTTCTGGGATTTCCATCCATCTTAGAGGAAATTGTCAATGACGCGCTTGATCGACTGGGGCTGCCATCCGCTGAATGGACAATGAGTGGCGGCTCTCAATATGGAATAGAGGAGTACAGCCGCGGTTCGGAAACATCCGAGTACAAGACACACGTTCTGCGCGGCAACCAGGCCACATACGCTGTTTGGTTAGATAAGAAACAAGTGCCCGACAGTCTGGAAAATGAAATCATGGCAGGTATTCATTCCGACGATATTGTTGACAGCTTGAACAAAATATCTACCGAGGATTTTATGAATGCCATTTCCAAGGAAATGGACAAGCATACCTACCAATTTACGGTAGATTTGCCCTCTCAGCTTCTCATGGAGCAGGCAGAGGATGATGGCGCGGTGTTTTTGCAAAACGGTAATATCGTCGGCGGCTACAAGGTAATTCATTTTGAAAAAGGAATCCTTCCCAAGGTTCATGAAAACCGGGACATCGTATTGCGGCGAATTGTCGATGATCTTTCCGCACAGATTGCGCTAGATGAATACCAGGGCGAAATCATAGCGGATATGCCAATCACCCTCAGATTTACAAACCAGGGAGCGGAAAACACCCACTATATTCTATCCTATGGACAAATTGGCACGCAATATGACCTGTGGTTTGATTCTAAAGTACTGGATGAAGAGACCATTGACCAAATTGTCCAGCACGCGCATCTGGTGAATGTGTCAGATTCAGAATGAATTCTCTTATTTGGGCATCAGACAAGTGCTGACTTGCATGCACCACAGCGACAGGAAAAATAGCCATGTTGATGACGCAGCAATTGTGGCCAGTCTATTTGCGTAGCCATTAACCAATCAGAAAAATAAACTCACCAAGAATTATCCAGGGAATTAGCATTAGAATTATTCAAGAGGACTCGCATCGGCAACATTTCCGGTGCGAGTCTTTTTATATATAATAGAACAAGGCGTATACTGGCAAAATCGAGAAAACACTATGATAATAGTAGCCAAATTAGGGGTTGAACGATTACATATATAGGGAAAAGATACGGTAGCAAGCACAGCAAGTGAGTACCCACTTGCGAAATCTGTTATTGGGCAAATCCCAAACCCTTAGATGAAAACGGAGGCGGTAGATGGCAGTCAGGAAGCGGAATATTCAAATCAAATTTTATGTCACGGAGGAGGAAAAACAGCTCATTGACGAGAAACTGTCCCAGCTCCCGGCGAAGCGGATGGGGGCCTACCTTCGGAAGATGGCGATTGACGGGTATATCATCAACCTGGACACTGCGGATATCAAAGCCTTTACCGGGAAGCTGGCCGCCATTGGGCGTAATATCAATCAGATCGCCAAGCGGGTAAACGCCGGGGATTCTCTGTATCAGGCGGACATTCAGGAGATCCGGGAGAGGCTGGATGAAATATGGCAGTTACAAAGACGCATCCTATCAAGTCTACCCTAAAGGCTGCCATTGATTACATCTGCAATCCGGCCAAGACGGACGGAAGCCTGCTGATTTCCGCCTATGGCTGTTCCGCTGAAACAGCCGACATTGAATTTGCTTGGACCAGACAGCACGCCATTGACAAGGGCGAGAACCTGGGCCGTCACCTGATCCAGGCATTCGCTCCCGGAGAAGTGACACCGGAGGAAGCCCATCAAATTGGGTTGGAACTTGCAAAGGAAATTCTGGGTGGAAAATATGAGTTTGTCCTGACCACCCACATTGACCGTGGGCACACCCATAATCATGTGATTTGGAATGCCGTCAGCTTCGCGGATCACAAGCACTATCATTCCAACAAGCGCAGCTACTATGAGATTCGCCGCGCCTCTGACCGGCTCTGCAAGGAGCATGGCCTGTCCGTTATCGTTCCCGGGCAGGAGAAGGGCAAGAGCTACGTTGAGCATCAAGCCATACGGAACGGCACCAGCTATAAGGCAAAATTGAAAGCCGCCATTGACCGGCTGCTTCCTGCCTGCATAAATCTGGAAGATCTGCTTCGCAGATTGCAGGAGGAAGGATACGAGATCCGGCGTGGAAAGTATATTTCCTGTCGGGCATCCAATCAGGAGCGATTTACCCGGCTGAAAATCCTGGGTGTTGATTACACGGAAGAAGCCCTGGCTGCCAGAATTGCGGGCTGCACCCGTTCCTTGAAGCTGCCAAAGGCGCAGGACGGACGCATTCAGCAAATCGCCGTCATCCAGGGCAACCAAAGCCCTGGGCTGCAACACTGGGCGAGGCTCCAAAAGCTGAAAGAGGGTGCCAAAACCCTAAACTATCTGGCAGAGCATGGCATTGACAGCTATGAGACGTTGGATTGCAGACTTGCAGAACTGAACGCTGCCGTGGATGATTCGCTCGCCTCCATCAAGACGGTAGAGGCGAGAATTGCGGAGCTGAATCTAATCGCCAAATATGCTGCCACCTACCGGAAATGCCGCCCCATCTATAACCGTTACCGGAAGTCAGATGATAAGGAAAAATTTCTTCGTGGGCATGAGAGCGAGATCATCCTTTTTGAAGCCGCTGCCCGGGAGTTGAAACGTCTGGGAGCGGTTCCGCTGCCCGCCGCTGAAAAGCTGGAAGGAGAAATGTCGGAACTGACTGTACAGAAGGAGACCTTGTATGCGCAGTACACCGCCGCCAAACGGCAGGCGAAAGAGTACGATACCATCAAACGAAATCTGGACATTCTGCTCCCGCCGGAGCAGAGCATCACACACGAATTAGAATGAACAAGGAGAATGCTATATGAACGAAAAGCCGGTCATCATCGTCACCGGGAAGGTGCCTAATATGCAGAGCTGGTATGAGGAAAAATGCAAGCGCGCTTTGGAGGAACTGGCCCATCTGGCCGACACCATCCACCGTCCGGGAGATACCCCCAACCGTGGCTGGGCGACCAAAGAGGAAGAAATCAAAACGCACCTATTCAACGCCGTGCGCCTGGTGCTGATTCTGGCAAATGTGTCCTGTGGCCAGCGGAAAAGCGTAGGCAGCGAGGATGTGGGGCGCATTGTGGATGAAGGGTTCGCTGGATACGAAAAGGTCTGGGGAAAGTTTGCGGAATAGACATCGTTCGCAGATTATTAGCGCCTCCTAAATCCGCAGCTGTTATAATGGATTCCGGGAGGAATATACCATGACAAGAAAAGAAGCGGTCTTTCAGTTTTTCAGAAAGAGTGTCATACCTGTGGCTGGGGCGGCCCTGCTGGTGTGCATCTTCAAGTCTGCCTGTATAAAAGACGGTGCTGTTGACTATCTGCGGCTCTGGATGCTCTGCGGGCTGCCCTTTGGCCTCCATAGGATGTGGCTCTGGTTTGTGCCATGTGGAAGCTCCATGGGTGGAGGGATTGCCCTGTTTGCGCTGAACTTCATTATTGGCGGTGCCATCGGCGGGGCTATCCTGGTCTGGCGGCTACTTGTGGCGGTGTGGTATGTACTGCTGACAATACATCGCCTGTTTACTGTATAGGGAAAACGAGTATAGAGAATAGGTCATAATTGGTTAATCCGGAAGTAGAAACAAAGTGTAGCCTTAGAATCACCTGAATAAGGTAGAACGATAGACAGCGGGAATAGTAGTCCCCGGAGAAATCCGATGAACTATTATTCCCGCTGTTGAAGGTTAATCCACATAATGTGAATCGTGGATTGTATCTATATATTCAGTCCGAACTCGAAGGACTTCTTGCCGCAATTCCTCTGTCCACGGTTCATTAAGGAGTCTTTGCTGCATCCGTTTCAGTTTCAGGTATGTTGTCGCCAGGGTAATTGCTGTTGTGTGATTTACTAGGCCAAAAAGAATCAACTCCCTGTTTGCGACAATTCGCTTAGCGCAAGCCGCAACATTTTTGCAGAGTTCCCGGTCATGGTTGATCGTCAATTCACTGGGGCGATTTGCCGCTGTATAGGCATATGGGTGTACTGCCGTGTTTTCAGCTTCTAAATATTGTATAAACTCCTTTAAGTGCTTCACAGAGGAAAGAATATTTTCCAGCGCTATATCCTCGTCGCCAGAGCCATACGGTAGCATTTGCAGTTCAACACCAGAAGAAGTATCCTCCATTCTCTTCTGCACGGCATCTCTCAATGCCGTAACTTGTTCCCACAAAGAATCCACTGAATATCCATCATATTCTTCTTGGCCTAAATACTCCTTTAGGGAATTACTCAATCTATCAGCAAAATCCACCTCTTTTTCAAAATTTGCACAGGATTTTCCACTACCATGTACCTTCTTGGAAATAAAAAGTTGTTGTTTGGCATCACGGCATTCTTCGCGTTTTACGAATGCCAAAATAGGGATATTATGCTCAATTGCATAATCAAACTCCGTTTCGGTCATTGAACGCCCATCCTCTGCAGGCGTTCCGTAGCGGTCTCCGTAAATGCCAATTACCAAATTGCAGGTACTTAATTCGTGCAGACATTCCTCTTTGCAGTATCTCTCAGTGGCGTTAAAATACTCCATTGCGACCACAGTACCAGTCGCATCTGTGACATGGCCAACGATATCTTCTAGGTAGTTAATTGCGATATTACGAATTTCTTTCAAATCAACATAAGTCGAACTCAGAAAAATTCTCATATTATTCACTCCTCTTTACTAACATAGTACCAGAAATTGTCGATGCCTGTCAATGTGTATCTGCACAATCTTCAAAAATTCAGATAGTATGCAGTCCATTGATAAATCCGAAGGACTGCAACTATTCTCGCATTATGGAAATGTGGAAAACAGCCGCTCATGTCGGTGGAGAAGGGATTCACTGGTATATGGAAATGGCAAACGCTTCCCACAGGTTAGCAGGCACCTTTCCCACAGCTTCGCTATTCAGGAAGTTTACGCACATTCCTATAAAGACTGCTACGGCGGCTACCCACCTTTTCATTCCCTAAAAGCAGTATATTGACGCTTTGGGGATATTGTGATAACATTATAAATAATCCAATTAGCCAGGGTATGTTGAATCCAATTAACAATTTGTAAATGTAGTAATTACAGGAGGTAAAATGTGCTGGAAAGATAGCTTTTTTGATACCCTTTTTCCAATTGATGAGAGAGTCATTTCCGTACCATATTCTCTAAAAAAGCCATCAAGGCGCAAGGAGTATTTAGATGTACTAATCCCAAATCGAAAGAAAGCAAATGTTGAACTGGCATCTAAAATCTTAGAAAAAAATGTTCCTGATAAGGTATACAAGTATAGGACATTTTCAGAGTACTCTTTGGCAAACTTCAGGAATGATACTATATGGGCAACGAATCCTGCGAACTTTAATGATCCTTTTGATAGTATATCAATTGAAAGAGATATTTCATTAAAGGAACTGGACAATATATCGAGCACTGCTATGGCACAGATAACAATGGATGATGAAAGCAATAATATACACAGATGTAGTTATGGCAGCTATGCGAGCATTTTTAGTCAAGAAGAAAAGGAAAAATTAGAGAAATTATTTAAAATAATTAATAGGGTGACGGCAGGAAGAACACAGCACACATTTAAGGTCGCGTGTTTAAGTGAAACAAATACGTCTGTACTGATGTGGAGCCACTATTCAAATGATCATAGAGGATTTTGTATAGAGTATAATGGTCAAGAAATTTATAATAGCGATTTGATTAAGAAGCGTTTTTTTCCGGTAAAGTATATTAGTGAAAATGAGGAACAGATACCGATTAGTGCCTTGGCCTTAGATTACCCAGGCTTATATTCTGTGTTATGCAAAACAAACGTATGGTCATATGAAAAAGAATGGAGAATTTGTTTTGATCTAAGGGAAGATCTCAAACCAAGTAACATTCAACTGCCAAAATCGACAGGGGTTTATATTGGGGCAAAAATGCCAGATGAACATAGGAAAACTATAATAGATATGGCGAAAACAAAGAACATTCCAATTTATCAAGAAGTGTTGGTGTTCTCTGAACGGTCAGTTTCATTTGAAAGAATCATGTAGTTTTATTTAATCCAGTTTGTTGAACAGTATGCAAAAGGAATAGCAGGCGTACAGCCAATCGGACAAACCGAAAGGCTGTACGCCCATTTTGTATGCGTGACAAAGAGTGTGCAAAATCGGGTCTTTCCCTCCGTGTGCCAGTAAGTAGACCAACACATGAGAAATCATAAAGGCCCTCATTGAAAAAACAGGCACAGAGGATTATTCAGCCGCTTTTCCACCTATATCCACACAGTTTTTCGCTCGCCTGGAACTGTAATGTGGGCAGGCAATCAAGCGTACCCGGAAACTCTGCTTGCAGTCCCTCACGCAGTTCCTACATAGGCTATGATACTGCCGCCTCCCGTTCCCACCCAGGAAGAACGCCCATTCCAGATGCCATTTCTTGCTTCGGCTCATCGTTCCTCCCGTCCCGGTGTGTTTCGGCTGGGAGCGTCTACCTTCGGCTGCTTGTCACACTCCTGCCGGGCAGTTTCCAATCTGTCCCGAATAGAGGGCCGTTCCAAATCCCTGGGGTCAGCGGCTACTGCAAAGGCTCGGGTGCCGTTGCCCATGATAAGGAAACGCTGGTCATCGGAACGGTGGTGGACACCGTAGCCCAGGGCCTCCATCTGCTTTTGACTTAAAGACGTTACAGTGAAATTACCCCTGGGGGTCTGCACATGGCCTCCGGTTTCAAATTTGTCTGGGAGATAGGCTTTCTCCTGGGTCTGCTCCGGCACGGGCAGCACCACCAGCTTGCCGTCTCTAGGGATAAACAGCTCCGGTGTTCGGAACTGCTCTGTATACTTCTGGATCAGCTCCAGGGTCAGAGAGGCAAAGTCCTCCTCGCCCAGGCCGACCACCAGAAATGTACCGGCCACAATGTCATAGAGGCTGCCTGTATCATCCCGCAGGCCACGGTTCAGCTCCATGCCCAGCAGTTTTCCCTCGTTGTTGCAAACCAGAGCCACAGGGTCATCGTAGGGATAAATGGCCTGAAATGTTCCATCGACTTCCGCCTGCATGGATTTGTAGCCGGGGTCGATTTGTTTTACATAGGGTTCCTTCAGCGGCTCCACCACCAGAACGGTCATTTTCTCCGGTTCCCCGTAGACGGCCCAGGCCTGTTCTGCAATATCCGCCGGGGTCTGCTCATAGACTGCCGCTGCGGCGGCATATTCCCGCTCTGCCTTTTCCGCAAAGGCCAGCATTTCGTCAATGCGGGATTTGTCCGGGTTTTCAATCCCTTCCCGGACAGCTTCCGGGTCAAAATCAAGCCATTCCTCATAGCCGGTAGCCTCCTTGAATTTCTCCAATTCGGAGGGAAGATAGTCCGTGGCTTTCTGCCCCAGGGCTTCCAGCTTTTCGCTGTAATCCGCGATTCGTCCCGCTAGAAGTTTCTCCTGGATATCTGCCTGTGCGTTTTGCGCGATTGGGAAAGCGGCGGCGTATTGGGCATCTTCCCGCCGGAGAAGAGCGTCCATATCATAGGCAATGTCAGCGGCCCACTCCGCAATTTCTTCCTTGGAAAGATCTTCTTCGGGAACGGACATGACCCGGTATTCTTCCGGGATATTCTCCGGGTTGCCGTCGTAAACTTCCACGAAAGAATCCCCGGTGTCCCGGACATAGCCATAATCGGTAAATTGTCCATCTTCATCCAACGCCACATCCCGTCCATAGGCTTCATAATCAATGTAGTTTTCCAGATAGTCCGGTACTTGAATAGCTTCCAGCTCATAGATATAGTAGCGGCCCAGGTCGTCATAGTCGGTGATGTTCGGGTTCACCTCATAGCAGTCTAGATTCTCCGTCAGGTTTATCATATCCTGTAGGCTGCCGCCGTGGTCACCCACCGACATTGCCGCCTGGAACTGGTCATATTCGCTTTGGCTCATTTCATCCAGCTTGGAAGCAAGATAATTCAGCTCGTCCAGATTGACATATTCTCCCAGCTTGTCATACAGGCCATCCACATAGCAATCGTAGTCTGTAATGAACCATTCCTCATAGGCGTATCCAAAATCGTCCTTCTGACCGATGCCGATACTGTCCATGGCGGCCTTGAGTTCTTCCGCTGTGGTGGGGAACTTCACCCATTCGCCTATCAGCTCGCCCTCATTGTATTTTCCGAGGTTCGTAATGAAAGCGGCGAAGGGATAATCCCGGTTATATTCATATGTAGGCATCTTGCCGCCTCCTTACCGCTCCGGCCCGGTGCGGCTGATGTTCTTCTCTGGAGCCGTCTGGGCAGCGCATTCCTCCTTGGCGGCGTTCAGCCGATCCCGGAGGGAGGGGCGTTTTTCCATCTTCGCCCGAAGAATACTGTCCAGATCCCGATTTGACAGGTCTGCCAAATTGTCCTGGGGTACCTGGAACATAACGGTACGGTCCCCAACCTGGGCGTAGACCTCAATGGTTTGGAACCTACGATTATACTTATTTGCCAAATCGTCAGGCAGAGAAGTAATTTTGTCCCCATCTATGCCGGCAATCAGGAAAGTGCCGGCAATCACGTCATAGACCTGGCCCCGGCCATTGTAGAGGGCCCGGTTCCATTCCAGGCCGGATTCTCTGCCGTCCTCCCGGCAAATCATGGCAACATCCGTCCCGAAGGGGTGGGTAACGGAGTAATCGCCGCCCAGGAGGTTATGGAAATCACCTTCTTCTACTTCCCGCAGGCAGGGTGTTTTCCGTGGCTCCACCACAAGTACCTGGATGGTTTGGGGTTGGTCGTCCAGGGCAGGGTCGTAGGCGGTGAGTTTCTTGTAGTCCTGTAGGTCAGAATAGAGCGCGTCCTGTTCCGTCTGGCCCAGGTCCTTCAGCCTGGATTCCAGAAAGGCCACTTTGCCATCTGTCAGCCAGTCATAGAAAGCGGCCACCTGGGACCGTTTCTCCGGGTACTTCTCCGTGTAGCCCCTGTCAAAATCCCGAAAGAAGCTGTCACACTGGATCGCCAGATCCTCCGCCCAATCCTTCTTTTCCTCAGCGGTCAGCAGAAGCAGTTCCGGGGTGAACACGATGTAGTCTGCCGGGATCGTCTCCGGGTTTCCGTCGTAAAACTCCGCAAAGGGGGAGCTGGTGGGAGAGATATAGCAGTCGTCCTCAATGGAGCCGCCCTCGGATTCCGCAACGTCCCGCCCGAAGGCCTCATAGTCAATGTAGTCCTCCAAGGCCCGGAGGGTGGAATAGTCGTAGGTGTCCCGCTCATGGAGGACATACTGGGCCAAATCTTCATAGTCCTGGATGTTCGGCTCAATGTCGTAGCAATCCAGATTCTCCGTCAGGTTGATAAAATCCTGGATGGTATCACAGTGACGGCCCGTATCCACAACGGCCTGGTAGGAACCGAACTCTCCATCCGACAGGGCTTCTAAGGCAGCGGCCAGGTAGTTTAGCTCGTTGATATCCGTACAGTCCTCCACAGCGGCGTTGTAAAGGTGGCAGTCCACCTCGCCAAGATACCAGCCCTGCCGGTCTCCACCGATGTTTTGCAGCAGCTCCCGAAGCGCCTGCTGTGTGGTCGGCAGCTCCAACCACTGCTCCCGCTCCGGCTCCTCTTGGTTGACAATGCGGACAGAAATTGGGAAAAGAGACCCATCATACCGTTTTTCCAAATCGTGACCTCCTTATGGTTTCTTTTGAAATTCCAGCTTGTAGTGAACATATTTTTCGCCGGTGTCATCCAGCAGCACCGCGGCATCGTAGGCAACGCCCTTCTTTTTGGACCACATCCCCTTGACTTCAACCCGCCCCTTTTTCAGAAGGTCAGCCGCCATTTTGGCGGTCAGCACCTTCTTTCGGGAAGTCCAGAACCGTCCATCCTTCCAGAGAACAAAGCCGCAGCTCCGGTCTGAACAGGCAAAGTTTTTCTTTCCTTCATAGACGGGCTTCCCGCAGCGGGGGCAAATACCAATGCTTTCCCGCTCCGGGGCAAACAGCGCCCGGCCTTCCTCGGATACCTGGGAATGGTCGGATATGAGAGTCCGCACCATGTCCCGGATGCCCTCTATAAAGGTGTCCGGGGATGCGGCACCCTTGGCGATCTCCGTAAGCTGCTGCTCCCATTCGGCGGTGAGCATGGGAGAGGTCAAAGGCTCCGGGAGAATGGAGATTAGATTGATGCCATCCTGGGTGGGGATCAGGCTTTTGCCCTTGCGCTCCACAAACCCAGCGGCCACTAGTTTTTCGATGATAGCCGCCCTGGTAGCGGGAGTACCCAGGCCCTTCCGTTCGGCATCCTCCGGGATGTTGTCCTTTCCGGCGTTTTCCATGGCTGACAGGAGGGTATCTTCTGAAAGCTTTTGTCAAGGGGGTGCGTGGATATTTTTCAT
>ULVD01039859.1_pt1 | contig 30771 bp, 33 predicted proteins | sample 1959101 | NCBI WGS metagenome assembly ULVD01 (sample SAMEA4835777, study PRJEB28245) | human gut metagenome | biome: gut microbiome; material: fecal sample | place: Denmark | collected 2008
ATAATTTCTGGTAATTGAATCATGATATATTTTCTATTTCCATTTGTTTCTGCATTTAGCTGTAGTGTTGCTTCTGCTGATGCTGCACTTCCACTGAAAAAATCCATTATGAAGTCATTCTCATTTGTTGATACTCTAATCAATTCTTTTATTAGTTTTGTTGGTTTTGGTGTGTCAAAAATATTTCTATTTCCAAAAAGTGTTTCTAACTCATCTTTTGCTGATGATGAAGTTCCTACTCCTCTAAGTATACTTTCCATACTATATTCTTTTTCTTCGTTTTCAAATGTTTTAATTCTTGGTACTCCATTTCCATTCTTTGGATAAAAAATTCTATTGTCTGTATCTAACTTGTAAAACTCATCTTTAGAAATAAACCACTGTCTTGTTATTTCTTTGCCACTTGGTGTTGTTATTGAATAATAATAATCAGAAGTTTTATCTTCATTCTTGTGACCTTCTTCGTATGAAATAATTCCAGAAGACCATGGACCACGTGGATCATTATCAGGGTTAGTTTGTTTGTTTTTCCATTCTGGTTTTCTCATAAACTTATTGAATATTGTATCTCTTTTATTTTTATAACACAAAATTATGTACTCATGTATTTCTTTATATCTATTTATTATTTTTGCGTTTGTATTTCTGTCTACTTGAGAATCCATTTTTTGCCAAATAATACAATCTACATTTGCTTTTCCAAAAATTTCTTCACATATTTTTTTTAAATTTTCTTGCTCATTATCATCTATACTTATAAATAGAATGCCATCATCAGTAAGTAAGCTCATTGAAAGAAGCAATCTTGGGTATATCATATTAAGCCAATCAGTATGAAATCTTCCATTTGTTTCAGGATTTGCTTTATTTTCTTGTTCAGTTATTTTTTTATAATTTTTTATCGTCTCTTTATAATCATCTTTGTAAACGAAATCATTGCCTGTATTATATGGTGGATCTATATAAATTGCTTTTATTTTATTATGGTACGCTTTTTGCAGTATTTTTAAAACTTCTAAGTTATCACCTTCTATATATATATTATTTGTATTTTCCCAGTCAACGCTTTTATTTTTAATTGGTAATAAAGTTGCACAAGATGTAACTTGAATATATCGTTTGGCATTTTGTTTTCCATTCCAAGTGAATTGATATTTTTCATCATTTGAATCAGAAAATATTCCGAGTTTTTCTTTTAATAAATCTATATCAATTTTACCCTCTACTAATATTTCTGGAAATATTTTTGTAATTTTACTTATATTATCATTTATTATATTAAATGATTCACTTTCAATTTTTTTCATGATTCACCTCAACTTGATTAATATTCTTTTTTTATTATAACATGTATTATTTCAAACATAAAGAAATTAGACAAATTGATTTACTTTTCTTGTGATAAATTATTCTTTATTTGCAATAAATTTTGTTTTTCATCGTTATACTTAGGTATCTTTGTTATAATTCTCGTAAAAAACAATGATGTAATTTGTTAATTTTACCATTCTATTATTATAGTTAGTTATAAAAACAAAAAACACGTCTTTAATGTAGATTGAAATTTATTAACTTTTTTAATTTAAGTAGTTACATTTTGTGATTATTTTTTTCTTGTAAAATAAAAGAAGCTTAATGCTTCTTAAAGGTCAAATAAGCTAAGTTGTGAGCTTTCTGGTATTCCTTTGAATATTCCCATTGCTCTCATTTTGTCTATTAGAGTTTGTGATACTTTGCATCTGCTTTGGAAGTCTTCGATGCTTATGAATGGACGTTTTTTTGCTTCTGTTTCTATGTTTTTGGCAACTGTTTCACCTAGTCCATCTATTGTTATGAATGGAGGAATGATTGTTTTATCATCTTCTACTCCGAAAGTAAGACCTTTTGATTTATAAAGATCAAACTCTGATACTCTTATGTGTCTTGCGGCCATTTCTAGGGCTACATTTAAGCATTCTTGTTGTCCTGCTTCTTTATTAGTTGCATCGTATCCTTTATTTTTAATTTCAATTATTTTATTTTTAATAGCATCATATCCTTTGATCATTGATTCTATATCAAAGTCTGTTGCTTTAGTTGAGAACCATGAAGCATAGAAGTATGCTGGCATATGTACTTTATACCAAGCTATTCTAAATGCACTTGTTACGTATGCTGCTGCGTGTGCTTTAGGGAACATGTATTTTATTTTATGACATGATTCTATGAACCATTCTTCTATACCTGCTTCTTCCATGGTTTTTCTATGTTCTTCCCATGTAGCTGGATCCTTTGATGCTTTTCCTTTACGAACGAATTCCATTATTTTGAATGCTTTGATTGGTTTCATTCCTTTGTACATTAAATATACCATGATATCATCACGACATCCAATAACGTCTTTGAATGGTACTTGTATTTTACCTTCGGCATTTGGTGTACATAAATCTCTTGCATTTCCTAACCAAACATCAGTACCATGGGAAAGACCTGATAATTTTACAAGTTCTGCGAATGTCGTCGGTTTTGTTTCAGCAACCATACCTATAGTGAATGAAGTACCAAACTCTGGAATTCCAAGTGTACCTGTTGGGCACATTATTTCTTCATTTGTAACTCCTAGTACTTTAGTAGATGTAAATATACTCATTGTATCTTTATCATCTAGTGGTACTTTTGATACATCTGTATGACTTAAATCTTGTATAAGTCTTAATTGTGTTGGGTCTGAGTGACCTAATATATCTAGTTTTAGTAAGTCTGCATCAATTGCATGGTAATCGAAGTGTGTTGTTCTCCATGCAGAATTTACATCGTCTGCTGGGAATTGGAATGGAGTAAAATCTGATACATCCATATAATCTGGTACAACTACTATACCACCTGGGTGTTGACCTGTTGTTCTTTTAACTCCTGTACATCCCATAGCTAGTCTTTCTATTTCACAACTTCTTTTATCTAGAATACCTTTGTCTTCAAAGTATCCTTTTACAAATCCGTATGCTGTTTTTTCTGCGACTGTACCTATTGTTCCAGCTCTATAAACGTTATCCACTCCGAACAATACTTTTGTATATTCGTGAGCTGATGCTTGGTTTAGATCTGAAAAGTTAAGGTCTATATCTGGTACTTTGTCTGCGTTGAATCCTAAGAATGTGGCAAATGGCATATCTTGTCCATCTTTGATCATTTTTTCTCTACAATTTGGGCATATTTTATCTGGAAGGTCAAAACCACTTGAGTAATCTTTACCATAAGGTACTCCATTTTCATCTATAAATATACTTGTTTTACATTTACCACATCTATAGTGAGCAGGAAGTGGATTTACTTCTGTTATACCCATCATTGTAGCAACGAAACTACTACCTACAGATCCTCTTGATCCTACTAGGTATCCTTCATCATTAGAGTGTTTAACTAGTCTTTGTGCGATTAGGTATATTGGATCGAATCCTCCACCTATGATACCACCTAGTTCCTTTTTAACTTTTTTAGCTAGAGATTTTTCATTTAATTCTCCATCTTCTTCAGTCCATTTGCTTTTAACACTATCACCTATAAGCTCTTTTACTTTATCAAATCCTTCTATTAGTGTTTCGTGAAGACGACTAAATGTTTCTGTTTCTAAATCTTCAGGAGTAATATCTGGTTTTTCTTCTTTAATTCTATCATTCCAGTATTTGAATATTGCATCTCCATAAAGTTCTTTTGAAATACGTTCTTCTATATTATGTGGTAATGGATCTCCATACCATTCTTTTGCTTTTTCAAATACTAGGTCTGTAACAACTCTTGGACAATCTAGGTAGCTTTGTCCATCGTCTGCTTTAACTCTTGGACTAAATGGAATACCACCTGTATCAATAATAACTTCAAATTCTCCGACCATATCACATATCTTATTAGTATTAGTTACTACTATTTCGTATGCTAAATCTTTGTCTAAGAAATCAAAATCATTTAACATTTCATTAGTTGTTCTAAAGTGTTGAGATGGAATATTTGTGATATTACTTTTAGCTAGTGGATGTCTTCCTCCTCCTGGTACTTTTTGATTTATTATGATTTCTCTATATATCTTATCTTCTCTTGTGAAGTGGTGTACGTCTCCTGTAGCTACTACTATTTTACCTGCTGCTTTTGATGCTTCTATTACTTTCTTAATATGATTTTTAAGTTCAAAAGAGTTAGCAAAGTCACTTGTTTGTATTAAGTGGTCGTATACTTCTGGAGGTTGTACTTCTACATAATCATAGAAGTTTATTATATTAGTTAGTTCTTCTCCATCTTTGCTTCTTGCTTCTTTAAATACTTCTGATTCGTAGCAGCCACTTCCTATTAAAATACCTTCTCTTAGTTCGTTTAGTTTGCTTCTTAATATTCTTGGTGTCTTATATAGATAAGTTGTGTTTGCTAAAGAGATAATCTTGAACATATTTTTAAGACCGGTTCTATTTAGTGCAATTGCATTAAAGTGATAAGTTCTACCAAATTTATATATTTCATCTTTACTAATTAGTCTTTCTAAATCACTTATTTTTTCGTAGTTTTGACCTATTAGTTTTTGACACATTTTATGAAATACTAGCGCTGTTCCTTCTGCATCGTAGTCTGCTCTATGGTGGCTTTCTTCATCGAATGGTACATTATATCTTTTAACTAATGCTGATAAGCTATGTCTTGCAAATCCTTGGTCTAGTGCACGGGACAGTTCTAATGTATCTATTACTGTATTTGTAAATTCTCCTAGATTATATTTTCTCATAGCACTTTCAATAAATGAAATATCGAATTTAGCGTTATGAGCTACCATTGGAGCATCCCCAGTCCACTCTAAGAATCTCTTTGTTACTTCTTCTTCAGTGCCAGCGTCTTTTACCATTTCATCTGTTATTTCTGTAAGTTCAGTAATCTTATCAGGAATATGTCTTCCAGGATTAATGAATTCATCAAATCTATCTATAATAGCTCCATTTTGTATTTTAACAGCACCTATTTCAATCATTTGATCACCTGATGCTGCATTAAATCCTGTTGTTTCTGTATCGTATACTACAAATGTTGTGTCTTCTAAAGTTAAATCCGTTGGTCTTACTACTATAGTTACAGTATCATCTACTAAAGTAAGTTCCGTTCCATAAATACCTTTAAATTTCTTTTCTGGATCAGTTTGCTTTTTATTGTATCCTTGTATTATTCCATATGCGATAGGAAATGCTTGGCAACCATTATGATCAGTGATTGCGACCCCCCTATAACCCATTTCGATTGCTCTACTAACAAGTTCACAAGTATGTGCTCCTAGATCTAATTTAGTAAGTCCATCCATTTGACTCATCATAGTATGAGCATGTAACTCTACTCTTTTTACTTCAGCGTCATCTATTAATTTTTGTTCTTTCTTTTCATAAGTTTCTATATCATTAACACCAAATTCATAATCATTACTTCTTTGATTATATTTAATATTTCCTCTTAATTTATACCATTTATCTTTCTTAATATTTGAAAGAAGATAGTCAAATTCTTCTTGCTTTTTAGTGAATATGTTTGCCATGATACTATCAGTATAATCAGTTAACTTAAGAGTGATAATAAACCATCCACTTTGTGTACTTTTAGAGTCAATGCCAAATACTTTAGCTATTAAGACTACTCTATCTTCATTAGTAATTAAATTCTTTATTTCTGAAGCTTCTCCTGCGATTGGGTTTCCTTTTATAGTTTTTCTTGTTTCTTTATTAACTATTTTTTCTGTTACTACATCTAGTGTTTGTTTGAATTTTTCTCTTTCAGTTTCATTTATATTAGTAGTTACTTCTACATCATCAAATCCCATATCACTCATAAATATTTCTATCTTTTCTTTGATTTCTTCGATCTTGTTATATTCTGCTGGATTTAAGACTTCTATATTTATTTTATTATTGTCAAAAGTTATTTTAGTTCTATCTATACAGTTAAGCATAGGACACTTGCTAACTAGAATATCAAAGTAATAATCAAAGTATTCTTTAAATAATAAAGTGTTATTTTCTACTATGAATTTAAATCTTACTTCGTCTGCTCCTTCTAAAGTTTTACCTTTTTCATATGTTTCTTTAAAAACGTCTATTGGAGGAAGTGAATCTATATTGATGATCATAGTCATTCTGTTTTCTTTACGTCTTAAAAGTACTTCTTTTAAAGAAGCATTTTCATAATATTTTAAATATTCTTTATTAAAGTCTATGGTATTAAAAAACCTAACTAATTTATCGTCTTTCACTTACCTCACCCTTTTTAATTATACATAACAAAAAAAATTATATCAAGAAAGTTTGACATAATTTTTATTTATTTTAGTCTTTATTATTAAAAGTTAGGACTGCTCTATTGTATCTACCAATCTGCTCTATATTACAGTTATTATTTGTGTATTCTGTTATTACTTTTGTCCAAAATGTTTCTGCATCTTTTGAACATGGTAAACTCTTTATTTCCCAAGTGCCTTTATAAGTGTTTAATAATTCTATTACTGCTTTTTTGCCAAAGCCTTGTCCTTTATAATTATTAAGTATAAACATTTCTTGAATTACGTTTTTATCTTCTAAAAAGTCTATTAGCATGAATCCTACTATATCATTTTCATTTTTTATTAAGAATGCTTTATTATTATCATTTTCAAAGTATTTAGATATATCATCATAATCATATAGAGCTGTTTCACTATTAAAGTCTATAGGAAAATATAAACTTATGTTGTGTAGATATAATTGTAGTAGTCTTTCTAATAATTCTTTTTTAGGTTTTGTTATTCTTTCTAACATATGTGTCTCCTTTATTTCCAATCACTTGCGTTTATTAAGTTTTCATATTTATACATTTGATTGAATCTATTTTTTATAAATGATTGACTTTTATATACGTCTACCATTTCCATTTTTTTATCATATACTTCTTCTGGTATTTCTCTTGCTCCTTTGTTTTTATCTATTCTTTTCTTTGAATAGTATTTTCCAAAGTATTTAAGATTGCCATTGTTATTTTTATTATATACTTTTGTAACTATTTTGTTTGTCATTTTATGATGAATGTGTCCATATTCGCCTTCTGGATTATGTGTTACAATATTGTTCCAATTTTTCTTTTTCATTATATAGTTTATTTCTAGTTCTATTTGTTTTTTATAGTGCTTCCAATCACTTCTTTTTCCTTTTACTTTATCTGGTTTATCTAAAACTATTAATCTATCTTTTGATATTTTTAGTGCTTGTTCTATTTCTTTCTCACGCTTTTTATTAGTACCACAAGTAATACAAACAACTAAATATCTATTGTTAATTAACTCTTCGCTTCCCCATAGTGTTTCATCATCTGGGTGTGCTACAATCATTAAATTATCTACATTATTCCAATCATGGAATCTTAATAATCCATTTTTTCTTAAATAAACTTTACTAAAAAGTATTAATAATATTGAGAATATAGCTAAAATAAAAAATATTATAATCTTTTTCATGGTTCCCCTTCTTTTTGCTATATATGATTATAATACTTTTTAATTAATTTTCAACTATTTTTCACTTGATTTTGACTTTTTAGTTTTTTCTTCTTTTACTTCTTCTTGTTTTGGCTCTTCATTTTTCTTTTTAAGTGTTAATTCTTCACCGTTTTGTGCTTGTGTTTTTAGTGTTTTAAATATTCCACTTACTCCTAGTACTGTAAATAACAGTGCGAATATTAAGTCTTTGATGATTGCACCTTTAAATTCAGAATTGCTATATAAGAATGATATTACTTCAGAAGTTGGTGTAATTCCTTCTTTCATTATTAGTAAGCAAGGTATTACGTATAGTGTTACGAATACTACTACTAGTATAGAAACTATTCCAACTATATATGGAACTTTAATATCCATTTTACCTTTAAATGTTTTATATCCTATAAATGCTCCATATCCTATAATAAGTGCCATAAATGACCATAATATTTCTAGATATACATACATTATTATCCAAGGAATACTAGCAATTAGTCCGCCTAGTACTGCACCTAAAACTCCTAAAACATAATTATTGTTTTCTGGCTTTATACTTTTATTCACTTCAACCTTCACATCTTTTTTCATTATTTTCTCTCTTTCATTGTTGGGAATAAAATAACATCTCTAATTGATTCATTTTCTGTAAAGAACATAACTGTTCTATCGATTCCATAACCAATACCACCAGCTGGAGGCATACCATATTCAAGAGCTTCTACGAAGTCCATATCGATATCGTTAGCTTCATCATTACCAAGTTCTTGTTCTTTTAATTGGTTTTCAAATCTTTCTAATTGATCGATTGGATCATTAAGTTCAGTATATGCATTAGCCATTTCTTTTCCACCAATGAATAATTCAAATCTTTGAACGAATCTTGGATCTTTTGGATCTTTCTTAGTAAGTGGACTTATTTCAATTGGGTGTCCACATAAGAATGTTGGTTGAATTAGAGTTTCTTCTACGTATTTTTCAAAGAATTTATTTACTATATGACCAAATACTCTTTCATGTTTTTCTAGTTCAATATCATGTTCTTCACATAGTTTTAATAAGTCATCTAGTTCCCATTCTTTACTGAAATCTATTCCAGTTTGTTCTTTAATAGCATCTACCATTGTAACTCTTCTAAAACTTGGACCTAAATCTATTTCATGACCTCTCCAGTTAAATGTTTCTTTATTAAATACTTCGTGAGCTATTGTCTTATAAAGTGATTCAGTCATTTCCATCATACCTTCTAAGTTTGAATAAGCAAGGTATGCTTCCATTGAAGTGAATTCTGGATTATGTGTTGTATCCATTCCTTCGTTTCTAAATAATCTTCCGATTTCGTATACTGCTTCTAGTCCACCTACTAGTAATCTCTTAAGAGGTAGTTCTAAAGCTATACGAAGATACATATCTAAATCTTGAGCATTATGATGAGTTACGAATGGTCTTGCACTTGCTCCAGTTAAAAGTGTACTTAAAACTGGTGTTTCAACTTCTAAGAACCCTCTTCCATCCATAAATCTTCTCATACAACTAATTATTTTTGATCTATAGATTGCTGTTTTCTTAGATTCATCATTCATAATTAAATCTACATAACGTCTTCTATATCTTTCTTCTACATCAGTTAATCCATGAAATTTTTCAGGAAGTGGTTTTAATGCTTTAACAAGTGGAGTATACTTTAGACACTTAATAGTAAGTTCTCCAGTCTTTGTTTTCATTACTTTACCATATATACCTACGATATCTCCGATATCAGCACTCTTAAATAATGTATATGATTCTTCTCCTATATCATTAATTGAAATATATATTTGAATAGGACCTGTTTTGTCTTTGATACTAAAGAATGATGCTTTACCCATTTTACGAATAAACATTATTCTTCCAGCTACTGTTGCAGTGTCTTCCATACTTTCAAATTCTTCATGACTAACTGTAGCATATTTTTCTTTTAAGTCAGCAGCAAAGCTATCTCTATCAAATCTATCTCCGAATGGATCTAGACCAGACTCACGTAACTTTTCAGCTTTTTCACGTCTAATTAATTCTTGTTCTGTATATTGTCTTTCCATATTTTCATCTCCTTTTTATTAATCTCTTACTTTTATATGTGTTTCTCTTAATTGTTTTTCAAATACTTCATTTGGGCAACCCATTAGAGCATCTGCACCATTAGCAGCCATTGGGAATGCTACCATTTCACGAATATTTTCTTCGTCTTTTAATAACATAAGTATTCTATCAAGTCCAGGAGCCATACCAGCATGAGGAGGTGCTCCGAATTGGAATGCTTGATATAATGATGGGAATTTACTTTCTACTACACTTTCATCGTATCCGGCAATTTCAAATGCTTTTTTAAGAATAGTTGGGCTATAATTTCTTTCCCCTCCACTTGCCATTTCAAGACCATTACATACGAAGTCATATTGACAAGCAACTATATCTCCAGGATTCATATTTAATAATGCATCCATTCCACCATTTGGCATACTAAATGGATTATGTGTGAAATCCCATTTATTATCTTCTTCGTTCCATTCATAGAATGGGAAGTCTACGATAATACAAAATTCATATTTATTTTTATCTATTAAGCTTAATTCATTTCCTAGTTTTAATCTTAATGAACCACAAAGTTTATCAAATTTTTCACCTTTAGTTCCGCAAGATATAACTACTACGTTTCCATTTTCTAGTTTTAATGTTTTCTTTAGTTCTTCTTTTTCTTCTTCACTAAATAGTTTAGCCATTGAACCAGATATTTCATTATTATCAAGTTTTATGAAACCAAGTGATGACATACCAAGTGATTTATATTCTTCTTCTAGTTTTTTATACCAAGAATTAGATTTATCACTGCTTGGTAGTACACATGCTTTTACTTCTTTGCCTTTGAATACTACACTTTCAGATTTATTAAGTAAGCTTGTAATATTTTCAATAGCAAATGGTATTCTTAAGTCTGGTTTATCACTACCATATTTTTCCATTGCTTCTTTGAATGGTATTCTTCTGAATGGAACACTTGAAACTTCTTTGTTACCAAATTTCTTAAATACATCATAGAATACTCTTTGACCTACTTCGAATACATCTTCTTGTGTTGCGAATGACATTTCAAAGTCTAATTGGTAGAATTCTCCATAAAGTCTATCACTTCTTGGGTCTTCATCTCTAAAGCATGGTGCGATTTGGAAGTATCTATCAAATCCACTACACATTAATAATTGTTTGAATATTTGTGGTGCTTGAGGAAGAGCATAGAATTTACCTTTGAATTTTCTACTTGGTACTATGAAGTCTCTTGCTCCTTCTGGACTAGATGCTGTTAAGATTGGTGTTTGAATTTCAGTAAATTTCATATCTTTCATAGTGTGTCTAATGAAATCAATTACTTCTGTTCTAAATCTTATACCATCATGAACACTTTTGTTTCTTAAATCTAAATAACGATATTTAAGTCTAGTTTCTTCACTTGAAGATTTACTGTTTTTAACTTCAAATGGAAGTGTTCTATATACATCACCTAGAATATCTATAGTTTTGATTTCTACTTCTATTTCACCAGTTTTCATGTTTTTATTTACCATATCTGGTGTTCTAGGTTTAACTACTCCTGTTACAGTAGCAGTAGATTCACGATTTAGTTTAGCATATTCTACATTATTAGAAATTAATTGTACGATACCAGTTTCATCTCTTAATGTAATAAATACTAAGCCACCTAGATTACGAACTGTTTCAATCCATCCTGCTAGTCTTACTTCTTTTCCTTCATATTCTTTTGTTACTTCTCCACAATATACATTTCTGTATCTGTTTTCCATAAAACTCATCTCCTTATAAATAAAAAAGAATCTATTCGTAAGAGCGTTTTTGTACGCTGTACCATCTTACTTCATAGATTCTTTGAATTCTATCTTTTAGTCTTTATAGCTGACATGCTTATTAGCTCTGGAAAATTGTCACGTTTTTTCTTCATTATTTATCTATTATTAGTTTCCACCAACCACTAACTCTCTATTAAGGGAAATAAATAATTACTACTTTCCTTCATCGCTTATGAGTAGATTATAGTTTATTCATTAGTTTTTGTCAATAATTTTTAAATTTTTACTAAATATTTATTTAGTTTTTTATCTTTTGCTTTTTCTTCTTCTATATCTAAATTTATTCTATGAAGACTAATCATTATCTTAGAAAGTGCTTTAGAGATAGATAAAATATCATAACTTTCTAGTTCTATACTTAATATTCTTTTTAAATCTATATCTCTTCTACTTATTCTTATACTTTTTACTTCTTTATTTATACTATCTAGTAGTCTATCTATAAATCTATTATTACTATCAATATGTATGTAGTTACCATTATTGATAAGCATAAGAGCTGTACTTATGAATAATTCATTACTTGAAAACTTTGATAATTCATTAAGCATAAATTCACGTGCTTCGATTTCTATTCTTTTTTCTTCATTTTTAGACATAGAAACCATAGATTCTAGTACTGGATGTAATTTTATTCTAAAATGTGTTTCATAACTAGTTAAATCTTTATATCCTAGTAGTGGTGGTGCTAATCTTAAGTTAATTCCATCAGTAAGTGTATTTATATATTCTAAATATTCTTTTACATCTTTTTTATCTTCTTCTAATAAAGTTAATATTTTTCTTCTTAGAACCATTTGATTTTTATGATCACTAGTTAGCTTTGGAAATATTTCACTATGTATTCTATAAATATCTTTATATAATTCATTATTACATTCAGTTTCTTTACCATGTAGTGCATCTATACATTTATCTATGAAATCTAAAATCTTATTATATTCTTTACTTGATTCCATATTTCTTTTTAATTTGTCAAGTATTCTATTTAAATCACTAATAAGTCCTACTCTTAATGTATCTTCTGTAACTAGTGTAAGACCAGTATTATTTTTTAACTCTAATATATCATTATTATATTTTGTAACTAGTTTTCTAACTACTGTACTTACATCTTCAGTTCCATGATAATATTCAGCATAAACACTTATTTCATTTATAAGAGTAGTTATTTCATCTTGATCTATATTATCCATTTCTTCTAGTTTTCTCGTATTCATATGTTGTAAGATTGCATCATGTAAGAAAGTTTTATTTAAATATTCATATAAATAAGTGTGTTCATAAGGAGGTATATCAACTTCTTTTGATAGAGCTATTCCTGTTAATAAGGGTGCTGGAGCTATTAAGCATTTATTTTCCCAGTCTATATGCCACTTTAAGGGTTTTACTGTGAATGTTTCTTTAACTTTAAGTAGTTTATCTTTTTGTATATCTTTTGTGTATCTTACTGCATCTACTATCTTCTCACCATTTAGATCATATTCTTCTACTCTTTGTGTCTTATTTATTCTTGTACAAAAGTCTGGTGTTTCGATTGGTAAAGTGTATGTTTTACCAGTAGGTACTTTTCCTTTTTTCTCTTCTGTAGTTAAGAAGTTTTTTTTCATAGGGTATCTACCTAACTCTAAAGTTTTTGTTCCTGGTTTTAAACCTTTTGTAAGTTCTTCGAACATTTTATTAGATAATTTTATTATTGGCAATATTTGAGTGTGTTTTGGAAATAATGCTCCGTAGTTAGCAATGAAGCCTTTTCTTGTACTAGCTCCATACATATTCCAAGTTCTTTTAAATAAAATATCATCACTATCATTTAATTCGTAATCTCTACTTATTAAAATTTCATCTCTAGGTTCCATATCTGTATATATTCTACTTAAACTATACACAAAGTCTCCATATTTTAAAGCAGTACCATTTAATATATCAATTAATTTATCGCTCATTTTCCAGTTTGCATGTGGTATGAATACTTCAAAATCCTTATTTTCCATAATATCCCCCTCTTATTTCCGCATATTATATCATAAGTGATACATATAGTCAATTTTGACATTTTAAAAGCAAGACAAAGCTTGCTTATTTGTTTCTAAGTATCATTTTAATTGTACTTGTACTTGTTAATTCTTCAAAAGTATCTATATCATAGATTGGAACATCGTATCCAAATCTACTCAGTAGTTTATCTATTTCTTCGATTTCAAACATTATTATTGATGCTTGTTCATCTAGAGAACTATTACTACAGTCTTTTAATAAGTGTAATGGAAATGTAGTTGCACATAAGTTATCAAGTGATACTTTGTCTTTTACTTGTACTTCATCTGGCATATCTGTGCATCTTCTAATCTTTGACTTGCCTAATTTTTCCATTTCTTCATACCCTTTTAGATCTCTAATATATATTCCATCTAATACTTTTGGTTTTATAACGCTTAATTTGTCTTTAGGAAATGCTAGTGATAGAGAATATCTTATGTATGAATGATAAGCATTATACTTTCCCATGAATTTTTTGTATTCATCTCTTTTATCATAATCACATAATGAAACATAATCACGACCATTAAATCCACCGTAAGATCTTTTTCTTTGAAGTTTTGCTGAAAGAAGGGCTCTTCTTTTTAGAATTTGTAGTAGTTTTTGATTAGTTTCATCTGGATGATAGTAATCATCCGGTACTGAATTTATCGCATGTAAGTATATTTCTCTATCCATATTTACTCCCTGACTAATTTTTGTTATTTTTTTAACTTATTTATGTAATTATTAACTCTTTCTGGCCATTTTGGATCACTTGCATATTTAGGTCCAATTTGATATGTAGTAGTTAATCCTTTTTGATAGTAAGAGTTTAGTTTATTGATTGCAAATTTAATTCCTTCTTCGATGGTATCAAATCTTCTATAGCTTCCACCATTACATCCAGGTTTTCCTTTGTTACCACCAACATTATTACATACTCTAGTTAAATAACTGCAGTTCCAGTAGCAACCAGTTTCTTGTAACATTACTCCTGCTGCTAAATAAGGATCCATTCCAACTGAAATAGAATACTCAGTAATAAATTTACCTTTTCCTTTTAATGTAGAATTTAGATATCTATCTATTTTACTTGCTATGACATCTATCTTTTCTCCATTAAAATAATTCTCTTTCTTATAGTCTTCATGTTCACTTTGGAAATGCTTAACACTTAACTCTATTTGTTTATCTAAGTAGCTATGATTTATTTCAGTTGTTTCTTTAGCCTCATTGCTAAATACGCTTCCAAATAAAGTAAGTGCTATTAATAATTTATATATCATATATTATATATTCACTCCTTAATGGGCAAGTGCCATTTATTATATCACTTTTAACATTATTAATCAAATTTACCCATTTTATGCGGTTTAGGAAAGAAAAAAGCAACAAATGTTGCTTACTTTAAATTGAATATACTTAATATATCTTTTCCTGCGTATGTAGATGGAAGTTTACCATCCCATTTATTAATAAATTCTTTAGCAATTAAATTATCTGTTAAGCTTTGTTTTAATAAGTCATTTGCTTTCTTAGTTGCTTCTGCTTCAACTATTTTACTTTCGGCATCTAGTTTAGCTTTTTCTAGTTTTTGCTCAGCTACTTGTTTGTCTTCGATTGCTTTACTATACTCTTCACTAAAACTTAAATTAGTAATATTGAAGTTATCAATTGTGATACCATATTTATCTACTTTAGATTGTAAGTCTTCCATACAATTTTTAGATACGTTTGCTCTTTCAGTGATTACTTCTGCTGCTGTATATTTAGCAATAGTAGCTTTAATACTTTCTTTAATCGCTGGTTCTAAAATAGTACTTTCATAGTTATTGCCTACTGTTCTATATAGATGTGTCGCTTTATCACTATTGATTCTATAGTTTACAGCTAAAGTTGTTTCAATAGTTTGTAAATCTTTACTGGAACTTTCTGTACTTAATTCAATCTTTTGAACTTTAATATTTACTTTAACTATTTGTTCTACATAGGGTATTTTAAGATTGAATCCTTCATTTAATTGAGTATTTACTATTTTGCCAAATCTTACTTTTAAGCCTACTTCACCTGACTTAATAGTTTGAAAACTACATAATATAGTTACTACTAGGAATAATGCTATAACTCCATAAATAACATATTTCTTTGTATTTGTTTTGTTTATATACTTCATAAACCCTCCTTAGTGGTTTATTATAAGTTATAAACATAAGATTGTCTATTTATTTTAAAAAATATTTTTCTTTTATATTTAAATTATCGTCTAGTTCATAAACGTATGGTACTCCTGTAGGTATTTCTACGCTCATAATATCTTCGTCACTAATATTTTCTAAATATTTAATTATACTTCTAAGACTATTACCATGAGCTACTACTAAAACATTTTCTTTATTTTCTAAATGTTTCTTAATTTCATTATTATAATATGGTAGTACTCTTTCTAGAGTATCTTTTAAGCACTCTGTAAGTGGTAATTCTTCAGGAGTTAAATCTTTATATTTTGGATCGTTTCCTGGGTACCTTTCATCATCTTTAGTAAGCTCTGGTGGTCTTACATCATAACTACGTCTCCATATATGAACTTGTTTTTCTCCAAATTTCTTTTTCATTTCATCTTTATTTAATCCTTGAAGAGCTCCGTAGTGTCTTTCATTTAATCTATAACTATAGTGAACCGGAATATCAAGATTCATTTCTTTTAATACTATTTCTAGTGTTCTATTAGCTCTTTTTAATACTGATGTAAAGGCTATATCAAAAGTGTATCCTTTTTCTTTTAAAAGTTTTCCTGCATCTTCTGCTTCTTTAACTCCGTTTTCTGATAAGTCTACATCTGTCCATCCAGTGAATCTATTTTCTTTATTCCATTCACTTTCTCCGTGTCTTAATAATACTAATTTCATTTTTTATTTCTCCTTTAATAATTTATCTAATTTTTCTCCGACTTTATATGTTTTATTGTAGAACTCATTTATATCTATTTTATCTTTATAGAATTCTTTATAACATACTTCTAAAGTTGTATATCCTTTGTAGTTTGCTTCTTTTAAGCCGTTAATAACTTTATCATAATCTAATGTTCCATCATATGGTATTACATGATCATCAATTTCTCCGAAGTTATCGTGTAAATGAAGACAAAATATTTTATCTTTAAATATACTAAAGTCAAAGTTATCTTTGAAGTGACAATGATAGTGTCCAGAGTCAAAACAAATACCTACGTTATCATTTTTAATATTCTTAAGTAAGAATTCTAAATAACCTTTCATCTTTGTATTTTCAAAAGCAACTTTAATACCTAGGTTTTCTGCATAATCACATACTCTTCTAAATCTTTCAAGACCTATTTCGTTTGGTTCTACTGCATCCCAACCAATACATGCATGCATTACAACCATATCAATATTATTACTCTTACATTCATCTAAATTTCTTAAATATTTTTTTACTAGTTCTTCTCCCATTTCATTATCAAGCCAAATATTATTTAAGTTTTTATATCCTAAATGAGCAAATATAACATTTAGATTCTTTTCTCTTATATATTTAAGTTGTTCTTCTTGTGAAACCTCAAAGTCTTTGTCATACCATTGTATAAATACATTTTTAAATCCAGCTTTAACTACAGCATCAATAGTTTCATAAGGAGAAGCTAAGTTATCATTACTTATACATACAGCTAAATTATTCATTTTTTCCTACCTTTCTATATATAATTATATCACTTTGAAAATACATTAAAAAGTCTAGTATACACTAGACTTTACTATGTTTAATATTTAGTTTTTTATAAGTTTAAATATAATTATATTTTTGAATTAATTAAATAATAAAGGAATATTACCATACATATATAGTCTCAAAGCTCCAATTATTATTAAGTGTAATGGATAATATAAATAGAAGAACCATTTTAACCATTTAGTTTTTCCACGTTTTCCGTTATAGTTTTTTAGAAGTGGATAAACAAGAATTGCTGTCAGTGCAATCAGACCATAAGTTTTACTTACGAATAAATAAGATATTAAAGCATATAAACTTAGCCAAGCCATCATACTTATCATTTGGCTCTTTAAGTTACCTCTTCTATCATACATAAATAATATAGCCATTACTGCAATACTACTAAAGTCTGATGAGAATGTTATCAGATTTATAAGTATTATTAGTAACCATTTTTGATATTCTTTTAAATTATTTTTACCATGGATTATATGAAGTGCTACTACTGACCAAGCTAGAGTCCACATTATACTTGTTTGATTAAATATGTTTCCGGTACTAAATGGAATAAAATTAATACCAAAAGCAAAACAATATGCAAAGTGAGAAATAAGAGCAAATATAAATAATCTACTTATATACTTCTTTACATCTTTAGTATAATAATACCCTTCACAAATGAAGAAAAACATTATAGGAGCAGTAAGTCTACCAATTATATGCATCACGTTAGATATAAATATATTTGGCATACCTGGATATAATAAATCGGCTATGTGATCTATTGTCATAGCTATAATAGCAATTATCTTTAAATGATTAGAATTTAATTTCTTCATAACTCACCTTTTCCTTTATAATTATAATATTTATAATGGCTTGTTTCTATATAAGTCTAATGTTTAATTATTATCTTATTTTATTAAATAAAACTGTTTTATCTTTCATTGATATTTTAGCTACTTCATATCCATAGCTTATTAATTCTTTTTTATAAGTTAGAAATGAATGATCTATAGGAAAGCCTAAGATATTTTCTATTTCTTCATAAGTTAATTTATAACTATCTTTATTATTTTCTTTTATATAATTCCATAATGGTTCATATTTACTCATATGTTCTCCTTTTTGTTTCTAATTATAAATAGAAAGATTGGTCTTAAAAATCCTAGTGATAAGATGCTTAATGCAGTCATAACATCTTTAAAGTTCTTTGAATATTTATTAAATATTTTATGTGATAAAATTATATCTAAAATAAATGTTATAAGTGTGCTTAATAAGAAAATTATTATTAATACAGGTTGTGGTTCTTTAAATACAAAGAATAATATAATTGTAATCGTAGAAATTAATGTTGTTATAAAAAGAGTTATCCCAAGAGGTTTACTGTTTCCTATTTTACCTAGTATATATTTGTTATAAAATGGTATCCATCCAGTATTAGCATTTTTATATTTTTGATTTTTACTCATAGACACAATAGATATACTTTCAAATATATAACTTATTAGTGTGTAAAATATAATTATAGCTATAAAAGTAATTACAAAAATATATATAAAAGATAATAAACCCATTAAAAATAATACACTTATGCCACCCATAATTCACCTTCTTTGATGAGATTATTATAGCATACAAATGTATTATTTTTTACATATATCAATTAGTTTTTTATGGTATTTGCAGTTCTTACAGTTATTTTGTCTTTTATATCTTCAAGACTTTTGATGTGATTATATAAAGATGGTGCCTTAATATTTAATTTTTCTGTGATCAATTTTAATGATAGGTTATCTAATCCAACTTCATTTGAAAGTTTAGCTGATAATTCTATTATAACTTCATCACTAATATTATTTTTTGCCACATTTTTCTCCTAACTAATCATATTTATATTATAACTAATCTAATTAGTTTTTACAATAATAATAAAAAGAGACATTAATCTCTTTTATCATTAAATTTTTTAGAATATATTTTTTTGATTTTAGTGTTATTATTTTCTTTATGCATGAAACAGTCTTTATCGTGAGAATAAATTATACCTATTGCTTGTAAGTATGAATATATAATAGTAGAGCCTACAAACTTCATGCCTCTTTTAATTAAATCATTAGATATTCTATCTGATAGGTCATTTGTTGTTTTACCAACTTCATAAAATGTTTTGCCATTTGTAAAACTCATTAAATATTTATAGAAACTCCCATATTCTTTTTCTATATTCTTAAATATTTTTGAGTTATTTATACTTGCTTTTATTTTAAGTTTATTTCTTATAATCTTAGGATTAGATAGTAACTCATTTATTTTAGTTTCATCATAGTTAATTATTTTATCTATATCAAAGTTATCATAAGAAATTCTAAAGTCTTCTCTTTTGTTTAGAACGCATTCCCATGAAAGTCCTGCTTGAAAGGATTCTAGTATTAACATTTCAAATAAGTATTTATCATTATTGTTTTGCACGCACCACTCTTTATCATGATATTCTACATATAATGAATTATCTAAGTTACACCATTTGCATCTTTTCATAGTTTTGTTCCTTTCTTTGGTATAAAGTATTTACTCATATCATTTTGTTCTCATTTTAATAATTCAATTTTATTTTTAATTCCTCTATTATTTTTTTTGCTTTTTGATGATATTTTATTGCAAACTAAGTCTATTGTTATGTAAGATATGGCGTATACAATAGAAGTTATTATTATCATTTTGAAATCAATATTCTTTGTAAGCAAATATGATACTAATGTATAAACTACTAGGAATACAATTGTACTAATTATATATTTCATATATTCTTTCATGAGTCACCTACTTTATTATTGTTACATAGTCTTCTTTTCTAGGTTTGGCTTCTGGAAGTGGTCCTTCAGCGCAACCTAAAATACAATGCCCTATTCCTACATAATTATCAGGTATATTCCATTCTTTTAATAGTTTTTTTCCGTCTTCTCTTTCAAATTCTTCTTTAGCTCTATGTATCCAACAAGAACCTAATCCTAGACTATGAGCTGCATTCATTAAGTTTCCTATAACTAAACTTCCGTCTTCTATATAAGTTGTTCTTGTTTTGTCAGCTAGAACTACTATTACAGTAGGTGCTCCATAAAATGGGTCAATGTCTCTTCCCATAATCTTAGCATTTAATTTTGATAATTTTTCTATTGTTTCTTTATTTTGAAGAACTACCATTTTAGGTGATTGCATTCCCATACCAGTTGGTGCATATTCTCCCGCTAGTAATATTTCATTTAATTCTTCATCTTTAATTTGTTCTTCTTTAAATTTTCTACAACTTCTTCTTTCTATTAAATTTTTAATTGTTTCGTTCATTATTTTTACTCCTTATTTTTTTTATTAATAATCATATATATCAATGTAGATATTATAATGCCTAATGAATTTAGAATAATATCATTAATATCAAACGCTCTTCCAAATATTGGTTCTAATACTTCTATTATTAATACGAGTATAATTCCTTTTATAATAGTATTTTTATAGTTAAATTCTTTTTGTGATAAAGGATACAATATACCAAATGGTAAAAACATTAAGAAGTTTCCAATATTTTCTTTAGTTAAGTTACTTATAAAATTTAGATTGAAGCTAAAGTTGCCATTAAACCAATTTATACTAGTACCTGGATCCATATGATATATCAGTTTATACCAAATTATATTTATTATGTCTAGACCAATAGTTAAGCATATTAGACCAGTTATATAACAAATAAATATACTTGAAAATATCTTTTTACTTAGTGGTGTCTTTGAATCATTTCTAAATTTTATTAAATAGTAAGTTACACTTGTGATTAGTGCTAGTGGTAGTGCTTGTAAAAAGTAACCAACATATGTATCAAAAAAGAAATATTGAAAAGTCATATTTTGTGGAAAATACATGCTTACCTCCTTTATATATTGAGTTATCAATACTTAAGTTATTTAACCATTTAGAAAATATTCCGAGAACTATTCCTAATATAAATATTAAGATTGTATTAATTATTTTATTTTTGGTTTTTATTTTGATATTTGAAGTTCTAGTTTTACTTAAATATTTTTTAACATTATTCAAACATTTCATTAAATATATCTCCTTTTATATTTATAATGTCTGTCATACTTATAATAGAATTATCAGTGAATTTTACATTTTTCTTTATTAAGTCTATTCTTTTGATTATTCCTGTTTTTTGTAGATATTTTCCACCTGATTTTTTTTGATCTTTTATGAAGTATGTAATGGTTATCTCATTTTGATCATTTAAGTGCTCATTTAAATAGTTCAGTTTATCACTTATTATTTCTTTTTGACTATCATCTAAAACTATTTGCTTGTCAGTGAGTCTTGCTGTTTCTTTTATTTCACTATCATATCCTACTAGTGCTGCAAATGGTGCGAATTGAGAAGCACGGGACTCCATACTTGAAGAAGGGCGTTTAGAAACTGGTCTATCTAAATTAACAATATCATCATAATTATTCATCCTCTATGTCCTCCTACTTCTTTATTTCTTTCTTTAGCTGTTGCTCCTTCCTCGTAGTTCATTGCTTTTAAAATAGAGTTTTTTCCATATTTTTTCTTAATATCTAGTAGTGTCTTTTGAATCTTTTTTTCTTCTATCTCGTCTTCCAAGCTTTTTTCTTTTTGTTTACTTATTTCTTCATAATTACTAAATAAGTCTACTTGTTCTATTATTGGTTTATCTTCAGTGTCTTCACTCACTAAATTGCAAGCTGTTAAGTTAAGTCTTCTAATTAATAAGATAGGATTTACTATTCTATCATAAAGTTTCATTATTTCACTTGTTATTACTTTTGTTGAAGAGGTTTTATGGTCTATGTTTGCTGTTCCATGAGCATGTTTTGGTACTCTTCTTCCATATGCATCTATGGTTACTTCACCACGATATTTTCTTGCAATTTCAGGTGTTGTTAAACTTTCTACGTCGTAACCTATAGTTAGAACAAATTGATCTGTTTTTAAATGTTTTTCTACCAAATCTAGTACTAAGTTATCTGTCATTTCTCTTACTATAAGTTTTGTTTTTTCATAATTATATGGGCAGTGTAATACTTGTCCTTGACTTATACTATTAGTTGATGGTTTATATTTTTTAGCATCTCTTATAGTACAAGGTTCATATCCCCAAGCGTGATCTATTAATAACTCTGCATTTACTCCGAATAATTTATATAAGAAGTCTTCGTTATTAATGGACATTCTTGCAACGTCTCCCATCGTATGCATTCCATTTTCTTCTAATTTTTTAGCATATCCTTTGCCTACTCTCCAGAAGTCCGTTAGTGGTTTATGACTCCATAATTCTTTTTTATATTTCATTTCATCAAGTGAAGCAATTCTTACACCAAACTTATTTGGTTTCATCTTTTTAGCTGTAACATCCATTGCTACTTTAGCTAAGTACATATTTGTACCTATTCCTGCGGTTGCTGTTATACCAGTAGTATTATAAACATCTTCTATAATCTTCATAACTAATTCTTCAGCAGTCATCTTATAAAAACTTAAATAATTAGTTATATCACAAAATACTTCATCTATTGAATAAACTAATATATCTTCTGGAGCAATATATTTTAAATAGACATTATAAATATTAGTACTGTATTTCATATATAGTTTCATTCTAGGGACTGCAGCTATAAAATCTAGTTCAAGGCTTGGATCATTATTTAACTTTGAAGCGATATATGACTTTCCAGTAAAGTTCCTGTAGTGATTATTTTTTCTTCTTTGATAGTTAACTTCTTTTATTTTTTGTCTTACTTCAAATAATCTACATCTTCCACCTAGTCCATAAGATTTAAGTGAAGGTGATACTGCTAAACAAATAGTTTTATCTGTTCTTGATTCATCTGCCACTACTAAGTTAGTATCTAGTGGATCTAAGTTTCTCTCTCTACATTCTACTGATGCATAGAAACTTTTTAAATCAATACACATATATACTTTGTTCATTTTATCACCTCCAGTTTAGTTAAATTCATATAATGATTATATCATAAAAAAGACTAGTTTTTTATAACTAATCTTTTACTTAACTTCTACTACTTCTTTGATATTAATCATTCTATAATATAGTGTTTTCTTTCCTTTTTTTTCTTATGTTTCTAGTATCTTTGTTTCCTGCTATAAAAATTTCATATTTGTTGTCCGTTTTATCTCCTTTAATTCCAATATTCATAATCTTCTTTATCTATGAAATTAGGTATTTCTATATTTTTATCTTTTGTATCTAGCACTCTATAGAAATCTAGTTGATTCATAAGGGACTCGCCTATATAATAAACCATTAAGAAGTTTTCATCTTTATCATTTGCTAGCGTGTATACTCTTGTATCTTTATCATTATAACGTATCATCTATATCACTTTTATATTCTCCCATAATGAAACTTATAGCATTTTCTTTTAATTCTGGATAGTTTGTTCTAGTAAGTATTGTAACTAATACTAGCACTAGTATAATTCCTATTACTATTAATTTATTTTTCAATGTAACCGCTTATTCCTTTTGTATACATATCATCCGTTATAGATTTATATTCATTTCCATCGTAGTCATCAGTAAATCCATTATATGCTTTATAAATTTCACCTGTATCTGTGTTATAAACTCTTTCGTATCCAAGTATTGCATCACTTTGTTTTTGACTCATTATATCATAACTAGCACTTCTCTTATTCCATGAATCCATTATTCCATTACTTATTTGATTACAAACACTTCTCACATAGTTAAAGTCTTTCATTACTGCATCTTGCTCTTTGGCAAAGCCATTCATAAAAGTATCTGTGAATTCTAGTGATGAAACGATTTGATTTAATGTTTCTTCCCAGTTAACTTATTCATCTTTTGGAGCACTTATAAATATTGCATCATATACACTTAATGTATAAATGTCTATTTTCTTACCACTAGTAATGTTTTTAGTTACATAATATGGTCCAGCATCATAAACGTATGCTGTGAAAAGTCCTTCTAATTCTTTTTTATCTTTATTTGTAAAAGTTGCTCTTAAGATGTCTCCACCTATATTAGATGTTCCTAGCTTATCAACTACTTTAAAGTCATTAATAGTTGGAAAAGTAAATTCGTCTGTATTATTAAGTTTTCCTAAATCATTAAATATTTTATAGAATGCTTCAGTTGTCTTAGGGGACAACACTGATGTTTTAGCAAATATACTACTTGGATAATATTTTTGTTGCCATTCTTTTGCTTCTTGTGACTTATTGTATCCTTCGGTTTTTAAATTAAAGAAAAATTGGTAAGATTCGTCACTTGGATTATAAGCTTTTATGGTGTAATGAATATAGTCTCCTAATACATCTACTTTCCATCCTTCTGGTATTTTTAATTTTATTAGACTATTATCATAATCAACAAGTTTTATTTTCTTAGTTTCACTTTCTCTTATTTTAACATTTTCTTTTGTACATGCAGTTAAACTTATAATTAATGTTATGCATAATAAAATAGATAATATTTTCTTTTTCATATATTCTCCTTTTACTTGATTAAATAATTCTATGATTATTATATCATAATAATTTATTTTTTTTTAAATAAAATCACTTTTACTTTCTATTTATAAATTTTTCTTTATCACATTCATACGTATAGCATGTTAGAATGTTTCCATTTTCATCAAAGTATGTTGAAGTTTTTTCTCCAGTTCTTACGAATCCGAGTTTTTCCATTAATTTCCATGATCCTCTATTTATAATAGCTGCAGATGTTATTATTTTAGATATTTCTATTTCATCAAACATATATTCAAGTATTTTTGTAGCTGCTTCAGTTGCATAACCTTTTCCTTGATACTTTGGGCTTATAAACCAGCCAATGTCTCTTATATCTTTAGAATCAATGAATTCTTCTTTAGGTTGAACTGTTATTTGACCAATTACTTCGTTATTCTTAGTAAATATACTCCACGTAAACTTTTGACTATTATCTCCTGACTTAATACAATCAATCTTCTTTTCATAAAATGGTTTTTGTCTTTCCCAATTATTTAGTTCATCTAAAAAATATTTTCTTGCTTCTCTTAAATCATTTATATTTTCTTTTGACAAATTATATTTTTTAAATATTCTGTCTGGTGTTGGAAAATAATATTTATTTACATTTTCATCTCTAAGTATGTTCCATAATTCATGTTGTTCTTCTATAGTTGGCACTTTAATATACAAGTTTTTTGTTTCTAAATCTCTAGTTTTAATATCTTTCATTTATATCACTATCCTTTTTAAAAATTATAACATTTATTTTGATACATAAAAAGAAAAAAATAACTTTAATTTTCGTTTTTTAAATTTTTTGCTTTTTTATTTATTTTGGTGCCGTGCTAAAGTGCCATTATTACATCGAGTGCCATATAAAGTGCCATAAAATTTAATGCTTTATAATAAGTTATGATATTTTATAATACTTTTAATATAAATTAAAAACACGCATAAATTCTGGCTTTATAGCGTGTTTTCTAATAATCATTATGGTGCTGAAAATAGGAATTGAACCCACAACCTACTGATTACGATTCAGTTGCTCTACCACTTGAGCTATTTCAGCATGGTTGCCTCAATAGGATTCGAACCTATGATGCTGGAGTCAGAGTCCAGAGCCTTACCACTTGGCCATGAGGCAATGAATGTACTAGTTGTATGACAACATAATACTTTTTTTAGTATAAACTAAACCTAATAAATCTATATTTAAATATATATCATATAGTTCTTTATTCTTAACTATTTTAAAATCTATATCTTCTTTGCTTATATCACTTGGTATATTATTTACTTCATAGATTATTTCTTCTACTGAATCTCTTAAAGTTATTTCATCTTTTATATCATCTAATTCATCTTTAGTTAGTGTTGTTCTAAATTCTAGTTTTATATCTCCTAGATCTTCAAAATAAGTTTCTATTCTTAAAGTAAATGTACTCATGATACCACTTTCATTTTCCCATATAACTGTTGTTTTGTCAGTTAAGCTTTCATTATCGATTTTTAACATAAGCACTCTCTTTCATTTAAAAAGACTTTATTAAGTCTAAATTACATATTTGGTGGAGATGAGGAGTAGCGAACTCCTGTCCAAGATTCATCCCAGTAGAACTTCTACAAGTTTAGTTGGTTTTTAATTTCAAATAATAATGTAGATTGCCAACTTCTCTTATTATTCTAGGATTGCTAATTATTCTTTATAAACCACAAACAAATTTATAATATAGCTCACTTTATGACTCCCAACTTAAAACTCGTGAGCAAAAGTTAAAAGCGGAAGCTCCGTTTTACTTAATTAAGCAAAAGCTGGAGAGAAATTAAAATCGTTTCCGATTATTTTTGTTTTGCATTTAAAGTATGCCTACTACTTGCATCCTACCCAGACATAATCCTGTCGAATCAATGCATCCCCATATGTGTTAATTATATCATAATATATGTTTTATTTCTAGTTTTATTGACAAAATAGGCATTTTTTCTTAAAATTATAGATATGAAATATAGTGCGTTAAAAATTGTTGAGTTAGTTATAGTTAATTTAATAACACTTACTAGATTAGTAGGTGCACTTTTGCTTCCATTAATATATGTTAAATATGGAGCTAGTATTTGCGCAATATGGACTATAGTTTTATTTGCCACTGATGCGATAGATGGCTTTTTAGCAAGAACACTTAAAATTTCAACATTCTTTGGAAGTGCTATGGATGGAATAAGTGATAAACTGTTAAATGCTATTTCATTCATTATACTGGGGTTTCAATATAATATCATGATTCCACCACTTATTTTGGAACTAGCAATAATGTCAACAATATATTCTACGTATAGATTTGGTGGTAATATTCAATCAAGCAAAACTGGTAAAATTAAAACTATAATATTAGATGTATGTGTTATACTTAGTTTTACTCTTATGAGTTTACCTGCACTTAAAATAAATAATTTTGTTATAAATCATTTAATTCATAATACTAGTGGATATATAATATTACTTGGATGTATTATAACTATTGCATCTATTATTACACTGATGGACTATAATAAAAAGAATAAGAACACTAGAGATAATAAAAAATTAACACATATTAAGTACCAACATAGAATTAAAAAAACAACAAAAGAGGTAATAAATGATCTATTTGATACTGACTACTATATAAAACATAAAAACGAACCAATAATGAAACAATTCTATAAAACTAAAGTAGCTAAGTAAAATGCTACTTTTTTCTTTTAATATAAGTAAATATATGCTACAATTATAATCAAGGAAGTGATTAGATGAAAAGAAAAATAAGTATATTCCTTATAATAATTGTTGCAGTTGTAGGTACAATACTTATTTATAAACATTTTGATAAGAAAGTTATTGATAATAAAAGTGTTACTAAATTTTCGGATGAATATACTTTAGTAGATAAGGATAACGTATTTGTGTATTCGAATATAGATGAAATAGCAAATATGATTGAGAATGGTACTGGTATTATATTTATTGCTTATCCAGAGTGTCCATGGTGTCAAAGGTATGCTATGTATTTAAATGAAGTTGCTAAAGAAAATAACATCAAAGAAATATATTATTTAAATATTAAACATGATAGACAAATTAATTCTAGTAAATACTCTAAGATAGTGAGACTACTTGAAAATTATTTATATTCAGATGATACTGGTAAAGCTAAAATATTTGTTCCTGATCTTATATTTGTAAAGAATGGTAAAATAATAGCTAATGATAATGAAACTGCTATTACTATGGCAAGTATGGATATTGAAACTTATTGGACTGAAGAAGTAATAATGGAATTTAAAGATAAAATAACAAATTATATAAGAGAATATGACACAACATGTTCTATTTGCAATTAGGAGGAAGATAAAATGTATTGGCAATATATAGTTATAATATTAGTGTTATTATTAATATCACTTGTAATTATTAAGATGAGAAGAAAGGATTTCCATGTTGAAATAAATAAACTTATTCAATATTTAGGTGGTAAAGATAACATACTTGATGCTCAAATAAATCTATCAAGACTTAAGGTTACGTTAAAAGATGTTACTTTAGTTAATAAAGAAGGAATTCAAAAATTAGGAGCTAAAGGTATAGTTGAAATAGATAATGAACTTAAGATTATACTTGGTCCTAACTCAAAACAATTAAAAAAATACATGGCTGATTTAAAGTAGTAATTTTACTACTTTTTTTATATATTAAAGACACTAATACTAGTGCCTTTAATAATTATTATTTTTTTAGTTTTAACATTGTTTGTTCTTTTTGAGCTCTATCCATACCTCTTTTACATTCTTCTTTATATATATCCATTAATTCTCTTATCAATGGATATATTTCTTGTTTTTCTCTATCAGATACATAATCAAAGTTACCAATCATTATGTCATATACTAGTTGTTCAGTGTCTTCTCTTAGAATTCGATCTACGGTTTTTCCAGTTAACCTTTTTACCATTTTTGTAAGTGTTACTTGGTATTTTTCCCATCCTTTTACTATTTCAAATTGATCTAATAATGGATAACATTTACCTTTTACTTCACTAGGTATTAGGTTTACTCCTCCACTTGGTCTATTTTCTAATGAGTATGGGCATCCTCTTTCAGTTAGTACTGAACAACAACTTTTCATTGATATTAAATCTACTATTCCTCTATTTTTGTTTCTAACTCTTAAATAAAGATAAGGTACTATATATTTAGTTCCATTCTTAGTTCTTTTTATATCTATCGCTGCTACAATTGATGTTTTACCTTCTTTTAAGATTTCTTCTAAAGCCTTTATACTTAAATCTTGAAAGTCATTTGTACTATAATCACATCCACATTTTTTACAGCATTCGCCTTTACATTTCTTACATATTTCTTTATTTTCATATTTATTATTTTCCATACTTGCCCCTCTTTGAGGGTATATTATACTATATTTATGTTTTTTTATCAATAATAAGGATAGTATCCATATGGATTTTGATAATAAACTGGTCTTGGTCTATAAGGATTAAATGTGCCTACTGCGACACCTCCTGTTAAAGCTCCTAAAAGAAATGGTGCTGCAAAACCAAATCTATCTTTTCCATACTTAAAGTTTCCGTACATATACTCACCTCTAATTTATACTATGAAAAAAGCACATTTAAGATTGTGCTTTTAAACGATATAAGTTGAATGATGGTTTATTAAATATTCTATATGGATACTTATTAGTGCCTATTCCACTTGATATATATATTTCAGTAATACCTTTTGAATAATGTTCTTGATAGTATTTATCTCCCAAATCATCTAAGAAAACCCCACCATAATATGGAACTACTACACTACCATTTAATGAGTGTCCACCTAATACTAAATCTACTTCGTATATAGTATCATCTAATAATTTTATAGTTTTACCATCATGAGCTAAAACTATTATATATTTTCTTTTTTCATCTTCTTTATAAAAATTAAATGCTTCTTCAAATTTAACTTCTTCTTTTGAGGAACTAGGAAGTCCGACTATGAATAGAGAATCATTGTTCTTATAAAATACTTCATCATAACTATTATTTAGTATATTAAATTTACTTTTTTCTATTATAGTTTTATAGTCTTCAAAGTTATAATCTGCATCTCCGTATATTGCGTATTTACCAATATTTGCATTTATGTTTGTTAATTGTTCTTCTAAAAACTCTATATCATCATTACTATATTTTTTATTTTTATTTACTAAATCACCTGTGAATACTACTATATCTGGTTTTAATTCATTTATTCTTGAGACTAGATTTTTAATATCTTCTTTGTTTGTTGTTGATTTATAAAGCAAATCACTAAAGTGTACTATCTTTATACCACTAAAGTTGCTAGTTAATATATTGCTTTCTATTTTATATTCTTTTACTATTAAGCCTTTTATTCCCACATATTTAGCGTATATAAATAATAGTGCTATTAGTAAAATTATAAAGAATATTATACTTATTAGTTTTCCTTTATGTGACTTTTTTACTTCTTCTTGTGCCATTTTAAATAGCTCCCATATTGTATACAAGAAGTAATAAAACTCCGGTCATTGTGTTATGGAACATATGCATCATTACACTTGTGAATGTTGTTTTTGTTTCTCTATCCATTAATGCAAAAACAAATCCTAGTGAACCATATGGAAGTAAATAAAGTAAATTAATAAGCTTAAACTCTCCAGCTACTAAGTGACATACAGCGAATATTAAACCACATGATAATGCATAAATCCATTTGTTTTTGATTAATGGGTCAATACTTTTTCTAAATGTAAATTCTTCGCTAAGTGGTGCTATTATAGATATGTTTATCATAGTAAAAACTGGCATTTTAAATAACATATCTCTTACTAAGCTTTCATTAGTAGAAACATCTTTTATTATGATTGATATAAATAAATTAAATACAACCATAGCAATTAACCCAGCTATATAATATTTAAAACCTATTTTAAAATTATTCTTAAATCCTTTTGTAAACGTTTTAAATTCTTTATCTAAGTCTTTTTTATACATTAAATATAATA
>ULVD01052807.1_pt1 | contig 30361 bp, 28 predicted proteins | sample 1959101 | NCBI WGS metagenome assembly ULVD01 (sample SAMEA4835777, study PRJEB28245) | human gut metagenome | biome: gut microbiome; material: fecal sample | place: Denmark | collected 2008
GCGGCTCGTACGCCGGGCCGTGTTACTGGTATTGCGTCGGTGCCCCGTCGGATTTTAGCGTCACCCACCGCGCGCGTCCTTCTTAATCTATATTATTTACAATTCACAATAGGGATACAGCGTGAAACCGCGCGGCGTGTGTCGGCGGCTACTGGTTGCGCGGCTGGTACACCGGGCCGTGTTACTGGCATTGCTATGACGCCCCGTCGGTGGGTGGCGTCACTGCCCGCGCGCGTCTTTCTTATATAAAACCAAATGCAGGAAAACTGTTTCCCTTATACTTTGGGGGTACGGCGTGCAGAGCGCGCGGCGCAGGTCGGCGGCAACTGGAACAATGGCTCGAACGCCGGGCCATGTTACTGGAATTGCAACAACGCCCCGTCGAGTACGAGCGTCAACAACCGCGCGCGTCTATCTTATATTGCCTGTCAAATTTCCCTTGCACGCTGTATTCCTTGCCGCTTGGCAAAAATCAATCGCTACGGTCGGGGCAAGTAAATCATTGAAAACCCTGAAGATATAAGAAAGAAGGAAACATGAAACGGGAAGGCCATCTGTTTGAAAAGATTTGCGACCTTGATAATATATTCCGGGCAATCGAAAATGCTGCGAAAGGAAAGAAACATCGGCGCGTCGTGTGCAACGTGATGGAGCATAAGCAGGAAGCCGCGGAAGCAATACGGGGTATGCTGGTGACAAAGCAATACCGACCGAAGCCATACCGAACATTTGTTATCAAAGACGGAGCGACGCAGAAGGAGCGGACAATCTTCTGCCCGGCGTTTTACCCGGATCAGATTATCCACTGGGCGCTGATACAAGTCACGCAGACGGTGCTCCAACGCGGCATGTACGTATTCTGCTGCGGCAGCATTCCCGGCCGCGGAATCGGTTACGGGAAACGGTATATCGAGCGATGGATGCGCAGAGACCGCAAAAACACAAAGTACTGCCTGAAGCTGGACATAAAAAAATATTATCCATCGATCAATCAGGATGTACTGAAAACAGTGTTTCGCAGAAAAATCAAGGATGCAGACGTGCTTTGGCTGATCGACGTCATTATCGACAGTCATCGCCAAGGACTTCCAATCGGAAATTACACCTCGCAGTGGTGGGCAAATTTCTATCTGGAGGGACTGGATCACTATATCAAGGAAAAGCTGCACGTCAAATATTATCTGCGGTATATGGATGACATGGTGCTGTTCGGACGCAATAAAAAGGAATTGCACCGGGTGCGCCGGCAGATCGCGGAATATATCGCGCCGCTTTCTCTGACACTGAAAGAAAACTGGCAGGTGTTCCGGGTGGATTCCCGTCCGGTCGATATGCTCGGCTTCCGCTTTTACAGAAACAAAACGACATTGCGGAGAAAAAACGCGCTCCGCATCCGGCGGCGAATCTCCAAAATGCGGAAGAAGAAAACCATTCCGGTGCGGGACGCACGTGCCGTCCTGTCTTATCTCGGCTGGATTCGTCACAGCGATTCGCGCAAATATTATGCCAAATATATCAGGCCATACATCAATATCAAAAAGCTGAAGGAGGCAATCAGAAATGAGGACAGAAAGCAACATCAGACCGGAGGCGGCGGAAATCGAGATTGCCGCAAACGGGATCGCGGAAGTAATCCTGCGGGAGAACATCACAGAGGAAACGCGGGAGGGCGCGACAATGTACCAGTACGACGAATACCGGATGCCGGTACCGTATCGGGATAACCTGCTGGAAAATGTACAGAAAACACTGGATGCGTGGATGACATCGGCCAGAAATGCAGAATATGCCAGACTGGCCGCGGAGGTACGTGCCAAGCGCGACGCGCTGCTGGCAGAAACGGACAAGGAGATGTGCCTTGACCGGCTGGGGCTAACATCCCCGGAAGGCTCCACATTTACCGCATGGATCGGCTTTTTGAAAACCATTGCATCCGCCGTTTTCGGCCCTATGGCGAAATACCGCCAAGCCCTGCGTGACGTTCCGCAGCAGGAGGGGTTTCCGTATTCTGTGGAATTTCCGCAGCCGCCGCAGGAGACCGTATAAATGCCGGCACAGTATTTCATCCAGTGGCTGGTGACATTTGTCTGCGGCGCACTGGTGTCATTGTTCGGTGCTCTGTTTACGGGTTGGAAAAAGGAACGCCGGAGAGAAAAGGCGGTAGAAGACGGCGTGCAGAGCCTGCTGCGGGCTGAAATTATCCGGCAATATGAAAAATGGATCGACCGCGGATACTGCCCCTTGTATGCCAAAGAGGCCCTGAAGCGGGAATATGAGGCTTACCACCAATTGGGCGGGAACGATGTGGCAACAAGACTATACCAAGAGGCGATGCAGCTTCCGTCCGATGCGCCGAAAATTCAATGATCATCTTCACGCCAATCGCGTGATATGATAAAATATTTCAAGAAAGAGGTTAAAACAATGAATTATGCAGCAATCCCTGTGATCGTCGTGATTTGCTATGTCGTAATCTCGGCAATCAAAACAACCAAAATCGACGGGAGATGGTTTCCGCTGATTTCCTGCGCGCTCGGAATGCTCCTTGCCTGCGCAGCCTTTTACATCCTGCCGGAGTTTGTCGGCACATCCTCTCTGGCAGCCGCGCTCATTTCCGGTGCGGTTTCCGGTCTTGCCGCAACCGGAACCAATCAGGTGTTCAAGCAGCTCATGAAGGCCGCTGAAAATGGCGAGGACATTACTAAAATCGATATTACAAAACCGCAGGACGGAGATTCCGACGACAAATCAAAAGAATAAAAAATCAAAAGCCAGCGGAGTTTTTACTTCCGCTGGTTTTACGGTTATTCTTTTATCTGCGCTTGATTCAAAACCAATGTAACTTCACAGCCAAAATTAAGCGCGTTTCCGTCCGAATCCTTACCGCCGCCAACAACATTACCTGATATTGATTCGATTGAATCATCAACGATTCTCTGCAGAACGAATAAAAGCTGGTCTTTTGGCACATTGCCTACCTGTTCGCCGTTGGCATACACACCGACCGCGGGTTCGTCCTGATATTCGTATGTATCCAATGTCCATTTCACCGAATCGAATGGAGGATCGCCCCACTTAATCTTTCGCAAAATTGCCTGCCGGGTCTTCCTGCCATTGTTGAATGTTACTCCTGCAACATGAAATGTATATGTTTTTGTTTCATTATCGCTGTTAGCAGATTTATTTGCCTCTGAATTGGTGTTCTTTGTATTATGCCTATAATCCAGAAACAGAACAATTGCGCCGGCAGCGATAAATACCAAACTTCCAAACGCAAGACTGGCTTTGTCCTCTTGCTCCACAAACAGTCCAAATAAGCCGAAAACACCGATCGCGCAGAGTACAATACCGACAATAAATTGCTTGCTTTTCTTCTTCATTGCACTTCCTCCAAAAGAAAAATTGTCTTTTTTTCTCATTTCTGACCTTTAACACAATTATATAGCAAAAATGTGGTAAAGTCAAGAGTAATTCTGATTATTAACACAATATTTTTTATTTTAGTAAAAAGGAGGAATTTCTTGTGAAAATTTATGATTATCACGGGAAGAAAAATATTTGTGGTGACAGAGTACGTGAGGCCAGACAGAAATTAAAATTAACACAGGCTGACTTAGCTGCGCAACTCCAGATAAAAGGGATCATTATGGAGCGGGACAGCATCAGCAGAATTGAAATCGGTACGCGCTTTGTCGCGGATTATGAATTGCTGATCCTTTCAAAATGTCTGAAAGTTTCCCCTGCTTGGCTCTTGGGGATGGATACATAAAAATCGATACCGCCGGTATTTCTCGGCGGTATTTTTATCAAATTTTTTCTATTTTTTTCGCAAAACCTCTTGACATACTTTATAAAGTATGTTATAATATACATGTAAGGCAAAGGAAATAAACCCTTTTAAGAAAGGAAGTGAGGAAATGAAAGACGAAATGACAAACGCTCAATTCGATGCTTTTCTTGAAACTCTTGCAAAAAGAATTGAAAACGAAGCGAAAAGCACCGAAGAAGCCGCGAAAATTGTTCGCGAAGCAAAAACCAACAGCAAATAAAAAATGTGAGTGACCCAGCCGACCAAAGCGAATCACTCACAAGCACCACAAGGGCGCGTCGGGGAGCCTTACCCCCGACCACCCATATTATAACACAGTAAGGCACAAAAATCAAGAGATATTTTAAGAAAAGGTAGAACATGGAACAACAAAAACGAAAAACAAAAACTTCATCCAGCGTAAAAAATAGATATAATGCAAAAATGTATGATAGAATAGTGGCCTGTGTCCCAAAAGAACTTGCGGTCGCATTCAAAGAAAAATGCGCTGCCGAGGGTATTTCACAAGCGCAGATCATTAAAAAAGCAATAGAGGATTTTTTGGGAAAATAAGCCGAAGCCCGTTTCTTTGCCGGAGGCGGGCTGCTTGTGTCTTTGGAGGGGAATTATGCGAAGATTTAAGCACTTATCCAAAACGGATCGGTTGAGAATCGAGGCTTTTCTGCGGGCAGGAAAAAAGCCAAAGGAAATTGCGCTCGAAATTAGCGTACATATCAGTACAATTTACCGCGAGGTAAAACGCGGGCAATATGAGCATCTGAACTCCGACTGGACGCAGGAGTGGAGGTATAGCCCGGATATTGCAGAGGAAAAATATCAACGGAACCTCCGGGCGAAGGGCGCGAATTTGAAAATTGGGAATGATCACGCCTTGGCGAATTACATCGAGGCAAAGATCGCGAAGGAAAAGTATTCCCCCGCGGCGGTGCTTGGACAGATCAAACAGGAGGGATTGAAATTCTCGGTTACAATCAGCATCCCAACTTTATACAGTTACATCGAAAAAGGAATTTTTCTGAATCTGACAAATAAAAATTTGCCGGAAAAATGGAAGAAGAAAAGGAAATACAGGCATGTTAAGGCAAAGCGCCCGCCGCGTGGTGAAAGCATTGAAAACAGACCGCCGGAGATTGAAACGAGGGAAACCTTTGGACATTGGGAGATGGATACGGTAAAAGGGAAAAAGAAGAAAAGTAAAAATAATATGCTGGTACTGACGGAGCGGAAAACTCGTCAGGAAATACAGATTAAATTGCCGGACGGCACCGCGGCAAGTGTCGTCCGGGCTTTGGACGTGCTGGAACATCAGCACGTAGCATTATTCCCTGTGCTTTTCCGCACAATCACAGTCGATAACGGCTCCGAATTTTTTGATTGTGAGGGAATGGAAAAATCCTGCATCGGAGAGGGCCGGAGAACAAAAATATATTATTGTCATCCGTACAGCAGCTTTGAACGCGGCAGCAATGAAAAACAAAACAGAATGATCCGCCGGCACATACCAAAAGGAACGGATTTCGACGGGATGACGGATGACGAAATACAAAAGATTACCGACTGGCTGAACAATTACCCGCGCGGTATTTTTCATTATGCTACTTCACAACAAGCATTTGATAAGGAATTGCAAAAAATCCTGTGCAGTTCCAATGCCTAACCCGATCTGTGTAACGTATATTTTTCTTTTTTGACATTTACAAAATATTAACAATCGAAAAGAAATCTTTTTCGCATTTACCTCTTGACAAGAGCAGAATTTTTACTCCAACGGTCGGATTTTGGAATATCCACCGCAAAATCCGTCATTTCAAAATGCAGTATTATGCAATTTGCACACTGCTGCCCGCAGATTTTGCAGGGCGAAATCTCACTGCTCCCGTAGAAGCGCATCTATTCTTCCGTGGAACCTCTCCCAAGCCGAAACGAAGCCCCTTCAAAAAAGGACTGCAAAAAGGAATCTCTGAATATCTGAATATCTAAATATCTAAATATCTGAATATTCAAATATACAAAGTATCTTCGGCGGCGGGATTCAGGCCCTTTTGCGGCAAAATCTGAAGCAGAAACGCCCTTCCCCGCTGTGCGGGGATGCCTTTACAGACCCAAAAATCATTTTCAAGGAACGCCTGCCGAAAAAATGAACAGAGGAGCAGGAAAACCCAGACAAAATCAAGGAAATACACTCGACTTTGTCTGGGTTTTCTGTTATGAATCCTTTTCGGAACGGACTTTCTCACAACCGGGCTTCCTGACCCATTGCCCGATCGGAATGTCCGTTCCAAACATTCTCGGCGCTGTTTCTGCCCTGGGGCAAAGCAGCTCTCCGATGCATTTTATTCGTTCCCGACAGCCTCACAACCCATTACCTGAATCTCGGTGATAGCCGCCCAGCCCTGGGAATCGGTTTTGTCGGTAACAAAACCGGTCAGCTTCACATAGGTTGTGGTCACGGCATCAAAATCAAAGGTCTGGGCATCGGCGGTCTTAGTCGGGTTGACCGTCACCGAAGAACCATCGGAGAACTCCAGCGTGATCTCCTTGAAATAGGCGTCGTGAGAGTTGCTTCCGCCGAAGCCGTCAGCACGAAGATAGAGCACCACCGAATCCATGGTTACTGCTCTGCCGAAATCGATGGCGAAATAGTCGGTTTTGAGCACCGTAGCTTTGGGTCCCCAGGACTGGTAGGGCGTGTTGCCGTGTCCCTTGTTGGTGGCAACGCCGTCAATGGCATTCCGGGGAATAAACTGACCGCTCTGGTCGTACACATTGTTGCTGGTTGCGTGAGGGAAGCCCACATTTCCCGTGGTGAAATCGTAGGGGTTCAGGGCCAGATTTCTTTTGGCGGCCAATTCCTCCTCCGTAGGAGTGGAGAAGGTCAGGGTCAGCGCCTTATTCAACACCAAAGAGGACATATACACGCTTGCATTGCTCTGATGTACATAGGTGAAGATCTTATCCGGCAGATAAAGGATCGTCTCGCCGAACTTAGAATGCTTGACCTTCAAATAGTTGGTGGGTGCGGTTACGGTAATGGTGTCCCCTGCGACCGGTCTCTTGGTGGGCTGCAGAACCACCGAATCGGTTCCTTCCGCCTTGATTTCGTCATCGCCGCTCTTATAAACCGCCACAATCTTCTCCTCCACCGGTGTGGGCGTGAGCGTGGAAGTCGGAGTCGGAGTGGACGGTGTAGCGGGTGTGGGTGTCTCGGTTGCAGGAGAGGGCGTGCCTGTGGTCGTACCCGATTCTTGGGATGAAGTCGGGACAGAAGGGGTGACCGTGGAGGCCCCCGGTGTAGAGGAATCTGTCTGGGACGAAGTACTGCCGGTTTCGGTGCTGGGCGAGACTGTGGGAGTAACGCCCGAAGTGGATGCCCCACCGCAGGCAATCAAAGCTCCTGCCGCCAGAAGCGCCAACAGCAATGCAATCATTTTTTTCATATCTTTCCTTCCTTATTTTGAACAGTTTTCAATTGACTGATTCTATCTTAGCATACTTTTGTCTCTTCGTCAAGATACTTTGAAAAAAACCTGAATTTCACCGGATACTGAAAAAATCCGATTGATGTTTTCAATCGGATTTTGACCTTTTCTATCATTTCGTCGCAGTCTCCAAGGTCTGCCACCGCTCTTTCAGTCTCATTTTCTTGAAGAGTGCCGCCACAAACGGAACGGAAATGACGAAAGCCAGCGCATCCGCCAAAGGCTGTGCCCAGACAAGCCCGTTGAGCCCCAGCGTGCAGGAAAAAAGGTACATCACCGGGATCATCGTCAGCCCCTGCCGTGCCATGGCAAGCACGGAAGCGCCCACCACATTGCCGGTGGTCTGGAGCATCATATTGCTCATAACCACAAAGGACATAAGTGGCAGAGAAATCAGCTGTCGGCGCAGGATTTTCACGGCGATATTCACCGCCTCTCTGCCCGCTCCGTCCTCACTGCTCCTCTGCATGAAGGAAAGCACCGGAGAACTGAAAACAAAGAACGCCACCGACATCAGCGTTAAGAAAATCGCTGTGATCGCAACGCAGAACCGGAAGCCCTTCCGCACCCGGTCATACCTTCCGGCGCCATAGTTAAAGCCGCATACCGGCTGAAAGCCCTGTCCGAAGCCGATCATCATGGAAGAGATGAACATGGTCAGCTTGGAAACAATGCCGAAGGCCGCCTGCAAAACCGAAGTCGTCTGCTGGGCCGTTGCGGCAATGGCACAGCAGTGCATCAGCGACACATTCATCACCGATGCAATTCCCTGTCTGCAGAGCGACGGAAAGCCGCCCCTGAAAATTTCCTTCAGATAGAAGGGACGGAAGCTTGCATCCTTTATGGAAAATTTCAGATTATCACTTAAGAATTTCGTACAGAAAAGCAGAACGAAAAAGCTGACATACTGGCAGGCAACCGTGGCAATCGCCGCACCGAAAACCTTATATCTGGGAACCAAAAGGGCATCCAACAGCACATTGATGACTGCTCCGGAGGACAGTCCGACCATTGCAAAAGTGGCGTTTCCCTGAAAACGCAGCTGATTATTGAGCACCAGGGAGGAACACATCACCGGTGCGCCGATGAGGATCACGCGCATATAATCGGTGGCATAGCCAAGGGACTGTGCGTCCTTCTCCGAGCCGCAAAGCAGTGCAAGCGGTTCGGCAAAAATCATCCCGAACACCAGAATCAGCGTTCCCGAAAGAAGGGCACCCAAAAAGCCGGTCGCCGCCATTTTACGGCATTTTTCCACTTCCTTGTTGCCCAAGGCTCTGGAAATATAGTTCCCCGACCCCTGCCCGAAAAAGAAGCCCACCGCCTGAATAATGTTCATCAGCGCATAGGAAACCGTCACCGCCGCCGTCGCTCTGGTATCCGCCAGCTGTCCCACAAAATAGGTGTCCACCAGATTGTACAGGGTGGTCACCAGCATACTGATCATAGTGGGAATCGCCAGACGCACGATCAGCCCCTTTACCGGTGCGGTGGTCATCCGGATATATTTTTCATTTTGTTTGCGGTCCATAGGTTCTGTCCTTCTTTTAGGCGGTTATGGCTGTTCCGTCAGTCTTTTCGCCGCATCCTCTGCGGCAAGTATCGAAATGATGGGGTCCAGGTTTCCGTTGAGCTGGTCGCTCAGGGAATAGAGCGTCAGTCCGATGCGGTGGTCGGTGATCCGGCTTTGGGGATAGTTGTAGGTGCGGATCTTTTCGCTCCGGTCGCCGCTGCCCACCTGCTCCCGGCGTTTACCGGAAATGGCATCGTCCTGCTCCCGCTGTTTGATGTCGAAAAGTCGGGCTCTCAAAAGCTTCAACGCCTTTTCCTTGTTTTTGAACTGGCTTCGTTCCTCGTCACACTCCACCACGATCCCGGTGGGTTTATGGGTCAGCCGCACTGCCGATTCGGTTTTGTTGATGTGCTGTCCGCCGGCACCCGAGCTTTTGCAGGATTCAAAGGAAATATCGGCAGGATCAAGGTGCACCTCCACCTCATCCGCCTCGGGCAGCACCGCCACCGACACGGTGGAGGTCTGAATTCTGCCCTGCGATTCGGTTTCAGGCACCCGCTGTACCCGATGCACCCCCGATTCAAACTTGAAGGAGGAATAGGCATTCTGCCCCGATACCAGAAAATCGATCTCCCGATAGCCCCCCAATTCCGTGGGATTCTCCGAAATCTTTTCCACCTTCAGTCCCTTCCGGTCGGCATACATGCCATACATCCGGTAAAGGTCCGCGGCAAACAGCGCCGCCTCCTCTCCTCCGGCACAGGCCCGGATCTCCACCACCACATTCTTGCCGTCCAAAGGATCCGGGGGAACAAGCATTGTCCGCAGTTCTCCTTCCAAAGTCCGGCATTCCTCCTTGCCCTCCTTCAGTTCCTCCTTGGCTAACTCTTCCAGCTCCCGGTCGCCGGAGGAAAGCAGTTCCTCCGCTTCCTTAATCCTTTGCAGGGCCTCTTTATATGCGGTATACTTGGTGCAAAGCGGGGTCAGGTCGCTGTACTCCTTCATCAGCGTCCGAAAACGCTCACTGCCTGCAGGAATCTCTCCCTGCCCCAAAAGTGCGCCCAGCTCCTCATAGCGCTCCATGGCCGCTTTCAGTCTCTCCATCATGGGCTTTCAGTCCCTTCTCTCAGATTTTCAGCCGTTCAAAGACCTGCCCTACCGGTGCCTTCAGCACCAAGGAGCAGTCTTCATCTGCCGGCGTGGCGGTTTTGTTAATCACCACCGATTTGTTCCCGCCGAAATACCGGATCAGACCTGCCGCCGGATAGACCCGCAGGGAGGTGCCGGCAATAATCAGCAGGTCGGCTCTTTGCAAATCTTCTATGGCGCCGTCCAGAACCTCTTCGTCCAAGGCTTCCCCGTACATCACCACATCCGGCCGGATCATGCCGCCGCAGGCGCATTTCGGATAATCCTCATATTCCGGCAGCTCTTCCGCTTTGTAAAATCGGCCGCACCGGACGCAATGGTTTCTTTTGACCGAACCGTGCAGCTCCCATACCCGTCGGCTTCCCGCTGCCTGGTGCAGTCCATCGATGTTCTGTGTAATCACCGACAAGAGCAACCCTTTTTTTTCCATTTCCGCCAGCTTCCGGTGGCAGGCATTGGGTTGAGCCTGGGGACAGAGCAATTGCTCCCTATAGAATTTGTAAAATTTTGACGGATGGGAAAAGAGGAATTCGTGACTCAGAATGGTTTCGGGAGGATCGTCGTATTTCCGATTGAACAGTCCGTTCTCCGAGCGAAAATCGGGTATTCCGCTTTCGGTGGAAACGCCTGCTCCGCCAAAGAACACCACTCTCCGACTTTCCCGCACCATCCGCTCAAACTCCTGAAATTCTTCCATAAAACCCTCCGCCTTTCCCGGTATTTTGTGTTTTGAAAAGGGGCTGTAAAAAACTCGCTTTTTTACAGCCCCTCAAAAATGCCGGTCGGAATCCCGGCATTTCCGGTGCGATCTTGGTCGTTTTGGCCCTTCATTTTTTCAAAATTCAGATGGATTTTGCGGCAAAATAACGGCTTTCAGCCGTCAGGACCAATGTCATCGGAGGTGTAAAAAATCCCATTGAGCTTTTTTACACCCCCTGTGTTCTGCGCATTTACTTCTTTTTCTTTTTCACTGCCAGCACTACGGCTACGGCAACCCCAACGGCAACCGCCGCTCCCAGCCCACTGAAAATCACCGGGGAAACGCCTTTATCCTCTCCTCCGGGGGTCTGTACGGTCGAGGACGATGAAGCTTCTGTCGGTGCCGGCGTTGAATCCGGGGTAGGCGTCGGGGAAATCGTGGGCGTCTGTGTCGGAGTGGGTGTGGGCGTGGGCGTGGGTGTGGGTGTGGGTGTAGGCGTGGGTTCTGCAGCCTGCTCCACACCCTCCACCTTAACGGTCAGAGAACTCTTCACCGGAATTCTGAACACTCCGTCGGCACTTCTCTGAATCTCCGTCTCTTTGGTTCCGTCCGAAACGGTGACCTTCATGTTCTCATCGGTATAGCCCTCGACAAGCGTATAATCCAGTGTGATCTCGCTGTCTTTGGCATAAAGAGCGTTCACTTCCTCCATCTGAAGGCCGGTGGAACCGTCCGAAGCGGGAATGGTCACATTGCAAAGGCTTTCATCAAACCAAAGGGAGGTTGACGACTGAAGCGTTTGACCCTCTTCGGGCAGCGCCAATTCGGCAATCACTTCTCCTTTATTGTTCTTCAGCTTCAGAGAGTGCAGGATCACGCCCTCTTCCTTGGTGGTTATGGTCACACCGAACTGGTCGGTGGCAACGGTCTCGGCATCCAAAAGATTTCTGTAATCCAGCGAGAAGATCGCCTTGCTGGCATCCCCGTCCGTTGTTCCGTCAAAAGTCATATAGGTATAGCTCAGACCGTCCAGCTGGTATTTTCCGTGATGGCTGCTGTTCTTGAAAAGATAGGGCGTATAGCTCTTGACCTGGTTGTTGGCGCTCTTCGTTTTGAGCATTGCCGACACCGCTTCCCGGTTCTTGGCGCTGACCTCGATCTCCACATACAGAGACGGCAGCCCCACCTCAATGTCGGTTTTCCAATCCACAAAGCAGAACTGGTCTATCGGATACACCCGGTCGCTGAAATTCAGCTCGGCAAACTCCGATTCCTCGTTCAGCGCATCATACATCAGCCAGATGCAACCGTCGTTCCCCCAGCCTGTACCCCAGGAATTGGCCACCTGAAATGCGCCCTTCAAGGTCTGTCCCTGATACCGGCAGGTGATCTCGTCGTCATATCCCACAATGGCCAACTGGTGTCCGCCGCTCATGCTTCCTCTTCCGCAGACCAGCGCGGTTTCGGCAAAACTCTGGGCAAGGGTGCCCTTGCCGGTGATCTGGTTCACATAGGTCCAGGAGGACGAGAAGCCGCCGGTCACCACCACATTGCCCTCATTCACGGCCGCTTTGATTTTCTCAAGCAGATTTTTTCCGACTTCGGTTTGTGTCAGATTGATCTTGCCGTTCTCGTTGCTGAAGGTGTTTTTTCTGATCCAGATCTGTTCAAAATTCTTCAGACGGATGTTCAGCGCCTCCTCCATCTGGCCTTCGGAAATGTCCCAACGGACCGCACTTTCCAAAAATGCATTGGGCTTTTTGGGGTCGTCGACTCGGTAGGGCTTTTCATTGGGGAGCTTTTTCACGCCGAACATGGTTTTGTCCATGGTCAGTGCTCCGTGCTCCATCAGAACATTATAGACCCACGCCGTTCCGGAGCCGCCGAAGTCATAGGTCCATTTGGGGGAGAAAATCTCCGAAAACTCGCCGGATGAGGGATTGATCGCCATTTCCGGATAGTTGGCGCGCAAATATCTGGATACCGCATTGGTAAACTGCATATATGTAATGCTGGAAGAAGCACAACACCCCACCGAGCCTTGGTTGCTGATGGGCGGCAGGTCCTCTGTGCCCATCAGCGTTACCGCTTTGGGCAACTCAGTTTCATCGTCGTCTGCAAACGGCACAAAAGTAAATGCCGAAAGCAACAGGAGAATTGCGAGAGTCAGTGCAAAAACTTTCTTCATTTGGATAAACCCTTTCCTTTTCTGCTTATTTTGTGTGTTTTATAATCCCCTGTCGGGGAAACCTGCGGCTTTTTCGGCCGGAAGTCTCTTTTTGAACCCTTGTTCCCCGTCAAATTCTCCACAGTCCCGGTCCTGCCGTTGCGTCGGCTATTCGTTTTACGCCCCTTGTTTTCCGGAACAATTTCCTGTTTCTTTTGTCCGGCGCCTGCTTTTCCGGGCTTAATAAGGCATTCTTTTCCAAACCCGATCAGATCTTCTCTGCCCGCCTTTCGCAGCGCCTGCTCCACCAGATCCCGGTTTTCCGGGCGGCTGTACTGCAAGAGCACCCGCTGAAGCCTCTTCTCCTGATAGTCTGTGGCCACATAGACCTTCTTCATGGTCAGCGGGTCTATACCGGTGTGATACATACAGGTCGAAACCGTACCGGGGGTAGGATAATAGTCCTGAACCTGCTCCGGCGAATACCCCCATTTTTTCAGATACAGCGCCATTTCCACTGCATCCTTCAGGGTGCTTCCCGGATGGCTGGACATCAGATAGGGCACCAGATACTGCTCTTTTCCGATTTCCTTTGTGATTTTGAAATACTTTTCCCGGAATGCCTCATAAACCTCCACCGGAGGCTTTCCCATCTGGTTCAGCACACCGGGGCAGATATGCTCGGGTGCCACCTTCATCTGTCCGCTCACATGATCCCGGACGAGCTGTCTGAAAAAACGGTCATCCGGGTCGTACATCAGATAGTCAAACCGAATGCCCGACCGGACAAAGACCTTTTTTACGCCCTTGACCGCCGCCACCCGGCGCAACAGCTCCCCGTATTCGCTGTGATCCACCTTCAGTTGGGCGCAGGGCTTGGGCGCCAGACACCGCCTGTCCGGACAAACCCCGTATTTCACCTGCTTGTCACAGGCCGGATAGCGGAAATTGGCCGTGGGTCCGCCCACATCGTGTATGTAGCCCTTGAAATCGGGCAGCTGAACGATCTCTTCCGCTTCCTTCACCACCGACCCGATACTTCTGGAGCGCACCGCCCGTCCCTGATGAAAGGTCAGCGCGCAGAAGTTGCAGGAGCCGAAACACCCTCTGTTATGCGTGATGGAGAATTTCACCTCATTGATTGCCGGCACTCCGCCGGCTTCCCTATACATCGGATGCCAATCCCGCATATAGGGCAGGCCGTAAACCTCGTCCAGCTCCTCCCGCTCCAAAGGCGGCATAGGCGGATTCTGCACCAGCATCTTCCGGTCGTAATACTCGGTGAGAGCCTTGCCTGAAATCGCATCCTGATTCCGGTACTGAATGCCGAAGGTTCTGGCGTAAAGCTCCTTGTCGGTTTTCAGGTCATCGTATTCACAGCCCTCGATAAAGGGATAATGCACCTTGTCTTCCCGATCCGTCAGATAGACCGTGCCCCGCACATCCTGAATCTTCTTTACGGGAACGCCCTTGTCCAAAAGCTTTGCAATGCGGACGATGCTCTTCTCGCCCATCCCGTAAGAAAGAAGGTCCGCTCTGGAATCCACCAAAATACTGCGGCGCACCTGATCGCTCCAATAATCGTAATGGGCAAAACGCCGCAGGGACGCTTCCAAGCCCCCGATGATGATGGGAACATCGCCATAGGCCTCCCGGATTCTGTTGCAGTAGACAATCACCGCCCGGTCGGGACGCTTGCCCATCACGCCTCCCGGCGTATAGTAGTCGTAGGTCCGTTTCTTCAATGAAACGGTGTAGTGCGCTACCATGGAGTCAATGTTTCCGGAGGTCACCAGAAATCCCAGCCTGGGCTTTCCGAATTTTTTGAACTCTGCGGCGGATTTATAGTCGGGCTGAGGCAGTATGGCCACCCGAAAGCCTGCTTTTTCCAGCACCCTTGAAATAATTGCCACGCCGAAAGAAGGATGGTCTACATAGGCATCTCCCGTCACATAGACAAAATCCGGTCTGTCCCAGCCTCTTTCTCTGCACTCTTCCAAGGTCACCGGTAAAAATTCTTTTCCGATCATCCCTTCTCCTTCCGGGGTTCAGCCCTACCTTCGCCCTTCCCGCCGGTGTCTATTTTACTATATTCTTCTGCGCCTGTCAAGCCCAAAAGTTCTTCTCCTTCCTTCAAAAAACCGGGCATTTTCCAACATCGGACTTCTGTTCCGGACTGCACTGCACACCGCCTCTTTGCCATTGGCCGCTTCTTTTTCCTCCTCCGGAACAGAATGCAACAACAAATGGGCATACAACCCGAAAAGCACCGCCCCGTTCCCTTCTGCGCCCATTGTCGGTCTCCAAAAGAAAAGGGGCTGTTAAAAAATTCTTTCGGAATTTTTTAACAGCCCCGTTTTCCTACAACCTGCTTACCCTCTCATTCGAAAATACGACTGCAGGCTATCGCTATACAGCTTTTATCGGGGAACGGCATAGAATCCGAGATAGATCTCGGTTCCGATTCTGTAAGCAAGCTCGGTCAGCTCCCTTGGAAGAACAAGCGCATCAAAGGAGCAACGACCGGTATAAAGAGAAAGGTCAAGCTCCGCATCCGTCTCCTTCATGCGAAGCAGTTCGATGATTTCCCTTTCACAGGCAATAAATTTGCTGCAAAAGTCCTTGCAAGCCTGCGATTGCTCTTCAAAGGGCAGGAGCTCTGTACGCAACAGCCATGCGTTTCTTCTGTCCGTCACACCGCCTGACAGTTTTTCCTTCTCCAATACATGATCCGGCTCTATCCGGAGTCTTTCGGTCACATCCTCTGCACGCAGGTCTTTGCTTCTGAACCAAAGTCCGTAGCGCAGTCTGCAATCGGGCAACAACCCGCTTCCGTTCTCATATTCGTTTTTTAAGGAGAGACTGCTTCCCGTTTCGTGCAGAAAACGCAGACACTCTTGGGAGATCGTTCCCTCGGGAAACCGATCCTCTGCAACATTCAGGGTCAACACCAGCTCCGAACGCAATCCGTGCGTACTGCAAAGCTCTCTCAACGCATCGTATCGGGATGCCAAGCACCCCAACAGTGCATCGGTAGCATACGCAGTATCGGAACAAATAAACCTTCCGGTGGAAAGCCGCCAACAGCCGTCCTCCGTATATGTGGGCTCCAAGCCCAACTCCTTTGTCAGAATTCCGGGAGCGATCTCACCGTAAATATTCAATGCAGCTTCTGCAATCGGTGCCCTGCTCCCTACGCTTCCGGGATATTTTTTCATCTCCAGCCTCCATAATACTCCGTACCTAAAACCGCCCCTCCAACGGTAATCACGATCTGACCCGTTGCGGGATAATATGCCATCAATCCTTTGGAGCCCACTCCATGTGCGGCCTTGAATTCCTCAGCACCCGCAAATCCGTGGTACTGTGCAACCTGATTCGCCAATTCTGTACTCATATGGACATACTGCGCATCCGTTGTTACCACGGTTTCTCCCACCGAACGACCGGACTTTGTAAGCCTTTCTTCATTCAATTCCGCAAACAGCATTGTATTTAATTTTCCCATCATACACATTACCGAAAATATTGCGATCACAATCAAAAATTTTCTTTTGTTTTTCATATCAGTTTCCTTTCTTAACTCTTAACTCAAATTCTAAATTGTACTTCATAATACTTTATTGCCGATCTGAAAAGGCGCACAGCACCCCCGTTAATGCTGTGCGCCAAAATAAAGGATCTGAAGATTATACTTCCTCTCTCCGTTTTTCAAATCACTTTCAAAAAGGGGCACCGATCCAAAACCAATATCGCTCAAGGCTTCCGAACAGAACCGCATCCCAACGCACCTCCGATACGAATGAGTCTTTCTTTGTTTTTAGTGTATCACATATCGATTGTTTTGTCAAGTTTTTTTGGTCATTTTTTTAATATTTTTAAAAAAATGTTGTGTGCAGCGTTACAACTGATGCGATATCGAAAGAAACTGTCGACAGTAAATTACAACAAAAAACATACAGTGGTATTGTACCAACCGAAATAGGACCTTTCATTTATATGCCGGAGCAACATTCTCTTTTGGGCATCGCAGATGTGCCAAAACAACCCGGTGCTTCGGTCTTAAACGGTTTTTCCGCCTTCCGGGACAAAGGAACGCACACGGCACGGGTGTTCAGTCCGAAAGACCCCAAAGCCCTGTTTACTCAAAACCGCACAGTCCCGAAAAAATTCTTATGAATTTTCTGGATTCTTTCCGGAACAGCTTCTGACTGCAAGGAAGCCCGTATTTTCTCTGCAACACCTCAAAGGGGTATTCCTTACGGTTGACCAGATTCAGCTTGATGGCTTCGCAAAGGTTTTTCTGCTGTTTTTCGTCCCAATCCCGTCCCACACAGCTTCCGGCCAGCTCCATGTATTCCGTATAGGGCCAGCTATGTACCGATTCCAGAATTCCCCCGCAGGCACGCTCTATCCCTCGACTGGGTCTGTAGTGTTTGTCTCGTCCTTCCATTTTTTCCCCTTTCTGTCGGCATCCCGACTTCCTTTTTCACCTGAATTATACCATTTTTTTACAGAAATGTAAATAGCAACATCGGACAAAAAGGTATTAACTTTCAGAACCACCGCAAAGAGTTTTCCCAATATTCAGAAGAATTTCAGAAGAAAGGATATTGAAAACCGGATGGAAATATGATAGAATAGGCGAAGAGAGGAATATCCTCGGAAAAACTTTTCTTTATGTCCCCAAGAAAGGAATTTCACCATGAAGAACTATGAAGAAAAAGCACTTGCCACCGAGCTTTTGGACTTTATTGATGCCAGTCCCAGCTCCTTTCATGCCGTGCACACCATATCCTCCCTGCTGGAAAAGGAGGGCTATACCGAGCTCAAAGAAAGCGAAAAATGGAATCCGGAAGAGGGAAAGGGCTATTTTGTCTGCCGGAACGGCAGCTCCCTCATTGCCTTCCGCTACCAAAAGGACTATACCGGCTTCAGCATTTCCGCCGCCCACAGCGATTATCCCTGCTTCAAGATCAAGGACAAGGGGGAGCTGACCGGCGAATTTGTCCGGCTGAACACCGAGCGTTACGGCGGAATGATCTGCTCCACCTGGTTGGATAGACCCCTGTCGGTGGCCGGAAGAGTGCTGGTGGAGACCGACCGGGGCATGGAGATGCGGCTTCTGAATATCGATCGGGATCTGTTGCTCATTCCCTCGGTGGCTATCCACATGAACCGCAATGCCAACGACGGCATGAAATACAATCCGGCGGTAGACACCGTCCCGCTTTTCGGCGGCAAAGAATCCAAAGGCCGGTTTTTAAGTCTGGTTGCCCAAGAACTGGGTGTGGAGGAGGAGAAAATTTTAGGGCAGGACCTTTATGTTTATGCACGGCAAAAGGGTTGCATCTGGGGCTGCAATCAGGAATACATCTCCTCAAGGGCCTTAGACGATCTGCAATGCGCCTTCTCCACGCTGAAGGGCTTTCTTGCGGCCAAAGCAGGAAAATCTCTGCCGGTCTGTGCCGTCTTTGACAACGAAGAGGTAGGCTCCGGAACCCGGCAGGGGGCGGCCTCCACATTCCTTTACGATGTTTTAAGGCGCATCTGTCCTGCGGAAGAGGACTATTTACAAGCACTTGCTTCCTCTTTCCTTCTTTCCTGCGACAACGCTCATGCGGTGCATCCCAATCACCCGGAATATGCCGATCCGGAGAACCGGGTGGTCCTGAACGGCGGTGTGGTTCTGAAATTCAATGCCGGTCAGAAATACACCACCGACGGCATCTCCGAAGCCTATGTGAAATACCTCTGTAAAAAAGAAGGCATTCCGGTGCAGAGTTATGCCAATCGGTCGGATATGGGCGGCGGCTCGACCTTGGGCAATATCGCCACCACAAGGGTTTCCGTTTCCTCTGCCGATGTGGGCTTGCCCCAGCTTGCCATGCATTCTGCCTATGAAAGCGCCGGAATCAAGGACACGGCCTATATGATCGAACTGTGCCGGGCTCTTTTTGAAGGTTCTTTCAGAATGGTCTGCGGCGGCTATGAATTGACCTGATTCCTTTCTTACCCGGAGAGGAATCTCCGGAAAATTCAAAAAGGAGCGCCTTTTATGAATGTTGCCTTTTTTATCATTCCGAAAAGCAAGATCATCTACATCTATGAGAACAACACCCTGCGCCAGGGACTGGAAAAAATGCGTTACCACGGCTATTCCGCCGTTCCGGTGCTGACCAAAGACGGAAAATACGCCGGTTCGGTGAAGGAGGGCGACTTTCTGTGGACTCTCTACGGCAGAGAGGATTCCCACGCCGATGAGAAAATACGGGTGAAGGAAATTCTCCACAGAGAGGGCAGAGACCCGGTACGCATCACCGCCGATATGGACGATCTGCTTCTGAAGGTGATGGATCAGAATTATGTTTCGGTGGTAGACGACACCGACTCCTTTGTGGGCATTGTCACCCGTCGGGATATTATGCGCTATTACTACAAGAAAATCAAAATGCTGGAAAAGGAATAAAAAACCGGAACAAGGTTCGGTAAGCAGGGAGAATCTGTAAAAACAAGGTTTTCCCCCTTCCTGAAATCAATCGGAAAACACCTCTGCGGCAAAAAGCAGAGACTTTGCTCTTTCGGGCATTGTCTCTGCTTCTTTTTCGAGAACTTTTCAGGATTTCTGTTATTTCAGATTTTCAAAATTCACCAACTCAAACAATTCTCCGTAGGTGATCTGAGCTTTGGAAATCCGATCCTGTATCCAGGCATTCACCGCATAATCGTCATAGATGCTTTCCGCATAATAGTCATAGTCGCACTCCAGACGCAGAATCAGTTCCGTGCCGTAGGAGGTGCTGACCGGCTGGCTCAGCTCTCCCGCCTTCAGAGCTTCATACTCTTTGTAGAAGCTCTCTTCCGCCTCCTCCTTAAGGAAGTATTCCCCCGTTTCCACATTCTGTCTGTAGGCGCTGTAGGTCTGCACGGCCTCGCCGAAAGCCGCAGAAAGGAGGTTTTTGGTCAACTGCACCACATTCTCCTTTTCCGACGAACCAAGGTCGGTCAGCGCTGCGGAAACCGTCTGCAGCGCAAACAGCAGATTGCGTTCCTTCGAGGAGGGCTCACTGTCCCTTTCGTCATTGAAAAAGTCCCTTTGCCAGTCCTCCAGCTCCTGCTTATAGGTCTGGAAGAGCTCTTGGCAGGTTGCGGCATCGGCTTGGTTTTCTCCCGCATTCTTCGCAAAAGCTTTAATGTCCGCAAGGGTTTCGCTCGCCCCGCTGACCTGTTCTGCCGCCGTCTGCAAACCGGTCAATGCCGCACCGGCACTGCCGCTCTCCAACAACTCCTTCAAGAGTCTTTGCCGATTGGCATACTCCTCAAAACTGCTCACCATGGAGTTTTCGGCCGCCGCCCTGTCGTAATCGGCAAGGAACCCGGTGAGAGCCGAAAGAGCCGTTGCCTTGTCGCTGACCGTTTCCGCATATTCCCAAGCGTCGGTAATCAGCGCACGCAGGGACTGAGCCAACTTCCGGGCCGCTTCCAGGCGGTAAACGCTTCCATCCAGCACCAGTCTGAGAGAGCATCCGGTCTTTGCCATCTGCTCCCGGATCGTCTCCGGCGAACGATCGATCACCGCATGATTCCGATCGTAAAGATACCCGAACACCGCACCGTAGGTATAGTTATTCAAAAGCATTCCGGCTCTCTGAACCTCCGGGGTTCTGTAAAACCGGGCAAGATATTCCTCATAGGTCAACCCGGTTGACACCACATTTTTCTTGATGCTTTCAATGGCGGCGTCCACTTCCGCTTCCTCTTCTTCACCGGGAAGAACACCGAATCCCTCTGCCAGCTCCAGAATGGTCTGGTCTCTCACAATTTCTCGAACCACCAGAGTCCGATACTTTTCTTGGGTCTCCTTATCGGCAGAAGCATCGGTGTACACCTTCTGCTCCTCTTCCCCCATGGCGGCCAGCACCGTAAAATAGTACTGCCGATAGCTTTCATAGGAAATGCTCCTGCCATTCACGGTGAGGACGGTTTCGTCCATACGCTCCTCCAGATGCAGCTCTTCTGCCGTCGGCGTTCCGGAAACAGGAGCGTCCGTGGTGGTTTTGCCGCAACCCGCCAATCCCGTTGCCGCTATGGTCAGCACCAACAACAGAGGTATTGCGTTTTTCATTCGCATATACTCTTTCTTCCTTTCTCGATTTCCCCTTCATCATAGCACGAAACGAAAAAAAGTCAAGGGAACAATGGCTTTTTTCACTGAAAATTCAGCTTGTTCACATAATTTCCCGGAATGCGGGAAAAATTTTTCTTGACAAATGGGGGTTTTCGTGGTATAGTTGTCCTATCCGAATGTAAGGATCCTTCCGGAACAAGCCCTTTTCAAGGCTCGGCAAAGAGAGCGGCAAGCAGGTGAAAGTGCCGCCCGGTATGATGAAAAAGCGGTACCGCCCGGATTGTAAAAAACCGAACACAATGAGTGAAAAACTCGGGTGGAACCGTGCGGGAACTATATGTGCCTCACCCCGAAGGGACAGATTTGTCCAAAGGGGGCGAGGGCTTTTTTATTTTCTCCTCACTCCCTTCACCCAACGAAAATAAGCCTTACAATTCAAAAAGAAAAGGAGAAACCGCATGAAAATTCTGATTGAAAACGAAAGCTTTGAGTGTGCTTCCGGTGCAACCGTTTACGATGCGCTGAAAGAAGCCGGGAAGATTTCAAAGGAGGTGCTGGCGGCTACCGTCTGCCAAAAAACGGTGGCTCTTTCCACGGTTCTTAAGGAGGGCGACGCCGTTTCTCCCCTGACCTTCGCCGACGAGGAAGGAAGAAAGGTCTACCGCCATACAGCCGCCCATATTTTGGCTCAGGCGGTCAAACGGCTGTATCCCCAGGCAAAGCTGACCATCGGTCCGGCCATTGAAAACGGCTTCTACTACGATTTTGATTCGGAAGTCACCTTCGGACCGGAACAACTGCGTGCCCTTGAGAAGGAAATGAAGAAGATCGTCAGCGAAAACCTGCGCATTGAACGCTTCACCCTGCCCAAGGACGAAGCGCTGGAGCTGGTGCGCAAAATGGAGGAGCCTTACAAGGAACTGCTCATTGAGCGGATTCCCGAGGGGGAGGAGATTTCCTTCTACCGGCAGGGCGAATTCACCGATCTGTGCGCAGGTCCGCACCTCTTCTCTACCGCCGCCGTCAGAGCCTTCAGGCTGACAGCCTGTACGGGCGCTTACTGGGAGGGAAACTCCAAAAACAAGATGCTCCAGAGAATCTACGGCACCGCCTTCCCCTCCAAGGAGGAACTGAACGCCTACTTAGAGAAGCAGGAAGAGGCCAAGAAACGGGATCACAACAAGTTGGGCAGAGAGCTGGAATACTTCACCACATCGGATGTGATCGGACAGGGCCTGCCGATCCTGTTGCCCAAGGGCGCCACGGTGGTGAGAATTCTGCAGAGGTTTGTGGAGGATGAAGAGGCCAAAAGGGGCTGGATTCCTACCATGACTCCCTTTATGGCAAAATCCGATCTCTATAAAATTTCGGGCCACTGGGATCACTATCTGGACGGTATGTTTGTCATCGGCAACCCCGACGACCCGGATTGTCTGGCCCTGCGCCCCATGACCTGTCCGTTCCAGTATCAGGCATACCTGAACAAAGCCCGCTCCTACAGGGATCTGCCTTTGCGCTACAATGAGACCTCTACCCTGTTCCGCAACGAGGATTCGGGAGAGATGCACGGACTGATCCGCGTCCGTCAGTTCACCATTTCCGAAGGGCACCTGATGTGCACGCCCGAACAGCTGGAGGATGAATTCCGGGGATGTCTCGAATTGGCCAATTATTGTCTGAAATGCGTCGGACTCCAGCAGGATGTTTCCTACCGCTTCTCCCAGTGGGATCCGAATAACCGGGAAAAGTATATCGGCACCGAGGAGCAGTGGGACGAAGCGCAGGGCACCATGAAGAAGATTTTAGACGATCTGGGTGTGGAATACAAGGTGGGCATCGGCGAAGCCGCCTTCTACGGCCCCAAGCTGGACATTCAGTGCAAGAATGTTCACGGAAAGGAAGACACCCTCATCACCATTCAGATCGACCAGATGCTCTCCAAAAAGTTCGGCATGGAGTATGTGGATCGGGACGGTCAGAAAAAGAATCCCTATATCATTCACCGTACCTCCATTGGCTGTTACCAGAGGACCCTTGCCCTCATCATTGAAAAATTTGCAGGCGCACTGCCCATGTGGCTGGCACCCGTCCAGATAAAGGTTCTGCCCATCGGTTTGGATCAGCACCCCTATGCCGAAGAGGTCACGGCCAAGCTGCGGGCAAAGGGACTGCGCGTGGAGCTGGACGAACGGGAGGAAAAGATCGGCTATAAGATCCGGGAAGCCCAACTGCAGAAGGTACCTTATATGTTGGTTTTGGGCGCCAAGGAAGCGGCAGAAGGCACGGTTGCCGTCAGGGATCGGAAAAACGGAGATGCCGGCTGCGTGCCCTTTGAGGAATTTCTTGCCCGTGCGGTTAAGGAAACCGAAGAAAAATATATCGAGCAGAACTGAACAGGCCCGAATACTTCTCCTTTCGGAAATTTCTCCCCGTCAGTTACTCCCTGCTAACAGAACCATCCCGAAGGGGCTGTAAAAGATCCTGCTTGTTTTAGAACCCCTCCGAAAGGCCTTTGGGAATCCGGCATTTTGGATGTGATCCTGGTCGGTTTTTCCCTTCATTTTATAGAAGTTCCGGTGGACTTTGCGGCAGTCATCGGGGGTGTCAAAAAACTCTGACCGAGTTTTTGAACACCCCCATTTCCTGTTCTGAACAATCGGAGCCTGCGTTTTCAAGCCAATCCGGAAACACAAGCGGTTTTTTCAGAAATATCTTGACAATCAAACAAAAACAGTGTAGTATGGTGTAGGGATATGCAGATCCCCTTTAAAGTCTTTCCGACAGGTTTTTTGGAGAAAATTGCCTTCGGAATTCCTCCTATATACTGCACAGAACACTTTGAGAAAGTGAGGTATACGGTGACAGTGAAAAGGAACAAAAGGAACAAAAAGAACAAAAAGAGCCAAAAAAGACAAAAGAAGCGTGACTTTGTTCATTATCTCTATTCCACCCGCACCGGCAGAATCCTGCTGAAGGGTATCCAGCATACCGGTGCCCTGACCGTGGCGGAATGGTTTATGGGAACCGGGATGTCCCGACCGCTCATCAAGCGGTACATAAAAAAGAACAACATTGATATGTCCCCCTTTGGCGATCAGCATTTCAGAAACTTTCAGGATTTTTTCGTGCGTAGACGCCCCGATGTGCCGGTGGATCATACCCCTTCGCACATGATCAGTCCCTGCGACGGATGGTTGAGTGTTTATCCGATCGAAAAGGACAGCCGTTTCTGCATCAAAGGCTCCTACTACAGCGTTTCGGATCTGGTTCAGGACGAGCGGGCGCCGGAGCTGTTTCTCGGCGGGCAATGCTTGGTGTTTCGGCTGACACCCCTGGACTACCATCGCTATTGCTTTATTGACAACGGTTTTCAGGGGAAAAACCACTTTATCAACGGAACCCTGCACAGTGTACAGCCCATCGCCTGCGAACGGGTTCCGGTTTATCGGCTGAACCGCAGAATGTGGACTTTGATGGAGACCGAAAATTTCGGAACGGTGGCTCAGATCGCCGTAGGCGCACTGCTGGTCGGCGGCATTGTCAACGAATTTGAAAACTGCTTCTTCCGCAAAGGGGAGGAAATGGGACACTTCGAGTTAGCCGGCTCCACCATTGTTCTGCTCTTCCAGAGGAACAAGATTGAGCTTCTGCCCGAAATCCGGAGCCATTGTACGCCGGACAACGAATACCGGGTGCTTCAGGGGCAGAGGATCGGCTCCAAGAAGGATTGAAGCGGACGCTCTGTGAAAAAGGACTTTGGAAGAAGAAAAAAAGATTTTGGGAATGTCGGATAAGGAAATATTTATGTAGGGGATGCGGTGCAGTATCGGTGACGGTGCTGCGCCGTATCTTTTAGGAGTATTGGGAAACTTGCTAAAAGAAATCGATTATTACTGCTGATTCAGATGGAAACCGCCCGCACAGTTTCCCTGCTTATTACCGTATACAACAGTCTTATTGTATTCTTTTTAAGCGGCAGCCAAACAGAAATTTTCTATGCCTTGCAGAAACGGGTGTCAAGGGAAAAATCCTACGCATGGATGAATGCGCAGGTGAAGATTACCGGAGGGCACAGACAAAAAAGGACTCTACTACACAACCGCAACATATAATCAGAATCGGGATTTTCGCACAAATTCAACAAACTGTTGCTACAATCTCTTGAAAAACAACCGACAGTCGCTTTTCCCCACTGCCCAAAAATGCTATACTATACTCACCGGAATCAAACTGCGCCTTGTCCAATCCCGGGGATATCACCGGAAAACAAAGTGTAGGATGGATCTTCCGGGAAAATAATAGAAGGAGTGAATCTATATGAAAACGACCATAGGACAAACCATCGCGTTGCACAGAAAAAAGGTAGGGCTTACGCAGGAGGAACTGGCAGAAAAATGTTGTGTGACTGCACAGGCCGTGTCGAAGTGGGAGAATGACCTCTCTTACCCGGATCTTGAGAGTACGGGGCGGCTGGCGACCATTCTCGGATGCACTGTGGACACGCTGCTCCATGGGAGCGAAGAGGCTCCAACCGTACAGTTAAAAAAGACGGAAAACATAGACCGTCGGATGCTGGAAATTACGGTAGATACAGATACCGGGAAGGATACATACAGTATGAAGGCACGATTTCCGGCAGAACTGGTGTTTTGGGCGGAGGAATCGGGCACTTTGGAGGAGCTCATTTGCAATAAAGATGCCATGCCCGCCGTGGCTCCGGCGCTGAAGCTGCTCCGATCGGGGGCTGTGGGGCCTGTATCTGAAGTGAAGACCGAGAACATGTTCGTCAAAATTGAGGTGACGGGCGATGCGGATTGAGTGGGAATGCGACGGCAAAAAAGACGGATTCCCTTGCTGCGACGGAGCGTTCTACGCGGGACTTCGCTTCTCACTCAAGGGATATACGGTATCGATGATGAATGTGTTTGAGGATATGGAACCGGAAAAGCAGGCGCTTTTGGGAATCGAATGCCACACGGTGGAGCAAATTTTACCAAACAGTGCGGTTTTGCATGCGTACATCCTATCAAGCGACTCCCCGGTTCTGAGAAAAATTACTCATCAGAATGCAGGAAAGGTATACGCAGAAATCACGGTCAGCGGCACACGGATTGCCGTGGTCAATGAGCTTTGTGATGAACAAGGGGAAGGATAGATTTTCCGCTTTTTAGGACAAAATGATTCTATTCAATCAATTTGCAGGCCGGTTTTCAATAGCACAGAGGCAGGGTGAAATACCCCTGCCTCTGTCACATCTATTGGATGCATTCAGTTGTTGTTTTCAAATTACTGTCTTATATAGTGGTCGCCCTTGCACCGGTCTCTTTTTGCTTTTTCAAAATGACTCTGTGTCCTTTCAAGACAGCACATTGTCCACCTGCTTTGTGTCTCTCCAAGAGAGAAACAGAAATCAAACGGTATGCAGAAACGCCCTTCCGCCTGCAAATCCTGTCCGGCAAAATCAATTTTCCGAATTGTAGACTCCTCCCCGCCAAATGCTTATTTGAAAACCTCAGTCCTCAAAAGACACCGGAACCGCCTGCCTCAAGGCAAAGGAATACAGGTAGCATTCGTCCACCGGACGGGCCAGCATTTTCATCACCGCTTCCCGATAGTAAAACAGTTGTTTCCGGTGCCGTTCCGCCAGTATTTCCCCGCAGGCCTGCGGGTCTTTCAGCTCCTCCTTTGAAAAATGGTCGGTCTTATAGTCGAAAAGCACCGCTTTTCCGTCTTTTTCCAGGAAGAAACAATCGATCACACCCTGCACAAGAAGCTCTTCGTTCGCAAGGGCCTTTCTTTTTTCCTCCTCTTCCGTAAATTCGACAGCCGGAAGAGCAATGAGAAACCGCTGTTCCCTGTAAGACTCGGCAGACCGGCGCATTCTTTTATAAAGCTCGCTTTTCATAAAGGCTTCCACCGGCTCACGCTCCACCATATCCGCCACCGGGGCGCTCAAAAAGGCCCGCTCCACCAACCGTTTCCGTTCCTGCTCGAACCCTTCCTTCTCCAAATATTCAAAATCACAGAATTGAAGGAAGGCATGGGTCGCCGTTCCCCGCTCGGCGGGCGTGGGGCGCTTCTGACCTCTCTCCGCCTCCAGGATAAACGCCGGCTTGATCTGTTCGCCGACCGTAGGCTCCTGCCACTCAGCCAACACATCCAAAGCCTCCCCCCCGTCGTCCAGAACCGTAGGCGTTAAGAGGGAAACTGCCTTTTTGGCCGGCAATTCCGTTGAGGCCTTATAGGGATATACATAGGAAAGGCGATCCCGCATTTCTTTTTCAAGTCTTGGGTCCGGCAGAATTTCCGCCTGTTCCTCTTGGAAAATTTCAGGCTCCGCTTCCTCCAAGCCTGCCGGAAGTTGGTCGATATACAACTCATACAGTCCCGTCTTCCCTCCGACAGCGCCGAGAATCATCGAAATCACCGAAAAATTCTGCTCCAAAGGATAGCGGTGGTGAACTCCGTTTTCCCGATAGCTCTCCAACTGCGCCAGCTTACTCCTGCTCACCTGAGCACTGACAAAGAGCTTGCTTCTGGCTCTGGTCAGCGCCACATACAGCAACCGGGCCTCCTCGTTGAAGGCCTTCTCTTTTTCGACGGCGCAAATCACGGCGTCAGCCTCCGAACGATCGTATATGCCCGGATAGTCCGGATTTTTTACCCGGAATTCCTGCCCGTAAACGGAGGAATACTTCTTGCCCTGCAGGTGTCCGCCGCCTAAGCTCTTTCCGCAGCCGTACAGCCAACAAACCGGAAATTCCAGACCCTTGCTTGCATGCACGGTCATGATCTGCACCTTTCCCTTTTCCGGTTCTCCGGACTTTCCGTCGCTTGCCACATTCCGTTCGGCCATGTCGGAGATCCGGCTGAGCACCCTTCCGAGGTCCGCTTTGCCGTCCATAGAATAGATCCGTACCAGATCGTAAAAATACAGCAGATTGTCCTGAATTTCCGTGGCTCTTCCGGCGCTCTGTCCCTTGGAAAGCAGAGGAAGGAGCATACAGTCGCCCAAAACCGTGTAAACCAATTTATCGACCGGGGTTTCCTTGGCCATTTTGCGCATCCCGGAAAGGAACCGCAGAGCTTTGGCGGCTTTTTCTTCGCCTGTCTTCTCTGCATAGTCCTGCAAGGCCCCGTAAAGGCTCCTTTTTTCCCTTCCCTTTTTCACCCTGTACAGATCGTCCAGGGTGAATCCGAACACCGGACTTTTCAGTGCGCCTGCCAGATAAATATCCTTGGTCGGGTTGTGAATCGACTCCAGCAAGCACCGCAGAAGCAACACCTCCGGGCATTCAAAAAAGCCTTTCCGGCAGTTGATGCTGTAGGGAACGCCCATTTGATCCAAGGCCGCCGTCAACGAAGGAGCGCCGGTCATGTTGCGCAAAAGCAGAGCAATATCCTCGCCTTTCGTTCCCTGCTTCAGCAGTGCGGCAATGCTCTTGGCGGTATACATCGCCTCCGCATGTTTTCCCTTGGCAAACTCCTCCTGGCCGGTCACCAGACAAATCTGGGGCAGCAGCGACCCGCTTTCCTCCTCTTCGTCCTTTCCGGAACGCAGATTGTCCTGCTCATGGTAGTGCATATCGCTGCAGAAGGACAACAGCTTCCCGCAGACTTCATTGATGAAGGCAATGAGCTTTTTCTGGCAACGGTAGTTCAGATCAAAAAAGATCCGTCCCCGCTCTTTTCCCTCCTCCACCGGAGGATAGCTTTCCCGCAATTCGCTGAAAATTTCGGGGCAGGCACCCCGGAAGCCATAGATCGACTGCTTCACATCGCCCACCACAAACCGGTTGTTCTTTGAAAGTGCTTTGAAAATATCGTTTTGCAGTTGGTTCACATCCTGGTATTCGTCGATGTACACCTCGTCAAAGGATGCCCCCAGCTCCTGCGCCAGCGGTGTTTTTTCTTCTCCCTGAAGAAGCAGTTCTTTGGAAAGTCTTTCAATGTCCGAAAACTCCAGAACTCCTGCCGCTCTTTTCTTTTCCCAAAGGTCCTTACGGTAGATTTCCAAGAGCTCCTTCAGGCATCGGTGCATTTGTCCCTCGGCTTCGAGAATCCTTTGCCGATCTCTAAAATTGAAGTCCAAAAGCGCATTTTTATAGGACTTCATGTAGTCCTTGAAAAGATCCCGCGCCTCCTTGAAACGGATATACGCCGGATCCTCCCCCATGCTGACCAGCTTTGCAAATTCCGTCCGGTCAAGAACCTCCTGCATATAGGAAGGCGCCCTCAGATGCTCCAAGAGCTCTTTCACCGCTTCTTTTTCCGCCCGACAAATCTCGGTACACTTTTTGACACCCTTTTCCTCCGGGCTTCTTCCGTCCAGTTCCCGTTCAAAAGCCGTGTATTCTTCGAGAAAATACGAAAGCACCAGCCTGTTTCTTTGCAGGAAATACCGACCGAATTTTCCCTCTTCAAAGGGCAAAGACGCCGCCTGTTCATAGTCGGCCGCCTGTTCGGACAGAGCTTCCAGCCCTTTGGAGGTGTTCTCGATCTTTTCGTACAGCGCCACCAGCACGGCGCACAGATCCTTGTCGCTGTAGGAAGAAAGAAAACTGCCCGCCGTCTCGGGAAAGAGGGCGTTCTCCCGGTACATTTTTTCCATGGCCCGCCGCATACAGGAGATTTTGGTTTTGTACAGCTCCACATCGTCTGCGATCCGGATTTTGGGCGAAAGGTTCAACAGGTCAAAATGCTCCCGTACCAACTCGTAGCAGTAGCTGTCGATCGTTCCGATACGGCACAGCGGCAGGAGCTTCAACTGCTCCTTGATACGCCGTTTTTTCTCCCCGTTTTCCGCTTTGCCCAGCGCCTCCCTCAGTGTTTCGCCCAGTTTTCTGCGCATATCGGCGGCGGAAGCATTGGTGAAGGTCACCACCAAAAGCCGATCTAAGGAGGAGGGGGCCTCCCCCTCGGTCACTTTTTTCAAAATCCGACGGCAAAGGGTGCTTGTTTTTCCGGTGCCGGCAGAGGCCGAGATCAGCAATTCCGCCCCGTCGGTCCCGATGGCCAGCTTCTGTCCCGGATTATCTCTAAATACCGCCACAGTGCATTTCTCCCTTCATTCCTCTTCTTCCTCCCCGCTTTCCTTCTTCCGGTTGCGGCAGACCGGGAGCATGGGACAATAGGTACAGCCGCCTTTTCCCTTTCCGGGCGTGGCATCCGCCTGCCCGCTCCGCATTCTTCCGGCAATCTCCGAAAGCGTTTCATCCACCGCCTTCAAATCCTCTTCAAACTGTTCGGCGGGCACCGTGGGAAGCCTTTGGGAGCTTGCCTTTCGAGGCGAAAAAACGCTGTTTCCGCCCCAATACATCGCCTCCAGCACCTCCTTGTCGTCGATGAGCAGTCCGCTGCGCTTTATGCCCGTCCGGAGCTTCTCCTGCGCTTCAG